>Ga0116226_10000793_pt1 | contig 27137 bp, 29 predicted proteins | sample S1TSphfallax_FD_89692 | JGI IMG/M metagenome (GOLD analysis project Ga0116226, IMG submission 89692) | Host-associated microbial communities from peat moss isolated from Minnesota, USA - S1T2_Fa - Sphagnum fallax MG | ecosystem: Host-associated > Plants > Peat moss > Unclassified | place: USA... | reverse complement strand
GCCCGGCAGATCATTGGTCCAATGCAGGCTGAGCGCGCCGATAATCAGGTCGAAAGAGTTATCGGCGAACGGCAGCGCCTCTTCATCGGCCACCACAGAGCAGGGCGATTTCCTGGCAAAGTCGAAAGCCGCATCGAGTGACACGAGGCTGGGGCGGCGTCCCGCCTCGGCCAGCATCTCGGCGAGCGCACCATCACCGGCACCGAGCGCCAGCCCCGCCGAAAAACGACCTTTGACATCCAAGAGCCGGTCGACCAGCCGATGCCGGATCTCTTCGGCGAGGAAGCGCATATCGGCCGGTAACTTTGCGCCCCGCTGTCGGTGGGCACGAAACGCGGCTCGGTCGAACACCAGGATTTCGTCACTCATGCGCGGCATTATGACGTCCGTTGCGCCACGCCGCCAGTAAGCTGGTTGAGAGGGACGCCCGGAACGGGCAATGTTGCAGTTCAAGGGTGGCGATGAGGCATAACGACGTGAAGAATTTCGACGAGCTGACGGAACAGGAAATTCTCGCTCTCGCCATTTCGCTGGAAGAGGATGACGAGCGGATCTACCAGGATTTCGTCTATCGCCTGAGAGACACCTATCCCGCGACCGCCGATATGTATCGGCAGATGGCCAGCGAAGAGGACTCGCATCGCCACGCGCTGATAGAGCTCTATCGCGCGAAATTCGGTGAGCATATCCCGCTGATCCGCCGTGACGATGTCGCCGGCTTCGTCAAACGTCGGACTGTCTGGGTCAATCGACCGCTCAATATTGAGGCGATGCGCGAACATGCCGAGATGGCCGAATTCGAAACCGCCCGCTTTTATGCGCGTGCCGCGCGGCGCACCAATGATGCGACGATCCGTCAGCTCTTGGGCGATCTCGCGGCGGCCGAGCGCGAACACACCAACATGGCCGATCGCCTGACGAGTGAGAAAATTGGTCCCGATGCGCGGGCGCAGGAAGCCGAGGTCAGCCGCCGGATTTTCCTGCTTCAGGTCGTGCAGCCCGGTCTTGCCGGTCTGATGGATGGCTCCGTCTCGACCCTGGCACCGCTCTTTGCGGCCGCTTTCGCCACGCATAATAGCTGGCAGACGTTCCTGGTCGGTCTCGCGGCATCGATCGGCGCCGGCATTTCGATGGGATTTGCCGAGGCGCTATCTGATAACGGGTCTCTGACAGGGCGTGGCAATCCCTGGAGCCGGGGTGCGGTCTGCGGTCTAATGACCGCGCTGGGCGGGCTTGGCCATACGATGCCCTTTATGATCGCGTCGTTCTGGACTGCAACCAGCATCGCTTTCGCGGTCGTCGTTGTCGAGCTCGCGCTGATTTCATGGATTCGCCACCGGTTTATGGAAACATCGATCATTTCCGCGGCAGCGCAGGTCGGGCTCGGCGGCGCGATCGTGTTTGCGACCGGAATACTGATCGGCAGTAGTTGAGGCCCGCGATGACTCCCACAGTTTGCCACATAATCGCGATTTTGATCTGGTTGATCGGGGGCAATTTGCTGGTCGCATCGCATTACCGCCGGGTTGGCCAGCCGGTCGCGGCGGGTTTGATGTCCTTGAAATTCCCGTTCTTCAGCTTTAACGGTCGCGAGTGGTTCTTCTTGATAATCCTGTTGCTGGTCACATTTGGGGTCGCCATGTTGGCGAGCGTGATCGGCGAGAGTGCTCTACTGCCTTAAACCATACTTACGATCCCGGCATGCTATAGGTCAGCACATAGGCGTGGTTTGCAGCGGCGTCGATCGTCATTTCGCCGGTAATACCGGTCAACGCGCCGGTTCCGGAATCTGGGATAACGACGATCCTGAGATCGGGTTTGGAACGATCCATGATCCCGAAATGCTGAAGCAGGAATGACCCGGCCTTGCCGCCCAGCGTGCCTGTCACACGCTCGATCAGCACATAACCGGCAGATCCTGGGGTCGCCGTGCGTGCTGCCAGCATCTCGCCAACACTGGTTCCTTCGAGATCGCCATGGAAGGTCTTTGTCAGGGAAAAGCGGCCGATGCCATCTCCAAAGGTGCTTTCGGGCTTCGTCTCAATATCGAAATTTCCTTTAGCCTGCATAAGCGGGAGCCCTCCTTTATCCATTCAGGCAGCCGGCTGCGCTGAACATGTCGCAGCGAAGACAAGCACGAGCGCTGCGACGCGAGCGAGTGACCATCGAGGGATTGTATCGCGATAATATCGGGTTGTATCAATCTGATGCATCAGGCGGCTGCGGCGATATCATGCAAATCTGCCAAGCCATAACCCGCACCAAATAGGACTGGATGTCACCTGCTTTGAGCATCTTGCGGCGATTAGTCGGGCGGGCCGTCGATCTTGTGCTGCCGCCGCGCTGTCTGCTCTGTAGCAAGGTGGTGGATAGCGCGGGCACGCTGTGTGCGCCGTGCTGGCGCGGTATGCTGTTCCTTGGCGAACCGTGCTGTGCGATTTGCGGCCTGCCGTTTCCCTATGATGCCGGCAGTGATTCTGTGTGTGCCGCCTGTCTTGCGCATCCGCCTGCCTTCGATCGTGCCCGCAGTGTATTTCATTACGACGATCATTCGCGTGGGCTGGTGCTGGCGTTCAAGCATGGCGACCGGATGCAGGGCGCGCCGGCCTTCGGCACCTGGATGGCGCGCGCCGGGGCGGCGCTGTTGATTGATGCGGATCTTCTCGTGCCGGTGCCTTTGCATTGGACCCGCCTCTGGCGTCGCCGATTCAATCAGTCGGCCGTGCTCGCTCTGGCGCTCGAAGCCGCGCTGCGGCGGGACGGCGCAACCGCACCCGCCGCGGTGCCCGATCTGTTGCAGCGTCATCGGCGAACCGCGCCGCAAGGCCGTAGAACGCGAAGTCAGCGGGCGCTCAATGTCCGGGCGGCGTTTCGGCTAAAGCCTACCGCCAGCGTGGCTGGTCGGCGGATCGTCCTGATCGATGATGTCATGACCTCCGGCGCCACGATCAATGAATGCGCGCGGGTGCTGCGCCGCGCCGGGGCGGTCCGGGTCGATGTGCTGACCTTGGCACGCGCAGTGCGTCTGCCATGACCGATTTATGGCTGACAGCGCCATGTCGCGCCGCCATATCGTAGAGACCTGATCTCGAAGGAGCTGTGGAAAGTGGCGAAGATTGAAATCTATTCGACGATGCTCTGCCCCTATTGCGCGCGGGCCAAGGCGCTCTTGACCAAGAAGGGCGTCGCTTTCGAAAACATTGATATTGTCGAGCAGCCGGCGCGACGCGCTGAAATGGTTGAACGGGCGGGTGGCCGGACCTCAGTGCCGCAGATTTTCATCAATGGCGAGCATATTGGCGGCTCGGACGATATCCACGCGCTCGATCGCAACGGTGCGCTCGACGCCAAGCTCGCGAGCTAGCACGATGGTGGAGTGTGTGACGGTCGCCTGCGTTCAGCTGTCGTCCGGGCGCGAGGTGGCCCCCAATCTGGAGATTGTAAGCGATCTGGTACGCCAAGCAGCCGCAGCGGGTGCCAAGCTAATCACTACGCCCGAAAATGCGGTGCTGATAGAGCCGCATCGCGCCCCAAAATTCGCCCAGGCTGAGGATGAAGCGCGGCCTTACGCGCTAGCCTGCTTTCAGGCGCTGGCGCGCGAAACCGGCGCGTGGCTGCTGGCCGGGTCGATCGCGACCAAGCTGCCGGACGAGCCAGAGCGCCTCGCCAACCGCTCAAGTCTGATCGCGCCGGACGGAACGATCGTCGTGCAGTACGACAAGATCCATATGTTCGATGTCGATCTGGCGAACGGCGAATCCTATCGAGAATCGTCACAGTTCCGCCCAGGCGATAAAGCCGTGATTGCCGACACGCCGTGGGGCGGGTTTGGCATGTCGGTGTGCTACGATCTACGCTTTCCCGCATTATATCGTGCGCTTGCGCAGGCGGGGGCACGGCTGATCGGGATTCCCTCAGCCTTCACCGTGCCGACCGGTAGGGCGCATTGGCACGTGCTGGTCCGGGCGCGGGCGATCGAAACCGGCTGCTTCGTGCTGGCACCGGCTCAGACTGGAACCCACGCCGAAGGCCGCAAGACTTATGGCCACTCGCTGATCGTCGATCCGTGGGGCGAGATTCTGGCGGAAGCGGACGAAGCAGTGGGGTTCATCACCGCCGAACTCGATCTTGGGAAAATCGACGAGGCGCGGCAGATGGTGCCGTCGCTTGGGCATGACAGGGTGTGGCAGGCGCCTGTCAGATAGGCCCCACTATGAGCCCCTATGCTTTCGGTACATTCACCCCGAAATGCTTCACCAGATCCTGAACCTGATCCGGGCTGAGATGGCGCGGGTTGAGGTTGCGCAATAACAGATAGAGCTTGGCGGTTTCTTCCAATTCCTCGGTCGCGAACACGGCGCCCTCAAGCGAATCGCCGGCCACGACGGGGCCGTGATTGGCCAGCAAGACAGACGAATATTGGCCGGCAAGCCCCTTGATCGCGTCAGCAACGGCAGGATCGCCCGGTCGGTAATAGGGAATCAGGGCTGTGACGCCGGCGCGCATGAGGTAATAGGGCGTCAGCGGTGGCAAGACAGCTTTTGGATCGATCTCGGGCAGCATCGAGACCGCGACCGAATGGGTCGAGTGGAGATGCACGATCGCTCGGGACTGGGTTCGGCTTTGGTAGAGCGCGCGGTGGAGCGGGATTTCTTTGGTCGGGGGATCGCCGGAAACGAGCACGCCGGCGGCGTTCATATGCGACAGGCGAGCTGGGTCGAGAAAGCCCAGTGACGCATTGGTGGGGGTAACCAACCAGCCGCCATCCTCTAACAGAACCGAAATATTGCCGGAGGAGCCAGGAGTCAATCCGCGTTCGAACAGGGACCTCCCATAACGGCAGATCGCCTCGCGCAGTTTGGCATCGCTCATGATTATGCCGTCGCGCCTTCTATCAGGTCAAATCCGACATCGATGGTTTCCGACGGGCCGCCTGCACTTAACTTTTCCGCAGCGATCTGGCCCATTTTGAGGCGCGGCGTTGCGATCGTCGACATGGGCTGCGGCAGCGACATGGCCATATCGAGGCCGTTGAACCCGAACAGGGCAACCCGCCTCGGCACCGCCCAGCCGCGGCTCAGGCAGTGGTAATAGCCGCCGATCGCCATGTCATCGTTGGAAAAATACACCGCATCGATTTTGGGTGATCGGGCCATCAGCGCATCGAATCCCGCCCGTCCGGCGGCGACCGACGAGGCATTGCTGACGATCTCGCGATCCACAACGCTATGGCCCGTTTCTTCGAGGGTGGCGACGAACCCGGCCAGACGCTTCGCGGCCCGGACATCGCGACTAATGTCATGACCGACATAGCCGATCCGGCGATAGCCTCGGCTCAGGAGATGCCGCGCACTGGCGCTGCCCGCTTCGCGGCTGGAAAACCCGACGACAATATCGATCCATGGCCCATCCGTGTCGACCATCTCGACAATGCGGATACCGCTCGCTTTCAATCTCGTGCGGGTCGCCGCGGTATGCTCAAGCCCGGTGATGATGAGACCGGCCGGCCGCCAAGACAGCAAAGCCGATATGACTGCCTCTTCCCGGACAGCATCGTAATCGCTGACGCCAATGACGCTCTGGAACCCCGCGCTGTCGAACACGCCTGACATGCCACGCAACAGATCAGGGAACACCACGTTGGTCAAAGACGGGATCACGATACCGACCAGCCGACTACCCACGGAATCCGGCGAACCGGCCAGCGTGCCGGCCAGCCGATTAGGAACATAACCCAGGCGGGATGCGGCTTCTGAGACCCGATCGCGCGTTTTTTTTGAAAACGATCCATGATTTCGCAACACACGGGACACTGTACTATCGCCAACCCCGGCTTCACGGGCAACATCTGCCAGCGTTACGACATGTACTCTTGGCGAATGCCCCTCCATGATCGGCTCTATTCTCCGAATGCGCTAGCAGCTAGATTATTGAAACTGCGTTTAGTTTTGAGCATCGCTAACATTAGTCGATTGTTTGCAAAAGTTCATAGCAAATATTAAGTGCTGCAACAAACGAATTGGCACGGTGTGAATTTTCTGATATCGAAAATGGCAGCGCTGCCATTCTTGGCGGCGGACGAAAATAAGGCAGGCGCCCGTGTGTCGCCATGCCAAAGGGAGGGGCGTTATGAGCCTACGCGGGAGAGCCATAACCGGGCCAAGTGCCTTCGCCGAGCCGAGTCAAGCTCAAAGAGCGGGCGACGCTGCGGTTAACGCGAGCTATCGCAAAGTATTCTGGCATCTGATGCCACTCTTGATGCTGTGCTATGTTGCTGCTTATTTGGACCGGGTGAATGTTGGATTCGCCAAACTGCAAATGTCGCAGCAGCTAAATTTCAGCGAGACAGTCTATGGTTTTGGAGCCGGCATCTTCTTTGTTGGATATTTCCTGTTCGAGATTCCGAGCAGCGTTGTCCTGAATAAGATCGGCGCGCGGATTTGGCTGTCTCGAATTATGCTGACGTGGGGCGTGGTCTCCGGCTCTTTTATGTTTGTCCATAATGCGCCGGTATTTTACATTATGCGATTTCTGCTGGGTGCTGCCGAAGCGGGATTTTATCCTGGCATTATTCTCTATTTGACCGCCTGGTTCCCGGCACATCGGCGTGCCAAAGTGATAGCCGTCTTCATGTCCGCTATCCCGGTTGCCGGCATTTTCGGCAATCCCTTGTCCGGTGAGATCATGGATGGGACAGACGGACTACTCGGTCTTGCCGGGTGGCAATGGATGTTCCTGATCGAAGCCGTTCCGGCGATTGTGGCGGGCCTTGCGCTGTACCTTTGTCTCGACAATCGTCCGGCAGACGCCAAGTGGCTAACCGCCGCGGAAAAATCTGCCATGGAAGAGGAACTCGCACAGGAGCAGGTTGGCAAGCACAGTCCGCTGTCGCTAGGATCCGTGTTTCGGGACGGCCGAATTTGGCTCATGAGTTTCATCTATTTCGCGTTTGTCACCGGTCAGTATGGTCTGACCTTCTGGATGCCGACCTTGGTCAGGTCGATCGGGGTGACCGGGAATGGCGGCATTGGTCTCGTCAGTGCCATTCCGTTCATCTCTGCCGCGCTGGTCATGGTGCCGATTGGCTGGAGCGCTGATCGAAACCGGGAACGGCGCTGGCATCTAATCGTCCCGGCGTTGTTAGGGGCGATCGGCTTCGTGATGGCCGCGAGTGGTACGAATATCGTCATTTCCATGGGCTTTCTATCGCTCGCCGCCGCCGGAGTCCTGACCTGTGCGCCGCTGTTCTGGTCATTGCCGACAGCATTCCTGACCGGGGCAGGTGCCTCGACGGGAATCGCGCTCATCAATTCCGTCGGCAATCTCGCGGGCTTTGCCAGCCCCTATATGATTGGCGCGTTGCGGGATTTCACCGGGCAGAGTCAGGCCGGGATGTACGCGCTGGCGCTGATGCTGGTGCTGGGCTCGATCGCGGTGTTTCTGACGCCGCCTCGCTTGGTCAATCGTTAAAGGAAATTCGTTCATGAGTGCTGCACCGCGTAAGTTTACGGCTGCTGTCATAGGCCTCGGTTCCATGGGTTTTGGCATGGCGCAGTCGCTGCTAAGGGCTGGCTTCTCCGTTACCGGGTTCGATGTAAGTGCGCAGCGTCTTGAGCAATTGAAGGCCGTGGGCGGTCGCACGGCTGCGTCCCCAGCGGCAGCCGCTGCCGGGGCACAGGCAGTCATTGGCGTCGTGGTTAATGCCGTCCAAACCGAGGCGGTTTTGTTCGACCCGGAAGGGGTTGCCAGGACCATGCCGGAAGGTGCGGTCTTCATCTCGTCGGCGACCATGGACCCAGCGGTTGCGCGTCGGCTGGCACATGCGCTGGAAGCAAACGGGCGGCATTATTTAGATGCGCCGATTAGCGGTGGTGCTACCAAGGCGGCCGAAGGGGCGCTCACGATATTGGCATCAGGCTCTTCCGCAGCGTTCGAAGCGGCTCAGCCCGCGCTCGATGCCATGGCTGCCAAACTCTATCGCTTGGGTGATGCCGCCGGGCAGGGCGCCGCGTTCAAAATGATCAATCAATTGCTGGCCGGCGTCCATATCGCCGCCGCCTGCGAAGCGATCACGTTCGCCGCAAAGCAGGGGCTGGATTTGCACAAGGTCTATGAGGTGATCACTGCCTCCGCCGGCAATTCCTGGATGTTCGAAAACCGCGTGCCGCATGTCCTGGACGGGGATTACACACCGCGCAGTGCGATCGACATCTTTGTCAAGGATCTGGGGATTGTGCAGGACATGGCACGTGCCGAGAAATATCCCGTGCCGCTGGCCGCCGCGGCGCTTCAGATGTTCTTGATGGCCTCCGGGTCAGGCATGGGCCGCGACGATGATGCGTCGGTCGCGCGGCTCTACGCTCAGGTATCTGGCGTTCGCCTGCCCGAGGCAACTGTTTCACCGCTCTAAAGGAAGTGAGTCATCCATGCCCCGTTTTGCCGCCAATCTGACGATGATGTTTACCGAATGGGACTTTCTCGATCGGTTCGCCGCGGCAGCAGATGCCGGCTTTGGTGCCGTCGAATATCTCTTTCCATATGAGCACCCGCCGGAAGCGATCGCTACGCAGCTGGAAAAATTTGGTCTGGAGCAGGCTCTGTTTAATCTTCCGCCAGGCAATTGGGCGGCGGGCGAACGTGGCATCGCCGCGCTGCACGGACGCTTCGAAGAGCTTCAGGCTGGCGTCGAAACCGGGCTTCGCTATGCCGCGGCAACCGGGGTGAAACGCCTGCATCTGATGTCCGGCATCGCTGACCCCACCGACCCGGGAGCGGCACAAGCCTATCGTAAAGCGGTTACATGGACGGCTGAACGGCTGGGCGCAGCGGGACTCGATCTCGTTTTAGAGCCGATCAATAGCCGCAACATGCCCGGCTATTTTCTGCAGGATTTCCGATTTGCCACCGGCCTCATCGCCGCACTCAATTTGCCGAACCTCAAGCTCCAATTCGATATCTATCATTGTCAAATTATCCATGGCGACGTCACGATGCGTCTGCGTCAGCTTATGCCGGTGATCGGCCATGTGCAGACGGCCAGCGTTCCGTCGCGCCACGAACCCGACACCGAAGAGATGAATGACGAGTTCTTGTTCGCGGAGTTGGATCGGCTCGGTTATGCGGGCTTTGTTGGCTGCGAGTATAACCCGCGGGCCGGGACGCTCGAGGGCTTGGGCTGGTTCGAGCGCTATAAGGCGGGGCAGTGTCTCGCGCGTGTGCCTCTATGACGATCCGGCTGGGCGCCGTCGCCGACGATTATACCGGCGCATCAGACCTTGCGAACACCTGGAACAAGGCCGGCTTGCGGACGGTTCAGACCATTGGCGTGCCGGATCGAGGCATCGATTTACGAGCGGTCGACGCGGTGGTTGTCGCGCTGAAAAGTCGGTCGATTGCGGCAGACGAGGCCGTTGCCCTGTCGCGTGCGGCCGACCACTGGCTGCGGCAGCAGGGCGCGGCGCATGTCATGTTCAAAATCTGCTCGACCTTCGATTCGACCGATCGGGGCAATATCGGGCCGGTAATGGATGCGCTGCTTGACGATGCGGGAGAGGCGATCGCTCTGGTGACGCCGGCCTTCCCAGAAACCGGGCGAACGGTCTACCGCGGGCATTTGTTTGTCGGCGATCGGCTATTGCAGGATAGCCCGCTCAAGGACCATCCGCTCAATCCCATGCACGAGTCCGATCTCACGCGCATGCTCGCGCGGCAGAGCGCAAAAGAGGTCGGGCTGGTCGATGTGCTGAGTGTATCGAGTGGCGTCAATGCGGTGCGGACCCGCCTCGATCAACTGGCAGAACTGGGATGCGGCGCCGCCATTGCCGATGCGATATCTGAGCGGGATCTCGAAATATTGGGTCAGGCGGCGCTGCCGCACCGCATGTCGGTCGGAGCTTCGGGACTGGGTTTAGGGCTGGCCAGGGCGCTGGTGGCGGAGAGTGGCGACAAGAGCCCCGACGCACCGCTTGACCCGATCGGCGGTTCCGCGATCTGCCTCGCTGGGAGTTGCTCGGAAGCGACGTTAGGGCAAATCGCCGTCGCTGAAACGCAGATGCCGGTTTTTCGTCTCGATCCCAGAAACCTGATCGATGACGATGCCGAGGTTAATGCAGCAATCGACTGGGCGCTCGCCCGCATCGGCGACCGTCCGGCTTTGATTGCCAGCAGCCAGTCGGCCGCCGGCGTGAGGGCGTTGCAAGCTGAATTTGGTGGAGATCGGATCAGCCACGCCATTGAACGTGCGCTCGGCATGATCGCTGCTGCGGTAGTGCAGCATGGCGTGCGGCGTCTTGTGGTTGCGGGCGGTGAGACGTCCGGCGCGGTCGTTGATCGACTTGGCCTCAAATCCTTCCTGCTCGGCCCAGAAATCGCCCCGGGTGTGCCGGTCCTGCGCACGATCGGCGGCGGTTCACCGATGGCACTGGCGCTGAAATCCGGAAATTTCGGGGGACCCGATTTTTTCGCCCGTGCGCTTCACTTTATGGGCTGAGCGGGCTGGTTAGAGCGGTACGGGATCCTGACCGGATACCGCCGCAATCCGCTGGATCGAGGCGGGGCGCGGCGTGTAGACAAGTCCGTGCTCAAACCCGATGATCATCAAGCGCGTACCGAAAATCGCCAGCAATTCATTCGGCCTCAATAGGAAATCAGGATTGCTCGGCGATCCGAACGCGTCGTTTCCCTGCGCAAATGTTTCGTAGATCAGCACGCCGCCCGGCTTGAGCTGCTCTGCCAAGATCGGGAGCAACGGCCGATGCAGGTAATTGGTGACGATGATCGCATCGAAACGCTGCTTGGCCAGCGGCCAGGGAGCGGCTTCGAGATCTGCTTCGACCAGGGTAACGCCATCCATGCTCTCAAGATCGCGCATACCGTTCAAGGTTCGATCGACCGAGGTCACGGTATGCCCACGAGCCATCATGTAACGGGTATGTCGACCGCCACCGGCGGCCAGATCCAGCACCGAGCCGGCTTTCGGTACGAGATGCACAAAGCGCCGCACCCAGCCTGACGGCACGCCGAGACCAGGAGGGATGACCGGCGGACCAGATGATTCGTGCATTGTACGGACTCCGATCTTAACGCCTTGTATGATATGCGGATGTGATGTCCGGCTGGGAAGAGATTGCGAGGATGCTCGCCCGATCATGATTCGTTATGCGCTACGATGCCCAACCGATCACCGCTTCGAAGGATGGTTCCCAAACAGCGGCAGCTTCGATGACCAATGCCGCGCCGGCACGTTGCGGTGTCCGATATGCGGCGACGCCACAATCGTGAAAGCGCCAATGGCGCCTTCCGTGACGCGCGGCCGGACGGAAACTGTGCCGGTCGATCCGCTGAGCATGCTGCGCGCCATCCGGAGCATGGTCGAGGCAACATGCGATAATGTCGGCGCAAATTTTGCGGAGGAGGCCCGAAAGATCCATTACGGTGAAACTGAACCGCACGGAATTTATGGTGACGCAACGCAAGATGAGGCAGTGGAGCTAGCCGAAGAAGGCATCGACATCGCGCCACTGCCATGGGTGCCGTTGGCGGATGGATGATACTTTGGATCTTTCTCGTGGATGCGGCCTTAATACTATTGAAAGGTAACCCGTCGCATCGTTTTGCGATAAGGTTCGGTATGGAAATGAGCGGGGGCGCGCCCAATTCAGATCGGGAACGCAATCCGTCGAAACCAATCAGGCCGAGAGATCAGGCCAAACGGTAGGAGCGCATTTTGACTCTATCGCAGGAAGATGTTGCGCGTCTGCTGTCGGACCGATCGGCGGAGACTCGTGCTGACGTGGCGTCAAAGCTAGGCCAGAAAATCGACGACCCCAAGATGACCGAGGCGGAACTGGCAACGGCAGAAGAAATTCTGCGCCTGATGGCCAAAGATGTCGAAGTCGTCGTGCGCCGAGCATTGTCGGAGAGTCTCCGCCGAGCAAAGCGACTGCCGCATGATCTTGCGCTACGTCTGGCTGAAGACGTCGAAGCCGTCGCCTTGCCGATCCTCACAGAATCTGCCGTTTTAACCGACAGCGATCTCATCGCCATCATCCATCGCGGTTCGGTGGCCAAACAAGCGGCGATCGCTGGCCGTCCGGGCGTGTCCGAGCAGGTTTCCGATGTGCTGATCACAGTTGCGCCTGAGGCGGCGGTGACAGTGCTGATGGGAAATTCGCTGGCGCGGATCAGTGAGGAAAGCCTGGGAAAGGTCGTCGACCGGTTTTCGAACAGCGAAGCGGTCAAGGAAAGTCTGGCGAAGCGCGAGAGATTGCCGGCGGCGGTCACCGAACGGCTGGTCGAAATCGTGTCTGAACGGCTTCGTGATTACCTCGTCAGCCACCATGAATTGCCGCCAGCGCTTGCGGCAGACATGGTGTTGCAGAGCCGAGAGCGGGCGCTGCTCTCCATGACCACCGGATCGAGCGATCAGGAACTGCTTGAACTGGTTAAGCAGATGAATCTGAATCGGCGCCTGACGCCGTTTCTGATTTTGCGCTCCTTATGCCTGGGCGATATCGGCTTCTTCGAAGCTTCAATGGCGATAATGGCACAAATTTCCTTGGCCAATGCGAGGGCTCTCATTCATGACGGCGGAGCCCGGGGCCTTGAGTCGCTTTATACGAAGGCGGGATTACCGAGCCGCTTGTTTCCGGCGATGCGGGTTGCCGTAAATGTTGTCAAGGGAACGACCTACGACGGCGAAGTGCGCGATCTCGAACGGTTCCGCGCCCGGGTGCTAACGCGGATTCTGACCCAGTTTGAAGATTTTAATCGCGACGACCAGGATTATCTGCTGGATAAGTTAAGTGATGTGCTGCCGGCTAATTAGCGCCGCGGCCGGGTGCGAAACGCATCAAATGAATGTGCATTTTCTGCAAGGCCCTTATCGATCATCGCGCGCAGCAAATTATCCCCAAGACCGGCTGCACTGACGAGGCGATCCGGCGCCGTGCCAATTGCCCCTGAGAGCAAGGTCGCCCGTGTTTCGGCCGTCGCCTCATCGAAAATCTCGCGACAGCGCACGATCGACAGCATCTCGCTCGCATCGGAAGCGGCAGTCTCAGCGATGACCCTGGTGGCCGTGCAAAAGGCAGCAAAATCGAGCAGGCCCGGGAACAGCGTTTCGGCTCTCAGCAGTAACCGCTCGGCCGAAGGCCTGTCCAAGAGGCCGTTTTGGACTGGTGCATAACAGACCGCTTGTTTCAACCGTGAATATAGAATTCCCTGTCGGCCACCGGTTTTTGCCGACCATTCCGCTTCAGTCATGAGCTGGTTTTCGGGAAACTCGGTTTCAGCACCAGCAGATGAAGAGCAATAGACGGTGTTATGGACCACTTCATCAACGATGTAGCGACGTCCATCCTTAGTAAGCGCGACCGCGCCCGGTTTGAATCGCGTCGCCATGCTAGGTTGTCTCTTATTCGGAGGGCGGGGTTTCGTCTGGCGCCGCCTCTACAGGGATAGGCTCCGGCGTGGTTTCCTCCGCTGCGTCGGGGGCCGGTTCCGGCAGCTTCTCGGTCGCAGCATTTTGGGCATCGGCCAACCGACTAAAGACCGGCGTGCCGGCGAGACCTTCCCGGGTCAGACGATATTCGGTGCGGACCGGCTTATGGGTCGCCTTCTCGGCAAGCACATATTTATCGATACGAAAGCCGGGACCGCGGGTCAGTTCCTTCAGGCTTTCATAGGTTTCGGCACGGACCGGGTTTGCCGCCGCACGATTATCGCCGCCACGACGCGGCTTGCCGCGATCACCGCCCGGACCGCGGCCATCGCGCCGACCACCGCCTGGATTTCCGCCTCTCGACGAAGGGCCGCTATTCCGATCTTGAGGCATTCGAACCATCCCTAAAACGCAGCGCGCCTTCAACCGATAGTCAAGGCTACTGGTTGATAGCACGGGCGAGCGCGCAGAGTCGCCGCTCAAAGACGCATTACTGATCAGGTCGGCGAACGGCGACTGACGGTGAACATCAATTTCGGGAGCGCTTCGCGGAGTGCAGCCCTAAGAGCCGGTTCATCCGCTGCGGCGGCTTCGGCCAGGACGCGCCGCGGATTCCGCTGAACGATACTGGCGCGAGCTCTGCCATCTGGCCCTGCGCCGATCTCCGCAAAGATATCGGTTGGCTTGACCCCGCGCATCGCGCGCAGGAAAGCGGATTTTCCTTGAGCTTCATCAAGATTCTGCACCGGAATCCCGGGCGTGCCGGTCAGCGTTCCTTCCGCCGGATGCGGCGGCACTATTTGCTCATGCGCCACGATCGCGCGATGCCGGCTCAGCGTATGCACAAGAATCTTTTCGGGCGCCAGATCGGCCTGAAATTGGATTTCCCAGGTTTCGCCACTCGACGACAGCTCGGTGATTAAAGCGAACATGTCGTCGCATTCCACTTCATGGGAGCAGGTTACGAAACCGAGCCGACCATCCTGTTCGACAATTCGATTATCCTCTTCCGGAAAGCCCAGAGCATCCAGGGCATTCGACATCGCACGGACCGAGGCGACCAGGACCGCGGTGACATGGATCGGCGCCGCTTGCGCGTCGGTCCCTTCCGCATCTCCCTCTAGGTCTCGCTCCGACATAATGGTGGGCTCCTTTCTTCACACGGCGTGGTTTCTCATGCTTAGCATGATCTATTGGTAACACACTTGTCTTGAAGTCATCGCGCGCTGGCGATCCCGTCCGATCCGGCGGTAAGCTGTGCCACACCGACTAACGCCGGTGCGATCATTTTGGGAGTGCCGTATGGCAAAGATGCAGGGCAGGTTTCGCCATATCAACAAAGGACAGGTCATTGAAGATGGGCGCGAGATCGAGTTTCGCATCGAGATGAAGTCGGGCGACACGGTGACGTTGCAAATGCTTGTCTCGGAAATTCCGGTTTTCATCCGCTATATCGAAACGCTGGGCATCAAGGCGCAGCCCGACTCGTGATGCGGACCGGTTACTCCGGTTTGCGCGTGACAATGAAGTAATTGACCCCAAGATCCCGGCTAACCGACCAGCGCCAGTGCAACGGATCGAAACTGAGACCGGCCATCGTCTGAACGGTGAGCCCGGCGGCTCGGATATGTGCCGCAAGCTCGGATGGCTTCAGAAATTTGTCCCAGCTATGCGTGCCGCGCGGCAGCCAGCGCAGCACATATTCCGCCGCAATGACACCAAAGGCGAGGGAGCGGAGCGTTCGGTTCAAGGTCGAGAAGACAGCGACGCCGCCCGGCCGCACCAGCGCGCCGACAGAGGCAACGAACATGTCCGGCTGTGCGACATGCTCAACGATCTCGAGGCCGAACACGACATCGAACGTCTCGCCGGCAGCCAGCAGATCTTCCGCTGCAGCATGCCGATAATCGATTGAGAGGCCCTGCGCGGCGGCATGGGTCGCTGCGACGGGGATATGCTTTGCCGCGGCATCAATGCCGGTGACAGCAAATCCCATGCGCGCCATCGGCTCTGAGATCAATCCGCCGCCACAGCCGATATCCAGCAGACGCAACCCCTCGAATGGCCGCATCGCGCTATCGTCGCGGCCGAATTGCTGAATAAGCTGCTCTCTCAGATAAGCGAGGCGGACCGGGTTGATCCAATGGAGCGGGCGGAAGGGGCCGGCTTCATCCCACCAGGTCTCCGCAAGCTTGCTGAAGCGCGCGATTTCGGCGTCGTCGATTGTCCCGCCGCTGGCAGGTTCGGGGGCGAGGATCACAGGCTGGGTCAAAAAGCTTTCTCCGATAGGCGGGTCACGTTTGTCCGGCCTGTGCTTGCACCTGCAACAGACCGGAGAGTATGAAGATAGGCCCCTCAGGGGATAATTCTACACAACCCATGGATTTTGCGCAAAACCCGCAGAATTCTGTCACATCCGAGGTATAGCATGGCACGGATTGTGCAAAAATTTGGCGGTACGTCAGTCGGTGATGTCAACCGCATCAAAAACGTGGCGCAGCGCGTCAAGCGTGAGGTCGATGCTGGACATCAGGTCATTGTCGTCGTTTCTGCCATGTCTGGCGCGACCAACCAGCTTGTTGCTTGGTGCAATGAGATCAATACGCTGCATGATGCCCAGGAATACGACGTGGTCGTCTCATCGGGCGAGCAGGTGACTGCCGGGCTGTTGGCGATTGCGCTTCAGTCGATCGGCGTCCCGGCACGCTCTTGGCTCGGCTGGCAGGTGCCGATCGAAACCGATGCCGCGCACGGCAAGGCGCGTATTGGCGCCATTGATCTTGACGCGGTCGAGCAAAGCATCGACGAAGGCCATGTGGCCGTGATCGCCGGCTTTCAGGGGCTCAGTGACGATGATCGGATCACCACCCTCGGCCGCGGCGGTTCGGATACCTCGGCGGTGGCCCTTGCCGCGGCATTTGGGGCGGAACGGTGCGACATCTTCACAGATGTTGACGGTGTCTACACGACCGATCCACGGCTTGTGACCAAGGCGCGGAAGCTGGATAAAATTACTTACGAAGAAATGCTCGAACTGGCGTCGCAAGGGGCTAAGGTCCTGCAAACCCGTTCGGTCGAAATGGCGATGAATCACCGTGTTCGCGTGCAGGTGCTATCGAGTTTTGTCGAGGCGCCCGGGACGATGGTGGTGGATGAGGACGAAATTATGGAACAGCAGATCGTCAGCGGCATCGCATATAGCCGTGATGAGGCGAAAATTACCTTGCGCGGCGTTGCGGATCGTCCAGGCGTTGCCGCGTCCGTATTTGGGCCGCTCGCGGAAGCGAACATCAACGTCGACATGATCGTACAAAACGTATCGTATGACGGTCGTGAAACCGATATGACCTTCACCGTCGGCAAGGCCGATTTGCAGCGCGCGGTTCAGGTGCTAGAGACCCATCTCAGCCCTGGTTTCGAGAGTGCCCGGATCGTTCAGGATTCCGACGTCGTGAAAATCTCGGTAATTGGCGTCGGTATGCGCAGCCATGCGGGTGTAGCCCTGACCATGTTCCGCACGCTGGCTGACAAGGGCATCAATATCCAGGTAATATCGACAAGCGAGATTAAAGTCGCCGTTCTAATCGCGGAGGAGTATCTCGAATTGGCATTGCGCGCTTTGCATACTGCCTATGGTCTCGATGCGACCTGAAGGCGAGGGAGCCTCGCGCCTTCCGGCGCTGACGCTCCCGCCCTATGGTAAACCGACCGCTTTTACCATCCCGGAGAGCCTGGATCGCCTGTGGGAGCGGGGGCGTTGCTTCCTTGGAACCGAGCTGGCGGTCATGGGTGGCGCGATGACCTGGGTCAGTGAACGCAATCTGGTCGCGGCGATTTCCAACGCTGGTGCGTTCGGGGTGATCGCGTCGGGATCCATGTCGCCAGCCCAATTGGCTGACGAGATTGATGCGACGCGCGCGCTTACCGACAAGCCGTTCGGCGTGAATTTGATCACGCTCCACCCGCTGCTTGATGCGCTGATCGATGTCTGTATCGCCCGTAAGATCGGCCATGTCGTGCTGGCCGGTGGCATTCCCTCGGGTGGTGCGGTCAAGCGGATCCGCGCCGCTGGGGTCAAGGTCTTGGGCTTCGCGCCCGCCCTGGTCCTGGCGCGTAAACTGGTTCGGATGGGAATCGACGCGCTGGTGATCGAGGGCATGGAGGCGGGCGGTCATATCGGTCCGGTAACGACCGCGGTGCTTGCGCAGGAGATCCTGCCCAATATCACCGAAGTGCCGGTCTTCGTCGCCGGCGGCATTGGCCGCGGCGAGGCGATTGTGTCGTTTTTGGAAATGGGGGCCGCAGGCGTTCAGCTTGGGACGCGGTTCGTCTGTGCCTCGGAGTCGATCGCACACCCTCATTTCAAGCAAGCCTTTATTCGGGCATCGGCCCGCGACGCAGTGCCGTCCGTTCAGCTAGACGAGCGATTTCCGGTGATACCGGTGCGTGCCTTGGTCAATGAGGGTACCCGGCGCTTCAATGAGATGCAGCGCGTCGTTACGGATAAATTTAACCGCGGCGAGATCTCACAGAAGGAAGCTCAGCTCGAAATCGAGCATTTCTGGGCCGGCGCGCTGCGCCGCGCCGTGATCGATGGCGATGTTGAAAACGGCTCGGTGATGGCGGGTCAGAGCGTCGGGCTCGTAACTTGTGAGCAGCCGGCGGCCGAGATCCTGCGCGAATTGATCGATCAAGCGACGGCAGCGCTGCAGCAGCGGGAGGTTCTGCTCGGGGTTGGGATCACCAACGGACCTCTGGGTTCCGGCTGATGGAGGAGCGCCTCGCGATCAGTGGGGCGCGACGCCTGTTGGGTCGGCTTCGCGATGTCATGGCCGGACCTGGCAGCGCGCAGGAGCGGCTTGATCGGGTCGTCCGTCTGATCGCCGCCGACATGGTCGCGGAAGTCTGTTCGGTTTATTTGATGCGGGCCGGCGATATCCTGGAACTCTGCGCCACTGAAGGGCTGTTTGCGGAATCGGTTCATCGCACCCGTCTTCGGGTCGGCGAAGGTTTGGTCGGTGTGATCGGTGCGACAGCACGCCCGCTGGCGCTGTCCGACGCGCAATCCCATAAGGATTTTGCATACCGTCCCGAAACGGGCGAAGAGGTTTACCACTCCCTGATGGGGGTGCCGATCCTCCGCCAGGGCAAAGTGAGCGGCGTCGTCATCGTGCAGAATCGCGTTCGACGGCATTATACCGAAGAGGAGATCGAAGCGCTCGAAACGGTCGCTATGGTGCTGGCCGAATTGGTGGCTAGCGGCGACTTCGTCTCGCCTGATGAACTCCATCCGGTTGGCGGGATTGCCACCATGCCGCACCGCCTGGATGGCGTTCGGCTCAATGCCGGGCTAGCGATCGGCACTGCGGTGCTGCACGAGCCGCGGGTCATCATCCGTCAGGTCGTCGCGGAAGACCCCATCGCCGAACTGGACCGGCTGCAACGCGCGGTCGGCGAGATGCATGAATCGATCGATCGATTGCTACGACGGTCGGATCTCGGCGAGGGCGGTGAGCATCACGATATCCTCGAAACCTACCGCATGTTTGCAGAGGATCGCGGGTGGCTTGGCCGGATCCGCGAAATCGTCCGCGGCGGCCTTACCGCCGAAGCAGCGGTGCAGAAGGTGCGCGAAGATACCCAGGCGCGCATGAAGCAGATCACCGACCCCTATCTCAGGGAACGGATGGCTGATCTCGAAGATGTAGCAAATCGCCTGCAGCGCCATTTGGCCAGCAAGGATGCGCTGCCGAGCGAGCCGCTGCCGCTGGATGTCGTGCTTGTGGCTCGGACGATGGGGCCGGCCGAGCTCTTGGATTATGACCGGGAGCGGCTGCGCGCGCTGGTTCTGGAGGAAGGCTCGCCGGCCTCCCATGTGGCCGTCGTCGCGCGCGCGCTCGATATTCCGGTCGTGGGGCGTCTGACGGGCGCGCTCTCCAACATTGAACCCGGCGATCAGATTGTGGTGGATGCGGACAATGCCCAGGTGTTGATCCGACCGGGCGAGGATGTCCAGCAGGCGATCGAAAAATCACTCAACGAGTTATCCTATCGGCGGGCGCGATATCAAAGTCTGAAAGGCCTGCCGGCGGTCACGCTCGATGGGCACGTGATCGAGCTGAAGATCAATGCCGGCCTGCTGATTGACCTTCCAGCGCTGGATGCGACAGGCGCCGACGGGATTGGCCTCTATCGCACGGAATTACCATTCATGGTCCGATCGACCTTTCCAAGGGTCGAGGAGCAAGTTCAGCTCTACCGGCGTGTGCTCGATCACGCAGGCGACCGCCCCGTCGTCTTTCGGACGCTGGATATCGGCGGCGATAAGCTACTGCCCTATCTGCCGGGAGCGGCAGAAGAGAATCCCGCCATGGGGTGGCGGGCGATTCGTATCGCGCTCGATCGGCCGGCGATGCTGCGCCAGCAATTGCGCGCGCTTATCCTCGCGGCTGAGGGAAGGCCGCTCAATATCATGTTCCCGATGATCGCCGAGGTTGCGGAGTTTGATGCAGCGCGTCGTATTCTGACCATGGAAATCGACCGCGCTCGGCTGCGCGGCGTTACTCTTCCTTCAGCGTTGATGGTTGGGTTGATGCTCGAAGTACCAGCCTTGATCTGGCAACTCGATGCCCTCTGTCGACGCGTCGATTTCGTGTCGGTCGGTTCCAACGACCTGATGCAGTTTCTCTTCGCGAAAGATCGGGGCAACGCTAGGGTTGCCGATCGTTACGATGAACTGGCGCCTGCGGCGCTCGCGTGTCTCGCGGAAATTGTCCGGGTTACCTCCGAGCGTGCTGTCCCGCTATCGATCTGCGGCGAAATGGCCGGCGGCACGATTGAGGCGATGGCCTTAGTTGGGCTCGGCTTTCGCACTTTGTCTATGGCGCCGTCCTCGATCGGCCCGATCAAGGCGATGATCAGGAGCCTCGAACTGGCCCCGCTACACCGCTATTTGGCTGAGAAAATCAGTCATCCGAGCCATAGCTTGCGGGATGCGCTCCGCGAATTCGCCCGCGATCACGGCGTTACGCTCTAGCGCGCTGGTGGATGTGCAAATCGTCCCAAGCGCGTGAACTCGCATGAAATCTTTAAGCAAAATCGAGAATCTGTGTGATTTGCCCTTTCCGTAGGCTGGGCTAAAGTCTTAAAAGATGCTAAATCGCTGTTGGCACGCTGGGTTCGTCTATCGTGAAAAACCGATCGTCGCCGAACAGTGAAGAATCTTCCTTTGGCCAGAAGGCCCATCTGGATCACGAAGATGACGGACGAATGTCAGCGGAAAACACGAGATTTGGCGTGTCAGCCGAACTAGGGCGCGGGCGCAGTGTCGGTGCGGTGCTGCAGGACACCCGAGAGCAGCTCGGTTGGACCTTGATGGATATCGGGTCTGCATTGCGGATCAGGCCGGAATATCTGGCCGCGCTTGAACGCGACGATATCTCGGATATGCCCGGTAGCGCCTACGCAATGGGCTTTCTGAAAAGCTACGCCGATTATTTGGGGCTCGACGGGCCCCAGATCGTGGCTTTGTTTCGGCGCCATCAAGCCGGCGTGGATGACCCACCCGAACTTAATTTCCCGATGCCGCTCACCGAAAGGGGCATTCCCGGTGGCAATTTAATTATTGTCTCGGTGTTGGTGCTTGTCATTGGTTACGGTGCCTGGAGCTGGTTTGCCGCGCAGCCACAGCGCTCTGTGGCGGCCGTACAGCCGGTGCCTGCCAAAATGCTGGCGGCACCACCGCCGAGCCTCGATCCGCCGACAGTGTCTCCTGATTCCGCCATGGCCGCTGAGCCGCCGGTAGCAACGATTCTGCCGGATGCGCCGCCGGTTGGTGGTACTGCCCCTGAGCCGCTTCCAGTGCGGCCAAAGCCGGACGCGCCGGTAGCGACGACGACGGGGCCGCAGGTCGCTGCCGTGGTCGGCAATATCCCCGCGGCGGCGTCGGGCCACGTCTATGGCAATCAGACCAGCGGCACCCTGGTGATTAAGGCGACGGCGGATAGCTGGTGCCAAGTGTTTGATGATGGACATTCGATCTGGAGCGGATTGCTGAAATCCGGTGATGTCTATAATCCGCCAAAGGATGGCTTGCTGTTCCTAACCGGCAATGCCGGCGCCATTCAGATCAGCGTCAATGGCAAGACCTTGCCGTCCTTCGGTCAACTGGGCGAAGTCAAGAAAATCCAGCTCGATTCCGCAAAGCTTTCGGGCGGCTGAGGACAGCTCTGCGGTGCTGGGCGCTGTTGCCGCCCGGCCAAACGCGCTATATGACGGTGTAATCTTGTTTCACAGCGGAAGTTCTGTCCCATGAGCGTGCGCCCGTACCGCGATATTTTGCGGCGCAAGAGCCGGCAGATCCGGGTCGGCAATGTCCTGGTCGGCGGCGATGCCCCGATCTCGGTTCAAACCATGACCACAACGCTCACGCATGATGCTGAGGCGACTCTGGAGCAGATCCGGGGTGCGGCCGAGGCAGGTGCGGATATCGTTCGGGTCTCGTGTCCCGACGAGGAATCGACCGCGGCACTGCCGCAAATCGTCCGTGGTTCACCCGTTCCGATCGTTGCCGATATTCATTTCCATTATAAGCGCGCGATCGAGGCGGCGAAGGCTGGCGCGGCCTGCCTGCGCATCAACCCCGGCAATATCGGTTCAGCCGATCGGGTCCGTGAAGTGGTCCAGGCGGCCAAGGATTATGGCTGTTCGATGCGCATCGGCGTCAATGCCGGATCGCTGGAGCGGGAATTGCTCGAACGCTATGGTGAGCCTTGCCCGGAAGCGATGGTCGAATCTGCGCTCAATCATGCCAAGATTCTTGAAGACAACGATTTCTTTGAGTTCAAGATCTCGGTCAAGGCGTCCGACGTATTCCTTGCCGTCGCGGCTTATCAGGGCTTGGCCGATGCCTGCGATTATCCGTTGCATCTCGGCGTGACCGAAGCAGGCGCGATGCGCCTCGGCACGGTCAAATCGTCGATCGGGATCGGCTCGCTGCTGTGGGCGGGGATTGGTGACACGATCCGCATCTCGCTGTCGGCCGAGCCGGTTGAAGAGGTCAAGGTCGGTTACGATATCCTGAAGGCACTGGGCTTGCGTCGCCGCGGCGTCACGGTGATCTCGTGCCCGTCATGCGCCCGGCAGCAATTCCAGGTGATCAAAACCGTGGAAGTGCTGGAGGAGCGGCTGTCGCACATCACGACACCGATGACGGTTTCGGTCATCGGTTGCGTCGTGAACGGGCCGGGCGAGGCGCGGGAGACCGATATCGGCTTCACCGGTGGCGGCAATAATACGCATCAGGTCTATATCGCGGGGCAGCCGGACCATCGGCTGAAGGACCAGAACATCGTCGACCATTTGGTGCATCTGGTCGAGCAGAAGGCGGCTCAAATCGAAGCTGAGCGCGCCACGGCTGAAGCGGCCGAGTAGGACCGCTGCAAAGCCCATGTTTTCCGGCCGCGCCTTTAAGGTAAGGCCGGCCCGGAACCCGCGAGAATTGGTATAGAGCACCATGGCCCAGCTACAGGCAGTGCGTGGCACGCAGGATCTGCTGCCGGACGCCGCGCGTCGTCATCGTATGGTCACCGAAACGGCCCGCGCGATCAGCCAGCGCTATGGCTTCGGCGAGATCGTCACGCCGATCTTTGAATTCACCGAAGTGTTTTCGCGCCCGATCGGTGAAGCGACCGATGTCGTTTCCAAGGAGATGTACACGTTCAAGGATCGCGGCGGAGACGAGATCACGCTGCGGCCGGAGAACACGGCCGGCGTTGCGCGGGCCGTGCTGTCGAATGGCCTGACGCAGTCGTTACCGCTCAAATTCTTCTATAGCGGCCCGATGTTCCGCTATGAGCGGCCACAGGCCGGACGCTATCGGCAATTTCACCAAATCGGCGCGGAGCTGATTGGTCCCGCGCTGCCGCAGGCGGATATTGAGGTCATCGCGATGGGGGCCGCGATTCTCGACGCGCTTGGCATCGGTCAGGCCTGCCGCCTCGAACTCAACACGCTCGGCGATACGCCGAGCCGCCAGGCCTATCGCGCGGCTTTGGTCGCGTATTTTACCGCCCATATCGACAAGCTCAGCGAGGATAGCCGCGATCGGTTGGGGCGCAATCCGCTGCGCATTCTTGATTCCAAGGATGAGGGCGATCGGGCGATTATTGCCGACGCGCCGGCGTTCGGCGATTATCTGAACGATGACTCCAAGAGCTTCTTCGACGCGGTGCAAAGCGGGCTCGATGCGCTGGGGATCGGCTATGAACTCAATCCGCGGCTGGTCCGTGGCCTCGATTATTACAGCCACACCGCGTTCGAATTCGTCACGACTTCCTTGGGTGCGCAGGGCACTGTGATGGGTGGCGGTCGCTATGATGGGCTGATGGAGACGCTGGGCGGACCTCCGATCGCGGCGGTTGGATGGGCCGCCGGGATCGAACGGCTTGCCATGCTGCTGGGCGAACTGCCGGCGGAAACGCGACCAATTGCCGTGGTACCGGTCGGCGATGCGGCCGAGCTTCAGGCGCTGAGACTCACGCAACAACTACGGCAAGCTGGTTTCATCGTCGATCTCGGCTATGGCGGCAAAGTCGCCAAGCGGATGAAGCGGGCGGACAAGATCCAGGCGCGGGTGGCTTTGGTGCTGGGTGAGGATGAGCTGGCGCGCGATGCCGTCGTGCTCCGCGATCTTGATGCCGGCACACAAGCGGAGATCCCGCTGGCCGAGGTAATCCAGAATCTGGAGCCATTCCGGTGAGCGAATGGGGCGCGCTGGAGGGCAAGCTCGATCGGCTGAAAAATCGGCATGACGAGCTGCGCGATCTGCTGGCGACGGCAGATCCCGGCAATTTCGCGAAGCTCTCCAAGGAATTCAGCGACCTGTCGCCGATCGTCGAAGCGATCGGGATTTTGCGGGCCGCGCAAGCCGATATGCAGAATCTAGCACCGATGCTCGCAGACGGCAGCGATCCCGAGATGAAGGCGCTAATTGAGGAAGAGTTTCTGTCGCTGAAGGAGCGCATTCCGAAGCTTGAGCGCGACGTCCAGATCCTCTTACTGCCCAAGGATGAGGCCGACGAGCGCAATGCCATTCTTGAAGTCCGTGCTGGAACCGGCGGCGACGAGGCGTCGCTCTTCGCATCGGATCTCTATCAGATGTATCAGCGCTATGCCGGGATCCATGGCTGGCGCTTCGAGGTGATGAGCCTCTCGGAGACCGGCCTCGGCGGATATAAGGAAGCCAGCGCCACGATTTCAGGGCGTGGCGTGTTCGCGCGGCTGAAATTCGAATCGGGCGTACATCGCGTGCAGCGCGTGCCGGATACCGAAACCCAAGGCCGCATCCATACCTCGGCGGCGACCGTCGCAGTGCTGCCGGAAGCGGAAGAGGTCGATATCCAGATCGACGAAAAGGATCTGCGCATCGACGTTTATCGCTCGTCGGGTCCGGGCGGGCAGTCGGTCAATACCACCGACAGCGCGGTGCGCATCACCCATTTGCCGACCGGTCTCGTGGTCATCCAACAGGACGAAAAGTCTCAGCATAAAAACAAGGCGAAGGCGCTCAAAGTCTTGCGTTCGCGGCTCTACGATATGGAGCGGCAGGCGCGGGACGCGGAGCGCGCGGCCAATCGCAAGAGTCAGGTCGGCAGTGGCGATCGTTCAGAGCGGATCCGCACCTATAATTTCCCCCAAGGCCGGGTGACCGATCATCGCATCAATCTGACGCTCTATAAGATCGACAAGGTCATGTCGGGCGAGGCGCTTGACGAGATCATCGAAGCGCTGATTGCCGAGGACCAGGCGAACAAGCTCACCGATCTCGAATGACCCGGGGCGAGGCGTTGGCCGAGGTGACAGCGCGGCTCCGCGGTGCCTGCATCGATTCGCCGGCGCGTGATGCAAGGCTGCTGCTGATCCATGCCGCCCAGATCGAGATGGCCGAGCTGATTGGCTGGCCCGAGCGGCCGCTATCAGAAGAGTCTACGGCGCGTCTGACCGACTTTGCCGACCGGCGCTGCCGACGAGAGCCCGTCTCGAAGATCTTTGGGCGTCGCGAATTTTGGAGCCTCGATTTCGAGGTGACGGCAGACACGCTTGACCCGCGGCCTGATACCGAAACATTGGTCGACGCCGCGTTGAAGGTGTTTCCCGATCACGACAGACCACTCTCGATCCTCGATCTCGGTACGGGTAGCGGCTGTATATTGCTGTCGGTCCTGAGTGAACGAACAAAGGCTTGGGGGCTGGGCGTCGACCGTTCGGCGCGGAGCGTAGCGGTTGCGACCCGCAACGCGGCCCGGCTTGGTCTGTCCGATCGCGCTCGATTCATGATTGGGGATTGGGATCAGGCAATTGCGGCAGAGTTTGATCTGGTGATGTCCAATCCGCCTTATATTCCGACACGTGTCATCGAGTCGCTTGATCCGGAAGTTCGCGAATATGACCCGATAGCGGCACTCGACGGGGGTAATGATGGCCTTGATGCCTATCGTAGTTTGGCGGCACGCCTTAGTGCGCGGGTTCGGCCGGATGGGTTGGTTCTGCTGGAAATCGGTATTGGTCAGGCCGATGCGGTCAGTGCGTTGCTGGAGCAGGCAGGGTTCCTGTCGATTGATCGATTGAATGATCTGGCCGGAATTCCGCGCGTGCTCGCCGCGGGCAACCCTCGAAATCGAAAATAATGGTTGGAATGCGGGCCTGTCCCGTCTACGGTCTTCTTCGACGGTATGTCTTCGGAATTCGGCGGGCTCTGTCCGGCTGATGACCATGAAGCCCATCCAGGCCTTCAAAGTCGGGCTATGGTTGGTTGCAGCAAGACGACCGTGACGCTCACATCAGAAACCGAGCCCCGACAGGTGCCATGAGACCAGGTCCGAACAAGCGGTCGCGCGGCCGCAATAACAACAATAACAACAACAATAATATGCAGCAGCATGGCGGGCGTCCGCGGCCGCCGCATCGTTCCCAAACCTTTGACAGTAACGGCCCCGGCATCAAGATTCGCGGCAACGCTTACCAGGTGTTTGAGCGGTACGTTGCGCTGGCGCGCGAAGCGTCAACCTCCGGCGACCGGATCGCCGCAGAAAATTTCTACCAGCATGCGGAACATTATTTTCGCATCCTGAATGCGAACGGGGAGAACCCAACGCATATGCAAAACCGGCCAACCACTCCGGCCGACACGGATATGGACCAGCCCTATTTCGAGACGGATGGCGAGAGCGATAACGGTTCCGAGGGGGAATCCGAGACGGAATCCGCGGCGCCGGAAGAAGCGCCTTCGGTTTAGGGGTCTGATCCGCCCGCTCCGCGCCACCCTTCCCACAAGGGGGAGGGAGAAATATCGAAGCCAATGCTCGGAATGACATCCCTCTCGATTGCTTGGTCGCGCGGCGCCTGGTTCCGCTGGTCCTGGGGCCGCGCGGCGTTAGTGTTGATTGCCGGAGTCACGCTGCTGGTGCTGCTGACATTTCGGGATTACGGCGTCACCTGGGATGAGGACGTACATAATTGGTACGGCGTGTTCGTGCTCGATTATTATATGTCCTGGTTTCACGATATCAGGGCGCTACATTGGCTCGATCTCTATATCTATGGTGGCGCCTTCGACATGACTGCGGCGCTGCTCAACCGAGTCTCGCCGCTCGGGACCTACGAGACGCGCCATTTGCTTAACGGCCTGACGGGCTGT
>Ga0116226_10000792_pt1 | contig 27194 bp, 27 predicted proteins | sample S1TSphfallax_FD_89692 | JGI IMG/M metagenome (GOLD analysis project Ga0116226, IMG submission 89692) | Host-associated microbial communities from peat moss isolated from Minnesota, USA - S1T2_Fa - Sphagnum fallax MG | ecosystem: Host-associated > Plants > Peat moss > Unclassified | place: USA... | reverse complement strand
GCCGCGCGCGCCCTGATCGACGCCGGCGCCGACGCCGTCAAGGTCGGTATCGGTCCCGGCACCATCTGCACCACCCGCATCGTCGCCGGTGTCGGCGTGCCACAATTGTCAGCGGTGATGGAAGTGGTCGAACTGGCCGCCAAGCAAGGCATTCCGGTGATCGCCGATGGCGGCATCAAATTCTCGGGCGATGTCGTCAAGGCGATCGCCGCCGGCGCTTCAGCGGTGATGATCGGCAGCCTGTTCGCCGGCACTGAAGAAAGCCCGGGCGAGGTCTTCCTCTATCAGGGCCGGTCTTACAAATCCTATCGCGGCATGGGGAGTTTGGGCGCCATGGCGCGCGGCTCGGCCGATCGTTATTTCCAGCAGGAAGTGAATGATACGCTCAAGCTGGTGCCGGAAGGCATCGAAGGCCGCGTCGCCTATAAGGGCCCGGTCGAGGCGGTGATCCATCAATTGGTCGGCGGTCTTCGGGCCGGCATGGGTTATACCGGCAATCGCACGATCAATGATCTGCAGACGAAAGCCGTGTTCCGGCGGATTACCTCGGCCGGTTGGCGCGAAAGCCATGTGCATGATGTGGCAATTACCCGCGAAGCGCCCAATTATCGCAACGAGTCCTGACCTTTGCTTCCTGCCGCACGGATTGCTGCCGTCATCGAATTGCTCTCCGCCATCGACAATGATGCGCGGCCGGCCGACGCGGTCGCCAGCCATTATTTTCGCACTCGCCGCTATATCGGCGCCAAGGATCGCCGCGCCATCTCCGAGCGGGTCTGGGGCGCTTTGCGGCGCCGCGCCCGGCTCAGTTGGTGGCTGGCGGATCAGCAGATCGAGGATTGGCCGCGCGAGCGGGTCATCGCCGATCTGGTCCTGACCGAGCGGCTCGATCTGCCCGCCATCGCCGCTTTGTTTCCCGGCGAACACAAGACGCCCGAGAAACTGACCCTTGAGGATAAGAAGCTGATCGAGGCGCTGAAGGGGAAGGATATCTTCCATCACGCCATGCCATTGCCGGTACGCGGCGAATTTCCCGACTGGATTCTTGGGCGGCTTACCGACCTGTTCGGTGAGGCTCTGCCGCGCGAGATCGCCCTTTTGCGCGAAGAGGCGCCGGTAGATCTGCGGGTGAACAGCCTGAAGACCGACCGCGCATCGGCCCAGGCGGCGCTCGCCGCCGAGGGGCTGAAATCCGTGCCAACCCCTCTATCGCCGCTCGGTTTGCGCCTGCCGGCGCGGGTGGCGCTGACGGCCCAGACCCTTTTCAAGAATGGGCTGATTGAGGTGCAGGATGAGGGCTCGCAATTGGTTGCGCTTTTGACCGATGCGCAACCCGGCCAGGCGGTGCTCGATCTCTGCGCCGGCGCGGGCGGCAAGACCCTGGTTCTCGCCGCCACCATGCAGAACAAAGGCCGCCTGATCGCCTGCGATACCCATAGCGGAAGATCCGAGCGCGCCACCCAGCGGCTGCGCCGGGCCGGTGTTCATAATGTGACGCGCCGCGTGCTCGACCCCGAGGGGGATAAATGGTTGAAGCGGCAGAATGGCAGTTTCGATCGCGTGCTGGTCGATGCGCCCTGCTCAGGAACCGGCACCTGGCGGCGTAATCCGGACGCCAAATGGCGTCTCACCGAAGCGGGTATGGCCAATCTGGTGACCTTGCAGACCCGCATCCTCGATCAGGCGGCGCCGCTGGTGAAAGCGGGCGGCCGGCTGATCTATGCCACCTGTTCTTTGCTGCCCGAGGAAAATGACCGGCAGATCGAAGGCTTTCTTGCTCGCCACCAGGATTTCACCCTGCTGCCGATCCCCGACGTCTGGCCCGCGCTGATCGGCGGCGACTGCCCGAGCCCAGGGCCGATGTTGCATCTGACGCCGGCGCGAAACGATACGGACGGATTTTTCGCCGCCGTGCTGGTCAAGGCGGTTTCAGAAACTGCAGCCTCCGAGAACGGCTAAATTTATCCCAATGACGCCGTTTGATGATAGTTAGAAAAAGTGCAGGCGAAACCAACAAAACACGCGTTGCTTAATAGCGCGCGATGATATCAAGAAAGGCCGTGCCATAGCGTTCCAGCTTTGCCGCGCCGACCCCGACGATTCCGGCGAATTCGCTAAGATCGCGTGGCTTGACGCGCACCATGTCCTGCAGTGTCGCATCATTAAAGATGATATAGGGCGGCACGCCTTGGGCACGCGCCAGGCTCGATCTTTTTTCCCGCAGCGCCTGGAACAACGGATCGTCGCCCGTGCCAAGCGCGGTATTTTTAGACCTATTCTTAGCCGATCGGGGTAGTTTCTTGGTCTCGGCGTCGCGGCGCAGTTCCAGCTTCAGTTCGCCGCGCAGCAATGGCCGGCTGGATTCGGTCAGATGCAGCCCGCCATGGCCGGCCATATCGACGCGCAGGAAGCCACCTGCCACCAACTGCCGGAATATTGATCTCCACAGTTCTTTGCTCTCGTCCCGGCCAATCCCATAGACCGACAATTTGTCATGGCCAAAGCCGGTGATGCGCGCATTGGCGCTGCCGGTCAATACGTCGATCAGATAGGCGGCGCCGAACATCTGGCCGGTGCGATAGACCGTGGATAACGCCTTCTGCGCCAGTTCGGTGCCCTCGAAGCTGCTCACTGGCGTGAGACAAGTATCGCAATTGCCGCAGGGGTCGCAGCTGTCCTGGAAGTAATTCAGCAGCACCTGCCGGCGGCAGCGGGTCGTCTCGCAATAGCCCAACAGCGCGTCGAGCTTGCGATGATCAAGCCGCTTCTTTTCCGCAGCAGTGTCGGAATCCTCGATCATCTGGCGATGACGCGCGGCATCCTGCATGCCATACAGCATCCAGGCCTGCGATGGCAGACCATCACGCCCGGCGCGGCCTGTCTCCTGATAATAGGCCTCGATGCTTTTGGGCAGATCAAGATGGGCGACAAAGCGAACATCGGGCTTGTCGATACCCATGCCGAAAGCGATGGTGGCGACCATGACCACCGCCTCATCCTTGAGAAAGCGGTCCTGATTGCGTTCGCGCACGCCACGGTCGAGTCCTGCATGATAGGGCAGGGCGTCGACGCCATTATTACGCAGCATTTCGGCGGTATCTTCGACATTGGCGCGCGACAGGCGATAGACCACGCCGGCCTGACCCGCATGTTCGTCGCGGATGAAGCGCAACAGCTGTTGCGGTACCGCCCCATCCTTGAGGGCCACGCGATAGCGGATATTGGGCCGGTCGAATCCGCTGATGAATTGGCGACCTTCGCCGAGGCTTAGTTTTTCGACGATTTCGCTGCGGGTCGGGCCATCGGCGGTGGCGGTTAAGGCTATTCGGGGAATCCTGGGGAAACGCTCATGGAGCGCCGCCAATTTAAGATATTCCGGGCGGAAATCATGGCCCCATTGGCTGACGCAGTGGGCTTCGTCGATGGCGAATAAAGCGAGCTGGCAGCCCTCCAGCAGGGCGAGGAAGCCATCGGTCATCAATCTTTCGGGCGCGACATAGACGATATCGATCTCCCCCGCTCGCATCTGCCGCTCGATCTCGACCTGCTCACCAAACGCCACCGACGAATTGAGGCAGGACGCGCGCACCCCCAATTGACGCAGCGCCATGACCTGATCCCGCATCAACGCGATCAGGGGCGAGATGACGATGGCGACGCCCGCTCGGCAGAGAGCCGGAATTTGGTAACAGAGTGACTTGCCGCCGCCGGTCGGCATCAGCACCAGCGCATCGCCGCCTTCGATGATGTGATCGATGATCTCAGCCTGGGCGCCACGGAACCGGTCATAGCCGAAGATGCTGCGCAGGAGATCGAGTTTGTCGGGCATGCGGTGTTTCTAATATGGATAGTCGGTTGCGGCAACAGGGGTCCTCATTTGCCGAAGCGATCTTTGCGCCTTATGTTGAGGGGGTCGAATTTACAGGTGAGTCCCCATGCCACGACTGCGCGTTTTCGCCGCCGCCATCACCCTGGTCATTCTGGTGGCGGGGTTGTTTCTGTTGCCGCGGCTGATCGATCAGCCCCGCCTGCGGGCTTGGGCAGAACCACAGTTGCACCGCGCCCTGCATCAAGAGGTGGCGATCGATGGGCCGATCACCTTGCGTCTGTTGCCGCGCCCGCACGTGGTGATCGAGGATGTGAAGGTAAGCCGCGATGGCGTGACGATCGCCACCCTGCCGCGTGTCGAGGCCGGTCTCCAGCTGCTTCCCTTGCTGTTTGGCAGACTACAACCCGATGAGGTGCGGCTGCTGCGGCCCGATATCACTCTGGCCGGCGAAGCGCCGATAGCCGCGGCGCCGGTCAACATGCCGCCAGACTCTCCTGCCACCCCGACCAATACCGCGCCGGTTGCGTCGTCGCCAGGCACCTTGTCCGCGCCGGTCCGCATCGTAATCGAACAGGGACGACTCGAACTGCCTGGGGCGGGCGGTGTGGTCATTACGCCGATTGATGCCACCGTCACCAGCGACGGGGTCTCGACCGCGGTCAGCGGGCACGTCACCGCGGGCGACGAAGGGATAGCCGTCACCGCTACGCTGCGCCGGGCGCCGGGGCAGGAACCCTCGGTCGATATCGGCCTGCGCTTCGATCGGGGCGGCGAGCTGCATGCGGCCGCCGCGGGCTCGATCGGCGCGATGCAGGGAAAAATGAGCGGTAAATTGCCCAGTCTCGCCCGTCTGCAGGCGGGATTGCCGGCCCTGCCGACGACAGTGTCGAGCGATCTGTCCTGGACCGGCGGGGAGGTCGAGGCCAAGGACCTGTTGGTGACCCTTGGCGACAGCGACTGGCGGGGATCGGCCCAATTCAGCACCGGCGGCACACCGCATCTCGATATAAGCCTGAAGAGCGTGCTGCTCAATCTCGACCATCTTCCGCCTGCGCCGACGGCTGCTTCGGGTCCCCCAGTCGGCACCCCAGTCGGCACCCCAGTCGGCGCGCCCTCGACATCGACAGCGGGAAGCCTGCCGGGTTTTGGCGGACTGACAGTGGATCTGACTTTATCCGTCGATCAGATCCTCTGGCATGGCAGCAGTCTGCAGGACGGGCGGCTGAGCCTGCAAAGTAACAAGGGTGAGCTCACCATCAATCAGGCGAGTGTAACCTTGCCTGGCAATAGCGAGGTCTCTCTATTCGGCGCGATATCCCGGGGCCCCCATCTCGAGGGCAGTTTCGAGGCCAAGAGCGACGACCTCAGAGACGTGCTGCATTGGGTTGGTCTGAATGCCGAGGGCGTTCCTGCCGATCGCCTGCATATTGCCCGCATTGCCGGCGAGATCACGGCAAGCCGCGAGCAGATCAGTCTTGACCATGTGCGTCTCAAACTCGATTCCAGCCAGATCGATGTGGCTGCGACCTACCGGCCGGGGCCCAAGCCGGCGCTGGGACTGACCTTTGCGCTCGATCTGCTCAATGGCGACGCCTATCTGCCGGTCGGCAAGGTCACTGCATCGCCGGTTTCCCCGACACCACCTGCCAGGCCCGCCTCGACCCCGTCCGGACCGCCTGCCGCAAACGACGGCGACCTTGACGCCAATATCTCCGGCCATATCGGCCGTCTGACCTGGCGCGGTCTGACTCTGCAGGATGTCAGTATCGATGCTGCGCACAGCCAAGGCCTCATTACGGTCAACAAGCTCACGGTCGGCGATCTGGCTGGCGCGAAACTGGCCGTGTCCGGCAAGATTGAAGGCTCCCGCGACAATTTGAGTTTTGCCCCGATCCATGTCGATCTGACGTCGCCCGATCTGGCGCAGACCCTACATGCCGCGTCGATCGACCTGCCGCTGGCGGAACCGATCACTCTGAAGGCCGATCTGACCGGACCGGTCGGTGCCCCCCTCATCGCGCTGACCACGCCGCGGCTCGATGTCGGTAAGCTGCGTCTGACCGACGTCACAGGCGGACTTTCGATTGCCGGCGATCATCTGGCGCTCGACAGCCTGTCGGCCGGCCTGTTCGGTGGCCAATTGACCGGCGGCGGCAGTCTCGAGCGCACAAGCGGCGCGATGGCCCTGCACCTCGCCTTGACCAATGCGCAGATGCGTCAGGCGCTGTTTGAGGTGGCCGATATCGGCCTAGCCGACGGCGCCCTGGAGGGCGAGGTTGCCGTGACCTCGGTTGGTCATTTCGCCCCGGACCTCAAGGCTCATCTCGATGGCACCGCCCATTTTCTGGTCAAAAATGGGCAGATCAGGGGGTTCGACCTCAAGGCCGCCGACCGTGGTCTGGCCCAGCAGCCGGGGGTCGGCGGGCTGCTGATCCTGCTGCAGGCGGGATTATCGGGCGGTAGCACGCATTTTTCCAGCCTTGCCGGTAGCGCCCGCATCGATCATGGGGTTGTCACCAGCAATGACCTCAGATTGGTGGCCGATGGTGGGGGCGCCGAGGGGGCGGCGCGGGTCGATCTGCCGGGCGACACGATTGACGCCCATGCGGATTTCCGTTTCGCCAGCGCCGGTGACGCGCCGCCCTTGGTCATGCGCCTGACCGGCTCCCTGCAATCGCCGCGGCGATTCATCGATGTCAAACCCTTGCAGCAATGGCTGGCCGATCATGGTCTCAAGACCGGAAAGCCGAAAGATGTGTTAAAGTCGTTGTTGCAAGGATTGGTTCATTAGAGCGCGATGACATCAGAGTGACGCGAATCCGCGTCACTCTGATGTCTGAATCGCCCTCTAAACCATTGAATTAGAGACTGATTCAGCTAATAGATTTAATCGCAAAGCGATTCAATGTATTAGCATCAGGCTCTAGAGCGCGATGACATCAGAGTGACGCGAATCCGTGTCGCTCTGATGTCTGAATCGCCCTCTAAATCATTGAATTTGACCCCGATGCTTGGCATCAGGGTCTAGGAATGAGGCAGTGATGATTGCGCGAGTCCTGATTGTTTTGATCCTGGTTGGCGTCTGCGGCAGCGTTCATGCGTCGACCCTTTACGAGGATTTGGGGGAGCGCGCCAAGATCACCGCCTTTAGCGACGACCTGGTCGAACGGGCGATCCACGACGATCGCATCAAGCATTTCTTCAAAGAGACCGACATTCCCCGCCTGAAAGGCAGGATTACCGACCAGATCTGCCATCTGACCGGCGAGAAAAAACGCTATCGCGGCGCCAATATGAAAAACGCCCATGCGGACTTCCCCATCCATGTGGCCGATTTCAATGCGCTGGTCGAGGATCTGCAACTGGCGATGGACGATTCTCAAATCCCCTTCGCGACACAAAACCGGCTGTTGGCCATCCTGGCGCCGATGGAGCGGGACATCGTCAATAAGTGAATCGTGCTCTACCGGAGGGCGCGCAGCACATGCAGGCGAAGCGCGCTCGATAGATTTTCCGTGCGGTCCGCATCGATCTCGGCGATCAGCGCAGCCAGGGCGATACCGCGCTGATCGGCGATTCCCTTGAGCGCATCCCAGAATTCCTGCTCAAGCGAGACGCTGGTAGGGTGGCCGGCGATGACCAGCGAGTGCTTCTTCAATTCCGGGTCTAGTGACTTAACGCCGCAAAAAAATCATTTCCTTTGTCATCGACGATGATGAAGGCCGGGAAGTCCTCGACCTCGATGCGCCAAATGGCTTCCATGCCGAGTTCGGGATATTCGATCACCTCGACTTTCTTGATGTGATTCTGCGCCAGGCCGGCCGCCGCGCCGCCGACCGAGCCAAGATAGAATCCGCCATGCCGGCTGCAGGCATCGGTTACCGCTTTCGAGCGGTTGCCCTTGGCCAGCATGATCATCGATCCGCCGGCCGCCTGGAATTGCTCGACATAGCTGTCCATCCGCCCGGCGGTGGTTGGGCCGAAAGAACCGGATGGATAGCCATCCGGCGTCTTGGCCGGACCGGCATAATAGACCGGATGATTGCGGAAATAGTCGGGCAGGCTCTCGCCACGGTCGAGGCGTTCCTTCAATTTCGCATGGGCGATGTCGCGTGCGACGATCATCGGGCCCGACAGGGCAACCCGCGTCTTGATCTTATATCGGCTCAAGGTCGCCAGGATTTCGCTCATCGGCTGATGGAGGTCGACCCTAATCACCTCTTCATTCGAGTCTGGGACGATTTCCGGCAGATATTGTGCCGGATCCGTCTCCAACGTCTCGAGGAAGATACCCTCTTCGGTGATTTTACCGCGCGCCTGGCGGTCGGCGGAACAGGAGACGCCAATGCCCACCGGACAGGAGGCGCCATGCCGCGGCAGACGGATGACGCGGACATCGTGGCAGAAATATTTGCCGCCAAATTGCGCGCCAATACCCATATGCCGCGTCATCTCGAGAATTTTCGCTTCCATCTCGAGGTCGCGGAAGGCATGACCGAGTTTGCCGCCGCTGGTCGGCAGTTGATCGAGATATTTGGCCGAGGCCAGCTTGACCGTCTTCAGGGTCATTTCGGCCGATGTGCCGCCGATGGCGATGGCCAGATGATAGGGCGGACAGGCCGATGTGCCGAGCGTACGGATTTGCGCATCGAAGAATTTGACGATGCTTTCGGGATTGAGCAGCGCCTTGGTCTGTTGATAGAGAAAGGTCTTATTGGCCGAACCGCCGCCCTTGGCCATGAAAAGGAATTTATAGGCGTCGCCGTCGGTGGCGTAGAGATCGATCTGCGCCGGCAGATTATTGCCGGTATTGACCTCCTCATACAGGGTCACCGGCGAAACCTGGCTATAGCGCAGATTGAGGTCGGTGTAGGCGGCCGCCACGCCTTGCGACAAGGCGCCTTCGTCGCCGCCGCCGGTCCAGACGCGCTGCCCCTTCTTTCCCATGATGATGGCCGTACCCGTATCCTGACACATGGGCAGGATCATGCCGGCGGCGATGGTGGCGTTCTTGAGCAGATCAAACGCGACGAAGCGGTCATTGTCGGACGCTTCCGGGTCGTCGAGAATCGAGCGCAATTGCCTGAGATGGGCCGGCCGCAGCAAATGGGAGATCTGCCGGAAAGCCTCCCGCGCGATCAGCGACAAGCCGTCGCGCTCGATGGTCAGGATCTGGTGGCCCTGAAAGCTGGCGCGCCCGACATGGTCGCCGGTCAGTTTGGTGTAGGGTGTGTCGTCGCCCGAAAATTGGAAAATCTCGGCCGGCGTGGTTGTGTCATAACTCATTGAAGCCCCATCACTCTTGCTTGCGGCTATTTCCTGCGGCTATTTCCTGCGGCTATTTCTTACGAAACGCGTCCAGGGTCACGACCGTGCCGCCGTCGGGCGGCGTCGGCGCGAGCGACGCCGTTTTGACGGGCCCCCCTTCCTCCTCGGCCGGCAGAGCGTCGGACGGTGTCTCGATTGCGGCGTCAGTCGGAATTTGAATGCCGAATTTGGCAAACGGGTCGGCGAAGGCCGAAACGGCCGCGAAGGGAATATGCAGCCGCTCATTGATGCGGTTGAAGGACAGGGTGACGTCGAACCAGGCCTCGGTGACTTCAAGCCCCCAATATTGATGCTGCAGGACGATGGTCATTTCATCAGGGAAACGGGCGCGCAAGGTCGGGCTGATATCCACATCGGGATGGCGGGTGCGGAAGGTGATGTAGAAGTGATGGCCGCCCGGCAGGCCATTTTCGGCGTCGCGGAGGACTTTTCGCACGATCCCGTGCAGGGCTTCCGCCCAGAGGTCGTCGTAATGAATAATCGTTCTGGCCATCGCCCGACAGGTTCCTTACCCCCCCGAAAGCCCGCGCCGGGGGAAGAGAGAGTTGGGGGGCATTCTGTTGCCCGGCGCCCCCCGGACCGCGCTTACCTATTAGGCAGCGAGAGCAACGACGTTATCGTTGGCACTTGTGTGTGTGGTCCGGTAACGGTGGTACCATGCCGAGAACAAACCTAACTTTTACTACTCACGTCGATCCTATTTCGCCCCCAAAACAGCCAGGCAAACGAGCGCCGGCGGAAATTGGTGGAGGCGCCGGGTACCGCCCCCGGGTCCGTAAAGCTTATTCTGATAGGTGTTTAGCGCCATAGCCGGTTACCCGGCAGGATTGAATATAGGGTATAAGGCGGGCCTGCGCCAGAGCCCGATGGTTTTCCCCGATGCGCTTCCCCGATGCTCTTCCCATTGCCAGCGACCCTGAACGAGATTACCAAGATGATATTTCATGACCAGGGACCAAGTAATGCCGCCCAAAGCCAACCCGCTGAAACTCAATCCATTGCAATTGCGCACTTTGGCGCTGTTCCAGGAACTGGCGCGCTATCCGGAATTGGCGACCGCCAATCCCGAGACCGGCGAAGTGTTCCTGTCGCAGATCCCCCATCCCCATGGCGATCATTTTCATATCGGCCGCAAGGTGGTGGCCTCGAAAGACGCGACCGGCCTCACCAATGCGGCTGTGTGGGTCGCGCTTGAGCGCAAGGGTCTCGGGCGCGGTAATTTTCCCAACGCCATGATCCTTACGCGGGATGGGCTGACCTACCAGACCGGCGTCGCGCAGCAGATTTTGCACGGTTCCGACCACTGACCATGGGCGAGGCGCCGGCTACCATCCTGGTCTATGTCGGCCTCGATCTGGTTGGCGATGGCGTCATGAAGCTGCCTTTTCTGGCAAGTCTGCGGGCGCTCTATCCGGGTGCGCGGATCACTTGGCTGGCCGGGCAGGGCAAGTCGGTCTATGCCGGAAGCCTGGCCCCGCTGGTCGCTGGTCTTCTCGACGAGGTGATCGAGCAGGCGGGCATTGGTCTGAGCGCGAGCGAAGTGTTGCATCGGCCCTTGCCCGGCCGCTTTTTCGATCTGGTGCTGGACAGCCAGCGCCGGGTCATGACCAGCCTGCTGCTGCGGCGAGTGGGGCATCGCCGCTTCATCTCCGCCGCTGCCGATTGGCGTCTGTCCGACGCCCTGCCGCCGGGCGGACGGCAGAAGCGCCCCTCCATGCTCGGGCAGATGCTGGCGCTGCTCGAAGCGGCGGCGGCGATGGCGCTTCCTCCCCCGCCGCCTTTGATCCTGCCGCCTGAGCTCCTCGCCGAGGCTGCCCGGCGACTGCCGGCCGGACCCCGCTATGTCGGTCTTGCACCAGGGGCCGGCGGCAAACATAAATGTTGGCCGCTCGCCTATTACCGCGCGGTCGCGGCGGCGCTCGGGGACCAGGGCTGCGTGCCGGTTTTTTTCCTCGGCCCGGCGGAGCGCGACTGGGCGGCCGGATTGAGGGCCGAATTCCCGACCGCGCTCTTTCCCCTGACCGACGAAGATGATCCGTCGCTGACCATCGCCTTGGCGTCGCGTCTCATCGCAGCGCTGGCCAATGACAGCGGCACCGGGCACATGCTGGCGGCCGGCGGCGCGCCGCTTGTGTCCCTGTTCGGCCCGACCGCGCCGGAAAAGTTCGCCCCGGCGGCGCGGAAATTGACGGTGATCCGGGCCCAGCGATTTGGCGGCGACGATATGGCGCTGATTCCCCCCGCTCCGGTCATCGCGGCGTTAAGGGAACTCACGGAGTCACAAGTCTGACCATGATCCCCATGTTGGAATCCGAGCGCCTGCTTTTACGCGCCCATCGCATTGCCGATTTTGAGGCTTGCCTCGATCTCTGGACCGATCCAGAGGTGACGCGCTATGTTGGCGGCCGTCCCTTTTCCGGAGAGGAAGTCTGGGCACGTTTGCTGCGCTATATCGGTCATTGGAGCCTGCTCGGCTTCGGCTATTGGCTGGTCGCCGACAAGGCCAGCGGGATTTTCGTCGGCGAAGTCGGATTCGCCGATTTCAAGCGCCAGATCGCCCCGAGCTTCGAGGGAATTCCCGAAATAGGCTGGGCGCTGATGCCCTGGGCGCAGGGGCGCGGTCTGGCGACCGAGGCGGTCCAGCGCGTCGTGGCGTGGGGCGATCAGCATTTCGGCCCCGGCGCCACCACCGGCTGCCTGATCAATCCCGATAATCACGCCTCGTTCCGGGTTGCCGGGAAAGCCGGTTACAGCGAATACTGCCGGACCTTCTACAAGGAACACCCGGCGGTCATCCTCAGGCGATAAGACTCTGGCTCTAGTGCCGTGTCATTCCAACCGCCCGAGCGCCCGCGCCAGCACCAGGTACAGCTTGCCCACCTCGGCGCTGGTGAAGGTTCCGGTCAGCACATCGGCGCGATCGGCGGCGCGGGCCTGAGTGAGAAGGGTTTCGAACTCCGCCAGATACTGGTTCACATAATCGCGAAACTGACCGTCATCCTCATAGCGGGTGCGAATCGCGGCGATCTGGGTGCGATCGAGATTTTTCAGGATCTTGCGCAAAAAGACCGACTGATCGCCGGAATGGAATTCGCGCCAGGTTTTGTCGTCGATACCCGATTGGAACAGGCGGGAAATATCGACCGACAAGGATTGCAGCTTCTCGACCAGATAGGCCGCGGTCTGCAGGAAATTATCGACACTGACCGAGCTGCGCTGTTTCTCCAGTGCGTCGGCCTGCGTCTGCGCCTCGCGCGAGCTCTTGACCAGACTTTCCGCCTGGCGGGCGAAGCTCTGCACCAAGGTCTCGGCATGCTGGGACAAACGTTCGCCGGTCAGGCCGAGATCAGTGGATTTCTGCCGCAGCATCTCGAAGACATTTTCCAGCTGGGTGCCGGTCTGCTCGGTCGTTGCCGACAATTCCTGCGACTGGCGCCTGAGACTTTCGCCAGCGCCGCGGACCTGCGCACTGATCCTGTCGGCCGAGGCACCGAGATCGCGGATGCCCGCTTTCAGCTGATCGGCCGTGGCAACCGCATGGGCGGCGGTCTTGCCGGCCGCTTCCTCGAATTCACGCGATACTTGGCGCAAACTGTCCCCCGAGACGCGCGCCTGCAATTGCGCCTGCTGCAGCGCGTCGCCCAGTTCAACCGCATTCTGTCGCAATTGCTGGCCAAACGCCTTCAACAAATCAGCGGACTCTTCGGCGATTCGCGTCAGATCGCCGGTCTGACCCGACAGCGCCTGACTGACCGCGCCGATATCATGTTCGGCCTTCTCGGCGGTGCCAATAATGGTCTCGGCTTGGCGTTTGAGTTCGTCGACCACCACCCGGACGCGTGCGCTGGCCTGTTCGCCGGCATGGACCAGATGGGAGCCTTTTTCGCCGAAGGCATCTGCCACCTGCTGCACATCCTCGATCGCCCGTTGCGAGGCAAGAGTGACATCCTGGCTGCGCAGACGAAGAACCTCGCCGGTCGATTGCAACTCGGCGCCGACCCGGCTGGACAGCGCCACCAGGTCATTGACGTTCTGCCGCAATATATCGGCGATGCCTTTGATGCGCGCCATGATCTGTTCCGAGGTGGAATTGAGATGGCGTGACTGCTGGCCCAAGGACGCTTCCGACAATTTGGCCTGGGTCGAGACCAGATTGGCAATGTCGGCAAGTTCTTCCGCCTGTTTCCGAAGCGAGACACGGATCGATTCGGCCTGGCTCGCGGCTCGCTCTGAGCCACGCCCCAGTTCATCAATGTGTTGACGCAGGCTTTCGATCAGTTCGCGCGCTCTGACCGTCATCTGATCGGACGCTGCGGCGAGAGCCCGGCTTTGGCCGGAGAAGCTCTCGCCGACCTCCCGGACGCGGCCGATGGCGCGGTCGGTCGCGCTTTCGATCTCGTCACGCCGGGTCAGGAAGACCTCGCCCACCGCGCCCATCTGCTGGCTGGCATCGTCTGCCGCTGATCGCAGGCTTTCCGCATGACGGTTCATCAATTCGCTCAGTTCGCGAAAGCGCGCCATCGCCTGATCGGACGCGCTCGAAAGTTCCCGTGTCTGCACCCCTAACCCTTCTTCGACGATCTTGACGCGGGACAGAACCCGCTCGGTGATCTGGTCCAGGCCATTGGCCTGTTGTTCGAGCGAAAGGGTGATGCGGCCGGTCTGTTCCGCGAGACGGGTCGATGCGCTGGCGAGATCGGTATTTTGTCTGGCGAACAGAGCGTCCAGATTCTCGATGCGGCGTTGCAATTCGGCGGTGACGTCCTGCGCCCGCTCGGCCGCCTTGGCCGAGGTGCTGGTGATCAGTTCGCCTTGAATGCCGACGGTACGAACCATCTCATCGATCCGCGCGTTGGCGGATGCCACCGCGCGGCCAAGACCGTCCGAGGATTGTTGCAGATGCAGACCGACTTCCTCGGCCCGAGCCGTGACGGTTTGCGATGTCGACTCCAGACGATTGACCTGGTCGCTCATCACCATACCAAAGTCGCGCGTGCGGCTGGTCGCGTCATCGGTCGCCTTGATAAGATCGGTGGTGACGCTGCGGACCTCCGCCACCCGCTCGGCGGCGCCCGAGGTGGACCGCGACAGGATTTCGATATCGCCTTTCAGGCCGTCGGCCAGCCGGGCCGTGTCCCCACCGAAGCGCTCGGCCAGCTGGCCGAGTTGGTCCGTGTGCTTGCTCAGCATGGCGCCGACCTGCTCGGCCCGCTCGGCGGCCGACTCGGAGGCGGCGGTCAGACTTGCTGCCTGACGGCGCAGACTGTCGGAGATCAGCGCCAGGCGCGCCTCGGCATCATCGGCCGGATAAATCAGTTGATCGAGATGGCGGCGCAGATGGGCAGCCTCAATACGAAGGATCGATCCGCGATCGAGAAAGGCGACGATGAGCCACATGATGGCCAGCGGCAGCACCGCCGCGCCGACCACGCCGCCAAATTCCGCCGGCTGCAGCTCGAACAGATTGCTCCAACCGACCGTCTTGTCGATATAGGTGAAACAGACGGCGAACCAGGCGAGCGAGAGCAGCACCGCCACGCCATAGATAAGACGCAGCCGAAGACCGATGGAAGCTGCCGATTTCTCATCGGTCCAGGGCGGTGGTGCGGTAAATGGACGCAGCTTTTCTTTGCTACTGGGCTTTTCGACTTGTTCTGCCGACAGAAGGACGGTCTGCGGTTCGTCAGCCATTGCGTTTCCGGTCCTGAATGAAGTTCCCCGGGATCGACGTTGCCATATAGGGTGTAGAAATCAAAGTATTTCTGCAAGATCATCAATGTCTTGCCACTATATCGGGCGACCAGGCGTGTGTTTCGGCCAGCCTTTGCCGATCACGCCGAGTGAGGCATGATCGGCCAGTCCATTCCCTGGAAGCGCTTTAGCGGGCCGGCGGCGCGACCGGAACCTGTTGCCACGGGGTCGAACAGGTCGCCACATAGGGGTAATAACCCTGCGGGCTCGTGCAGTAATAATAGGACTGAGCGGCGGGCGGGGCTACAGCGACCGGGGCCTGCACGACGACCGTCGAAACTGGCACAGCAGGCGGGTAATAGTCATAGGGGTAAGGCCCATAGGGGTAGTAATAGCCAGGCCAGCCACCGAGTGCGGCGAAGCCCAAACCGAAGCCCAGTCCGACGCCCAGACCATAGCCGCCATGATAATAGCCGCCACGATAGCCGCCATGATAGGCATGCGCCGGTGTCGGGGCCAGCGTAGCGCCGATCAGCAACGCGCCGGCCAGGGCCAGCGCGGGCACAGAGCGACAGGAACGGAACAGAGCAAGACGCATGATGATCACCATTTACGGGGCATCTGCCGCCCCGACGCAGGAAGTTCATGACAAGAACCTACCTGTCTTAAGATAGTGCCGTGTCGTTCTCTGATCAATAGCGGGAGCGGCGAATGGGCGCGCCAATGTTCGAGGCTTCAGCGAAATAATCAGATCAGAATCAGCCAATGCTGGGCTGACGAAGGGTTTTGCGCCGTCACCTGCACGTCGCCCCTGAATTCGGCCGATTGGCTGAAATCCGCCAGTACTGAGGCATGGGCCTGGAGTTCGGCCGCTGCGTACGCGCTGGTACCCGCCGTGGCTGCACCGAGGACCGGTACGATCACATTGGCCTGATACCACGCGACGTCTCCGCTGGCGGGAGCGCGGTGCCGCGCTCATGCGCGCTTCTTGTGCGCTTCGACATAGGCGCGCAGCACCTGGTTAATTCGCGTCTGGTAACGCGGCCCCGCTTCCTGAAAGAACGCCAAAATATCCGAGTCAAGTCGCAGAGATACAGGCTTTTTGTCTGGAATTGTGACACGCGCCTTAGCGAACCATGCCGTGTCCGCAATGGGCGCGGCGTCTGGATCGTCGGCAACAGCCGCCGCGATGTCCGCGTCCGTCAGTTGCCGGACTTTGTTCCAGTCGGTCTGATCAGGACGGGGTTTCGCCGAGTGTTTGGTAGAAGGAATCTGTTTCATTGTTGTCTGCCTTTCGGGCTGAGATGATCCAGTGAACGTCACCTCTGATCGTGTAGACCACCACCACGACATCAATCCCGATCATGCCATAAATGATTTCCCGCTCTTCGCCATAGTCCTCCCGGTCATCAATGAACGACACGGTAGGACCATAAAACACAGGTTCTATGCCACGGAAATCAATCTTGTGTTTCTTAAGGTTGCTGGTTCTCTTTTTTTGATCCCAATCGATTTTGTACGTCATTAATATTACAAAATACACCCAGGAAAGCTCCCCGGCGGGCGGCAATTTGCTGTATCATTATGAAATTACTGTATACTATCCGCATTTTAAGTAAGGACTTGGATTTTATCGGGAGCTTGAAGGGAATTATCGATGTGGCGGTATATGATCAATGAGCGGCGATGAGTCGTTTCACCGACATTTGTATATACAGACGTGATGGGCGTCAACCAGAATCCGGGCGTATCCCCTTTGGGGCCAGGCTCTGTTCGCTGCTTTCACGGAGCCGTCGACCCACATGACCGATCCGGTGCCCACCACACTCGCATCATGGCGCCCGTCTTCGATCCCGGCAGCATGCGCAGCTACGCGCGCACCACGGCCGCCTCATTGGCCGGTTTTGTGCTTTGGGAGCATCCCGTCCAACGTCACCGTCGCTACGAGGTGGCTTCTGAGGCATCGCTGCCGCGCCAAGGTAGAAGTGGAAAACCCCAAAAAACGTTACCTTCCAGGGGTTAAAATGGTGCCCGGGGGCGGAATCCGACCACATAAATAGCGGGTATCTATTCAGCCGTAGGGGAATAGACACCCGTCGGGCGAAGGGGTGATTGATCAGCCCAAAAAAATTACCCCGGCCGCATGCCTAGGGCAGAGACGGTACCGGGGTTTCCGCACCCACATATAAGCGAAGGCAGCCACTGCTGCAAGCGTCGAAAGGCTCGATGTTGGACTCCGAAAGCGAGATTGAAGCCGTATTGTCATTGGAAAGGTTCGCTCGCTATCTCGAATGGGCGGGTGGCGACCGCGCAATGGCGCTGGAATTTTATGTGCTCAATACCCGGCTTTCCGAGGCCCTTTATACGCCATTGCAGATGCTGGAGGTCGCGTTACGAAATCGAATCCATGGGGTCATGACAGCGGCTCACCATGACCGATGGTTTGAGGATGACAGGTTTCTTATGGCGGGGAATCAGCAGAGGCAGCTTTTCAAGGCGATCGAAGATCTGACGAGCGACAAGAGGGAACTGACAGCAGGACGAATGGTCGCGGCATTGACCTTCAGCTTCTGGACCGCAATGCTCAGTCCGATTTACGACGCCTTATGGCAAACGACCCTGCATAAAATCGCCCGACGGCAGGATGGCAAGGGGCTCCGCCGCAAAGACTTTTCCCGGCCGTTGGCGCAGATTAGAACCTTGAGGAACCGCGTGGCACATCACGAGCCCATCATATATTGGAACCTGCCCAAGCATTACGAGGCCATCATCCAACTCACCGAATGGCTTTCGCCTTCGGCTGCTAATTGGAGCCGCACCCATAGCCGGTTCGTCGACGCATATCCCGCTGAAGGAGTTCGACTTCATCTGCCCGACAGCCAAGACGGGATCCATGCGTGAAACTCAAATTGTGAGAGACTAATGTCGCAGCCTTTCTAGGCCGCCCGATCTTTTAACATGGCATGAATTTCATTGATCTTCTTTTCAAGATCAATTTCGAGAGATGCCGACCCTGTTTTCTTTGTTTCAGCCAACGCGCCAATAATTTCGGCTTGCCGCTCGACCGATACATATCCGTAGCTGTTAACGGTTGTCAGGGGCTTGTCATGCCCCATGTTCTGTGCCCAGGCCTTGATCTGCTCCAGGTCGAGCTTTCGATCCGAGCCGCGTCGCACTCTGGGACCTGAATGAGTTTCGCTCTTGGGCAGAAACGGTCCTCGACACGGTGCGAGATTTGCGACGAACCTTCACGGAAGCCGGAAATTTGGCATGGCGAGCTGAAGCGGCCGAAGCTCTGGAAAGGGTAAGAGGGGACGCGCCGAGCCTGATGAGGTGGCTGTCCAAGCGGGCTCATTTACACAGAAATTACACAGAACACTATTTCAGAGAATTTCGGCGCAAAAGGAAAACCCCCAAAAGACGTTACCTTCCAGGGGTTAAAATGGTGCCCAGGGGCGGAATCGAACCACCGACACTGCGATTTTCAGTCGCATGCTCTACCAACTGAGCTACCTGGGCAAACAGCTTCAAGCCGTAAGGACGCCGCTTATAGACAATATTAACCCGACTGTCATCAGGCTTTTTGTGGCCGCCGGTCAGTCCTCGTCATCGGTGTCGGAGCCGCTGCCGGCCAGAGCAACCGTCTCTTCGCCGGGCACGGAATAGGATCCGTCGAGCCATCGGCCGAGGTCGAGATAGGAGCAATGGCGCGAGCAGGCGGGGCGCCATTTGGGGTCGGTGGGCTTACCACAGATCGGGCAGGTCTGAGCGTGTTTCGTCGTCATGGCGCAGAGATGACCTCAAATCCTTCGATGTCGGGGCGCGCCGTCACGGTCAGGGTGCGGCCCAGATGGGTGGCGATCTCGGCCAACAGGTCCGGCCTGCTCTCAAGATGGCGAAGCACGGCCGGCGCGACAAGCAGGCTCAGCCCGGAATTTTCTCGCAGCGCCGCCGCCTGGACCGCCCGCAGAGCCTCGAAAGCCAGGCTCTGGGCGGTGCGGGGGCTGTACGGGGGCGCCAGAAACAGTTCAGCCAGGCTTGGCTGGCGCCGCTCGCGGGTCAGCTCGACCATGCCGAGGCGGGTGGCGCCGATGATCTGGGTCGGCGTCGGATCCCGGTCCAGCAGCCTGCCCAGTTCGGCGATCCAGGCCGGCAGCGCGGTCTTGCCCTGCATCGGAATCACGTCGATGAGAATATGACCAGCCAGGGCCCGCAGGCGCATCTGGCGGGCGATCTCGGGCAAGGCACTGTTGTTGGCCTGCTCGGGAGTCTGGCCGCCGCCGTCGATGTCGATGACCGTGGCGCCCGCCGTCTCATCGATGATCAGATGCCCGTCGCCCGCGGGCACCTGACGCGACAGCGCCGACTCAAATGCATCGGCGGCGCCGCTCGACTGCCATACGTCCTGGCGCCATTGGGCGGCCTTGAAGGCTCGGTGGGCCTCGGGCAGCAGGGACGGCTGGTCGACCAGCAGTTCGGTCACGCCGGGCTCGTCGCGCAGGATCCGGTCGAGGGCCGGTAAGGTGATCAGCCGCGCCGGCGCTCGCAGCGTCGTCGCGCGTTGGGTCAGGGTCTGCCAGTCGGCCCGCAATTGATCGAACTCGGCCAGCAGGGTCGCGTCATCGGCGGCAATTGCAGCGCTTCGCACGGTGATCCCGCTGTCTTTCGGCAAAAGCGCGTTCAGCCGCGCCCGGGTCGTCTCATTGGTGATCTGGCGTGACAGGCGGAGATCGCGCCGGGCCGGCTCAAAAACCAGCCAATGGCCGCTCAGGCTGGGCCGCGCCGACAGAGCGGCACCCTTGCCGCGGCGCGCCGGTGCCGTGACCTCCAGCAAAGCCTGAGCCCCCTCGCGCAGACCGCCCGGTCGGGGGAGGAAGCCCGGCTGATCATCGCCGATATCGACAAAAGCGGCGTCAAGACCGGCCGACCGGCTGCCGATCCGGCCGAGCACGAGGTCGCCGGCCGCCACTGCGCCGCGGTCGACGACAAAACCGATGATGGCGTCGCCGCTCCGGAGCGCAATCAGTTTTTCGCCCGGTCCGCCACTCAGGATCAGCCCGTCACAGGAGGACATAGCCCAGACCTCGCAGCAGACCATAGGTCTCCTGCAGCGGCAAACCCACGACATTGGAGTAGGAGCCGCCAAGCGCCCGCACGAATACGGCGGCGAAGCCCTGAATGGCGTAGCCGCCGGCCTTACCCTGCCACTCGCCGCGCGCCAGATAGAGGCCGATTTCCCGCGGATCGAGACGGCGGAAGCTGACCTGGGTGGTCACGAGGCGGCTCACCCGCCTTCCATCAGGAGTGATCAGGCAGAGTCCGCTCAACACCCGATGGCGTCGTCCCGATAGCAAGGTCAGGCACTCTTTCGCTTGATGCTCCGTCTCCGCCTTAGGCAGAATCCGGCGGCCGCAGGCGACCACCGTATCTGCGGCAAGCACAAAAGCGCCCGTATGTCTGGCGGCGACCGCGTCTGCCTTGGCGCATGCCAGCCTTCGCGCGAGGGCCGGCGGCAATTCTCGTGGGCGAGGGGTCTCATCGAGATCGGCGGCATCAATCAGGTCGGGTGTGATGCCGATCTGCTGCAGCAAATCGCGGCGGCGGGGGCTGGCGGAGGCAAGGATCAGGCGCGCAGTCACGATTTTGTCATCTTATCTTTTGGGGTTTGGCGCGAAGGTGGCGGCGTGCCCTCGGTCGGTCAAGGTTAATCTCGTGCCGTGGTCAAGGGGAACTGCTTGAGGATCCTGGCGGTGAGCTGATCGCGGACAGCGCGATAGGCGTCGAGTTGCCCTTCGCGATTGCCCTCGATCATCGATGGGTCGAGGGTTGGCCAGAAGATGACCTCGCAGGCCATGCTGCGGGTCATTTCAACCGCGTGATGCTGAGCTTCGGGGGACAGGGAGACCACGACGTCGAAGAAACTATCCTCAAGATCCTCGAAGAGTTGCGGCTTGTGGCCGGCGATGTCGATGCCGATCTCGTCCATCACAATTACGGCGAAGGGGTCGAGTTCGCCCTTATGCACGCCCACCGATCTTACCCAGACATGATGGCCGTGAAAATGCTTCATCAGCGCCGCCGCCATCGGCGAGCGAAGCGCATTGTGGGTGCAGGCGAACAGGACAGCAGAAGGAGTCTCTGGCCGGCCAGGTGGAACCGTCGCTGTCACGGTCCTAACCTCGAATATGCAAAATGCACATCAGGGTAAAGAGCCGCCTGGCCGTCTCGCGATCGATCTCGATCTTGCCGGCCAGCCTCTCGCGCAGCAGATCCGATCCCTCATTATGCAGTCCGCGCCGTCCCATATCGATCGCCTCGATCTGCGACGGCGAAGCGCGTTTGATGGCGCTGTAATAGCTTTCGCAAATGAGAAAATAGTCTTTGATGATGGTGCGGAAAGGCATGATCGGCAATCCGACCTCGCCCCGCGTATCGTTCGCCTGGTCATGGATCTCAAGCACCAGGCGATTATCCTCGAGGCGGATGATTAGGCCGAAGGGGCCGATGAAATCGCCGACCGGCTGGAAGAAATTTTCCTCCAGCAGGTCATAGATCGCGATGGCGCGCTCATGTTCGGCCTCAGGCTGACGTCGGACCAGCGTCTTTTCGTCGAGGGTAATCGCCGTCAGCCGATGGAGGGTCGGGTCCGCCATGATCGCGCTCAGGCTTGCTGTTCGGTCAGATGGTCGAGACGAAGCCGCACCGAAAGCGCATGGGCCTCCAATCCCTCGGCTTCAGCCAGGGTCACCGCCGCGTCGCCGATCTTTTGCAAGGCGGCGCCGTCGCAGCCGATCAGGGTGGTGCGCTTCATGAAATCCAGCACGCCGAGGCCTGACGAGAATCGAGCGCTGCGGGCGGTCGGCAGCACGTGATTGGGGCCGCCGACATAGTCGCCGATGGCCTCGGGAGTCAGCCGGCCGAGGAAGATCGCTCCCGCATGGCGGATCCTGGCCGCCAGAAGAGAGGGATGCTCGACCGCCAGTTCAAGATGCTCGGGCGCAATCCGATCAACCAAAGACGCCGCCTGATCAAAATTGGGCACCAGAATGATGGCGCCATGGGCCTGCCAGCTGGCGCCGGCGATGGCGGCACGCGGCAGCCGAGCCAGATGATCGGTCACCGCCGCTTCGACCTTGGCGGCAAAAGCCGCATCATCGGTGATCAGGATCGACTGGGCGGCGCTGTCATGTTCGGCCTGGCTGAGCAGATCGGCAGCGATCCAGGACGGATCATTGGCGCCATCGGCGACCACCAGGATCTCGGACGGTCCTGCGATCATGTCGATCCCGACCGTGCCGAACACCTGACGCTTGGCGGCGGCGACATAGGCATTGCCCGGACCGACAATCTTGTCGACCGGCCGGATGGTCCCGGTGCCGAAGGCGAGCGCCGCGATGGCCTGCGCGCCGCCGACGCGATAGATCTCGTCGATCCCGGCGATATGGGCAGCGGCCAGCACCAGTGGATTGATTAGTCCGTCGGGGGTCGGCACCACCATCACCACCCGTTCGACGCCGGCGACCTTGGCCGGCAGCGCATTCATCAGGACCGACGACGGATAGGCGGCGGTACCGCCGGGAACATAGAGTCCGACCGCCGCGAGCGAGGTCCAGCGTAGTCCGAGCACGACGCCCGCCTCATCGGTGTAGGCGAGATCGATCGGTTTTTGCCGTTGATGGAAATCGCTGATCCGCCGGGCCGCCTGGGCCAGGGCTGTCAATTGATCGCCTGGGCAGGCCGCCAGCGCCTGCTCGACCTCGGCAGCGCCGATGGCGAGACTGGCGCGATCGACCTGATGTCGGTCAAAGCGATTGGTGTAATCGATCAGAGCGTCGTCGCCGCGTCGCCGTACGTCTTTGATGATGGCATCGACCGTGTCATTGACGTCCTGCGCGGTTTCGCGCTTGTCGTCGAGCAGCAGCGAGAAGTCTGCTTCGAAATGGGGGTCGGTCAGGTTCAGTCTACGCGCCATAGGCACCCTCGCGGAAACGGTCGATCCAGCCAGCCAGCTCCTCGGGACGGGTCTTGAGCGCAGTCCGGTTCACAATCAGGCGCGAACTGACCTCGGCAATCTGCTCGATCTCGACCAGACCATTGGCCTTCAGAGTCGACCCGGTCGAGACCAGATCGACGATCAGCCGGCAAAGGCCGAGACTGGGCGCCAATTCCATCGCGCCGTTCAATTTGATGCATTCGGCCTGAACCCCGCGGCGGGCAAAATGTTTGGCCGTGACATGCGGATATTTTGTCGCGACGCGGATATGGCTCCAGCTTGCCGGGTCGTCCTCGCCGGCCAGTTCTTCTGCTTCAGCCACCGCCAGGCGGCATCTGCCGATGCCGAGATCAAGCGGCGCATAGATCTCGGGATAGTCAAACTCCATCAGCACGTCATTGCCGGCAATGCCAAATTCCGCCGCGCCGAAGGCGACGAAGGTCGCGACATCGAACGCCCGCACGCGGATGATATCGATATGCGGATGATTGGTGGAAAATCGGAGTGCTCGCGACCGCGGGTCATCGAAAGCGGGTTCGGGCTCGATTCCGGCGGCGCGTACCAGTGGCATCGCCTCATCGAGGATCCGTCCCTTTGGCAGAGCCAGCACCAGTCTGTCGGATCTGTTCACCCGTCGCCTCAAAGTTCCAGAAACATCCGCGTCCGGGTGGTTGTATAGGCCCTAGCCCGGATTTCTTAAACCCCTGTCGTTGGCACGGAGCGATTTACTCCGCCGGACCCTGATCGGCAAAGCGCTCGATATTGGCGCCGCAGGCAGCGAGTTTGGCTTCCAGCCGCTCATAGCCGCGGTCGAGATGATAGACCCGGCTGACGATGGTTTCGCCCTCGGCCGCCAGACCGGCCAGCACCAGGGAGGAAGATGCCCGCAGATCCGTCGCCATCACTGGCGCGCCCGACAAATGGGGGATGCCGCGAACAATCGCCGAAGCGCCATGCACATTGACCCGCGCCCCCATGCGCGACAACTCGGGCACATGCATGAAGCGGTTCTCAAAAATGCTCTCGGTGATCATCGAGGCGCCGTCAGCGGTACTCATCAGCGCCATCAATTGCGCCTGCATGTCAGTCGGGAAGCCGGGAAAGGGCTCGGTCATGATATCGACGCCGCGCAAATGGGCGCCGATCGCATCCACCAGCATGCCCTGATCGGTCGATGTGATTCTGACGCCGCTCTCCTGCAGCACCACTGAGACCTGTTCCATCAGTTCGGGGCGGGCGCCGATCAACTCGATACGACCGCGGGTGATGGCGGCCGCCACCGCATAGGTGCCGGTCTCGATGCGGTCGGGCAGCACGGCGTAATCGGCGCCATGCAGGGTCTCGACGCCCTCAATGCGGAGCGTGCCGCTGCCGATTCCCTCGATTTTTGCGCCCATGGCGACCAGGCATTGGGCCAGATCGCAGACCTCCGGCTCGCGGGCGGCATTGCTGATCACCGTCTCGCCTGCAGCGAGGGCGGCGGCCATCAGAATATTCTCGGTACCGCCCACCGTCACTTGCGGGAACATGATCGGGGCGCCGGTCAGCCGACCGCCCGGCACCACCGCCTCGATATAGCCGCCCGTGACCTCGACCTTGGCGCCCAACTGTTCCAGCGCTTTGAGATGGAGGTCCACCGGACGGGTGCCGATGGCGCATCCTCCCGGGAGCGACACCCTCGCCTGTCCGCAGCGCGCCAAGAGCGGGCCGAGCACCAGCACCGAGGCGCGCATCTTCCGCACCAGATCATAGGGTGCGGTGGTACTGGTGATGGTGCCGGCATTCAATGCGAGTACTCGGCCGGTATGGCCGCCATTGGCGGCATGGCCATTCAGCACCATTTCGACGCCATGTTGGGCCAGCAGGTGGGCCATGGTGGTGATGTCGGCCAGATGGGGCAAATTCGACAGATTGAGGGTCTGGTCGGTTAACAGGCAGGCCGGCATCAAAGCCAAGGCCGCATTCTTGGCGCCGCCGATGACGATGCTGCCTTGCAGCACCGCACCGCCGATAATCCTGATCTTATCCATTAATTTTTACAGCCTGGGCAAAGTGACGCCGGTTTGTGATTGATATTTGCCGGCCCGGTCACGGTAGGACACCTCGCAGGGCTTGTCGGCCTTGAGGAAGATGAATTGGCAAGCGCCTTCATTGGCATAGATCTTGGCCGGCAGGGGCGTAGTGTTGGAAAATTCCAAGGTCACATGGCCTTCCCATTCCGGTTCGAGCGGCGTGACATTGACGATAATGCCGCAGCGGGCATAGGTCGATTTGCCCAAGCAGATCACCAGCGTGTCGCGCGGAATGCGAAAGAACTCGACGGTGCGGGCCAGCGCAAAGCTGTTGGGCGGAATGACACAGACATCGGTCTCGCGGTCGACGAAGCTCTGCGCCGAGAAATCCTTCGGATCGACGACGGCCGAATCCACATTGGTGAAGATCTTGAATTCGCGCGAGACGCGGGCGTCATAGCCATAAGAGGAGAGGCCGTAGGAGATCACACCCTCGCGCTTGAGCTGCTCGGTAAAGGGCTCGATCATGGCGTGTTTCTGGGCCATTTCACGAATCCAACTGTCAGGCATGACGGACATCAGGGTGCTCCGGTGCGGGGTTGGATGGCTTGTAGCAGAACTATCAGGCCGATGTCACCGGGCTTGGCTCGGGTGTCGCCGCGGGCGGGAGAGTCTCGGCCGGCTGGGTGATTTCGCGCTGCTGCTGCTGCTCCTTGCGGCGCCGCAAATTGGCCCGCAAGGCCGCGGCGACCCGCTCAGTGCGCTTGCGCTGCTGCGGCGAACCGTCCTCCGGCTGGTCGGTCAAGCTCATGATCCTTTTATTCTTGGCTGGCGGAATGGTGGGAAATAAGCGCCAAAAGGTCAAGGGCCGCAAATGCGCTTGCAAGCACTGCACCGCTATGGCATTTAGTGCGCCTCCTCGGATCGGCCAGCCAGGGCAGGACGCCGGGATCAGTGGCTAAGCTGATGTAGCTCAGGGGTAGAGCACGTCCTTGGTAAGGACGGGGTCGGAGGTTCGATTCCTCTCATCAGCACCATCCAACGTCGCGGTTTGCGCAAAGTTGGATGCCCTTCGAAGCTCCGCAGGAGCGCAGTAGGGCTGCCCTTCTTATTAAAATCAACAAGCTAGCTAAGCGGGCCGGGACAGTCCTCCTTGGCACCGCGGCGGCGTCCGGCCATCAGCAATCTGATGGAGTTGCGACGCGAGACGCATCTATGTTTGACTTTATAAACAAGCGACAGCAGATCAGGAGAACTTCCCGGGTGCCTCCGTCTGACGCCACAACAGCACGAGAGATTAAACTGATGCGGTTCTTTGGCCTGAAGTCAGTTCGCGGGTGGATCTTTCTTTTTCTGATCATCACGACAATCCAAGTCGAGGCTGCCTTTGCAGGCTGTGAATTTCTAAAGGTCGGTAGCCCGAAGATGCTGGTTGATGGCAATCGGATTTACCTGCTGGGGGCAATCAATGATCAGGACGTCCTCTTTATGGTCGACACCGGAGCCCTGTACTCCTTGCTGCTGCCCGAAAGCGCGAATGAGCTTGGGCTAAAAGTAATCTCGACAGCCGGGCATTTGTATGGCGCCACCGGGTCTGACATGCAACTCGCGAAGACCAGCATTGATAAGCTTTCCCTGGGCGCATGGTCCTGGAATAATATCCAACTACTTGTGCTAGGAAAGGGAAAGGATTTCGGTCATAAGAAAGCAGTCGCCTTGTTGGGTCAGGACTTTCTGCGTCACTTCGACGTCGAGATCGACATTCAGGCCGGCGTTATTAATATTTTTATGCCAAAAGGCTGTGAAGACGACAGTTTGGCTTATTGGGCGAAGAACTATAACGTTGCCGACATGCTGATCACCGAGCGCGATTCGGACCATATCCTGATCAATGCCAAGGCAAACGACGCCAATGTCATTGCGATGCTGGATAGTGGCTCTCCTGTCTCATCCCTGACGATTGAGGCCGCCCATCGGGCTGGATTAGACCCAGACAGCCCCGGCGTAATCGCGGCAGGCGCTGTTTCCGGGATCGGCGGAGTCCAAACCGAGAGCTGGCTGGGCAAATTTGGCAGTTTCACGCTTGATCAGGAAACCATCAAGCCTGCCAAGTTGATATTTTATCGCCAGGCGATGGCCGCTGCTGAAGTCGGATCCCGATTCGAAAAGAGTGCGATGGACAGCGAAATGATCTTGGGAGCCGATTTCATCCGGTCGCATCACATTCTCATCTCGAACAGCCAGCGGAAGGTCTATTTTACTTATTCTGGGGGTGCACCCTTCCAGTCCTTCGGCCCTCGCCTGGCTGAATAGCAGGCGTCTTGATCCAAGCACGGCCCGT
>Ga0116226_10000791_pt1 | contig 27215 bp, 18 predicted proteins | sample S1TSphfallax_FD_89692 | JGI IMG/M metagenome (GOLD analysis project Ga0116226, IMG submission 89692) | Host-associated microbial communities from peat moss isolated from Minnesota, USA - S1T2_Fa - Sphagnum fallax MG | ecosystem: Host-associated > Plants > Peat moss > Unclassified | place: USA... | reverse complement strand
CAGGATTGAGCCAATTGAGGCCCACGCCGCCTTTGCGGAAGCCCTTGTAAGGATCGATGCCGGTGGCATTGGCCCGCTGGGTCCCGTCGCCCGTTCCCGAGGTATCGCTTGAGCTAAGGACTGTAAACGGATTGCCACTGTGGAAGGTCATCAGGCTGTTTGCCTGCCAACCATTCGTCAGGCCCTTGAGGTGCTGTGATCCCGGCACATCGTAGGAGATCAGGCCCACAAAGGTATTGCGACTGTCGAAGTCGCTCGGACCGTAATCACCCTTGAAGTTGGTGCTGTCCTGCGGCAAAGCGCCGCGGTAGGCCGTCACCTCATCCATGCTGTGCGACCAGGTATAGGCTGCCTGCGCTGTGACTCCGTGGATGCTCGCAGCGCGAATCGTAGCCTGGAGCGAGTTGTAGTTGGAGGTACCGATGCTCTCGATCTGGTTGATGAAACCGAAATTCGGGAACTGGGAGTAGTAGGGGCGATCAGCTTGAATCGGGCTGCCCGTTGCGTTCAGCGCGGACTGGTTGATGTCGAGAATCGAGAGCAGGTGACGCCCCTCGCTACCGACATAGCCGACCTGCGCAACCAGTTTGCTGCCCAGGCTCTGCTCAATCTGCATATTGAAGTTCATATTGTGCGAAGGCACAAAGTTCTTCGCGATTGAGAAGATACTGTTCACGCTCGAAGTACTGCCGGCAGTAAGAAACGGGTTGACACCGCTTACGATCGTATACGGATTCGGGGTGTTCTCCGTTGTTACAGGATCGGGACCACCGGGATTGCCTTCCACGCCATTTGGAGCGCCATTGCCGGGACGATTGTCGAGGAACGGGTTCAAGTTCGGCGTGTCGTAATAAAGACCGGCTCCAGCACGAATAACCGTATTGGGGGTCGCCTGGTAGGAGAATCCAACGCGCGGGCTGAATGCGGTATAAAGCGGATCGTAGAGTGAGCTGATCTGGTTGCCCTGAAAGGCGATGCCACCGGTAACGTCAGGCCGGAAGACTGACAGATTCTGGTAGGGGTTGTGCAGCGGTCCCTCATAGTCCCAGCGCACACCGTAATTCACGTTCAGCTTTGAGCTGACCTGGAATGCGTCCTGCGCGAAGAAGTCAAATGTGCTTACTTCGACTTGACGGTCAGGATCGCCGATGGCAATGGAAGAACTCTTGACGCGTCCGGCTAGAAAATCAGCCAGGGCATCGAGGCGCAGGTCGCCCGTGTCGTAGGAATCGCCAGGCAGCGTAGTGTTGTTCGCATCCGGTCCCTGCGAACCGTCGAAGGTGAAACTGCCCAGCGCATGACGGTGATAAAACTCGTCGAGTTCCGCAAAGCGATACTCGCCGCCTAGTTTGAACTGGTGCTTGCCGATCGTCCAGGCGAGGTCATCGGTCAAGTGGCCGGTAATATCGTTGCGGCCCTCGGGCGGAGTCTCGCCGGTCGCTGCAAAATCGCCGATATTGATATTCGGCGCGCCTGAGAGTGTTGAGCCATCGATGAGCCCAAGCGAGGCCACATCAAATGACGTATTCGCATCGTTGAAAACCTGATTGAAGTAATTGACGCCTGTGAGCACCTGATTCGTTATGGAAGGTGTGAAAACGTGGTTGTAGACGATCGCGTAATTCTGTACGTGGATTGGAGCCACTTCATAGTACGAAGCGAGCACAGATCCTGCTGGAGCGACTTGATTGCCCTGTCCCACAAACCAGTGCGCGCTGAGAGTATTTTTGTCGTTGATCGTGTAATCAAGTTTGGCCAGTCCGTTGTAGCTGTAGCCGTACTCTGGAACCGTGCTGAGGTAGTTGTTTTGAGTTGCAGGGAGATTTCCAAGCGCATCGGCGGGCCATAGAGTGGTGAGCAGCGCGGTGGTTACTCCATTGACCGGGATGTTGTACTTGGCCAGAGCTGCCGTCGCGAGCGCCTGATAGGGCGCCGAGGGCGTGGTGCCTTGTCCGGGGACGCCGATGGTAAAGCGCTGGTGCTCGTATGTGGCGAACCAGAAGAACTTGTCCTTGATAAACGGACCGCCTGCGGAAAATCCGTAATTGTAATTACGAACTTCCTGCTTTTCCGGCGCGGTGAACGGATTGGTCGCGCCGAAGAACTCATTGCGGTTGTAGTAGTACAGGCTGCCGTGAATCTGATTGGTGCCCGACTTGAGCGAGAGATTGACGCTGCCACCCGGGTTGCGGCCCGACTCGGGCGAGGCCTGCGTCTGCGCCGAGAACTGCTCGACCGCGTCAATCGGCAGAATAATACCCGCGATACCCGACACTCCGCCCTGGTTGACCGCAGGAATGTTGTGCCACAGGTCGTTGTTGTCGATGCCGTCGATCTGCCAGTTGATCTGGTTGGCGCGCGTGCCGTTCAACGAACCATAGCCGCCTGCGCCGGAGTTCGAGAAGCCGGGCGTGAGGATGACGAGCTGGGTGAAGTCGCGGCCGTTGAGCGGAGTGTCCTGCAACTGCTTGCCGCCCACGCCGGCGATCTGCGTGGTCGTCGTCGTATCCAGAGTAAGGGCATTCGCGCTCACCTCGACCGTCTCAGCGGCCTGGGCGATAGCGAGCTTGATCGGCAGGGTGTAGATCGCGCCTGCGGTTACCGGCACCTTGTCTACCTTGATCGTACTGAAGCCCTGCGCCACCGCCGTAATCGAGTAGGAGCCGAGAGGCAGATCGGTGAAGGTGAACTCGCCGCCGCTCGAGCTGACAGTGTCGTGTTTGACGCCAGTTGCGTCGTCGACAGCCTCGACCTGGGCGCCGGCGACGACTGCGCCGGTAGCATCGGTTACGGTGCCGTCGATACTGCCGCGAAAGGTCTGCGCCAAGCCGCACTGTACGGAAATCAGAAGGGTAAACAGGAGCAGGAGTGGTAGAGGTATAGCTAGCCTGCCTCGGCGAAGTTTCATAGAGCCTCCAAGGGTTGCAACAGATGCTGTAGGACTTTGTATGGAGCGAAGGACGTGCAGGGACGTTAACGCATATTCACAGTTACTGTGCTCCAAGGAGCTTTACCCGGTGCCCCAGTTCCTGCGAGAGGCGGTGCGAGCAACAGGACACCTGGAGGAGACGCGCTGTGAAGGCGCCAGAAACCGGACAACACGGTAGGCGCTCTTGCAGTTGGCGTGCCAGACGGAACACGGTTGTACGGATCGCCATGCGCAACTTTAGTAACAAAGTGTTCATCGGAACAAGACAAAAATAGCGGCCATGGCTTTCGCTCATCCTCCACATAAATAGCCGTTATTCCATTTACTCCCGTCGTATACCCCGTCTGCGCTTCGCTCTTGCGGAACGCCTATGAACGTTGACGATTCTCGAGGAGTGGAACCGGCGAGCGATCACCACCAGATCGGTTTATCGTCCACATAGAGGATTGCTATAGCTGGTCTTTGGGACAATTTGCGTCTTCGCCAAGGCTGGCCCGGGCACTTCGCTCCGCCACGCGCAATCTGCGGCAGGCTGCCCAGTTGTTGATAACGATTTCAAGAGGGCAGTCTTGCAGGAGACCGGCTTCGGCGGCCTGGAAATGACCTAGGATGAACATGCAACAGAATCAGCCGGAGACCGGGATCAGCCGGCCGGGGAGGGTGGATGAGCGAAGGCAGCAAGTTGCAGCTTGAGGCGGAACAGGGTGCTGCGTGTGAGCCGATTCCGTGCATGCGCCGGGCGATTGAGCTTGCGTCGGAGAACGTGCGCTCGGGGGCGGGCGGTCCGTTCGGGGCAGTCATTGTGCGCGACGGGGTTGTCCTGGCCGAGGCAGCCAACATGGTCACCGCCACCAACGACCCGACCGCGCACGCGGAAGTCGTGGCCATTCGCAAGGCCTGCGCCGCCCTCCAGAGCTTCGATCTTGCGGGCTGCACGATCTACTGCAGCTGCGAGCCTTGCCCGATGTGCCTCTCGGCGATCTACTGGGCGCGCATCCAGACCATCTACTACGGATGCACCGCGGAGGACGCTGCGGCGGCAGGCTTTGACGATGCGCGGCTCTATCGCGAGTTTGCGACCGAACGGGCAGCTCGCGCCATACCCTGCCTGCCTCTGTTGCGCGACGAAGCCGGCGCGAGCTTCGCGGCCTGGGTGGCGAGTCCAGTGCGGGTCGAATACTAGACCGCTCCATCGCCAGGTCTGGCTCCCGGCTCCTCGAGGGAGGAGCGGACCGGATGCATGAAGGCCGGTCGCATGCAGCCGACTGTGCCTGCGACCGAATGCCTCATGACCCGCTCAGTACCCGGCCGGTGTACGCATTGCGGAGGCGATTCTGCGGATCCAGGGTTGCGCGCAGGTTTTGGAACTGGTCCCAGCAAGGGTAGAGGCCCCGCAACGTCTCCCCGCGTGCGGCGAAGTACTTCGCCCAGTGCGGGCGCCCGGCGTGGCCGAGCATCTGCTCCTCGAACGCCGCGAAGAACGGCTTCCACTCGATCTCGCGGCCCCACGGGATGTAGGAGACGATCCCGATCCAGCAGCGTGGGGCAGCATAGGTCGGGCTGAGCCAGATGTCGTCGCCGGCGGTAAAGCGGATCTCGATCGGAAGGTGGGCGTGGATGCCTTCGCGCTCGGCCAGTTCGCGCACGCCCATGACGGCAGGCAGCGCCTGGGGCAGCGGGACCGCCCACTCCGACACATACTGGTGAAAGAGGCAGTCGAAGGTGAACTGATCGACGCTGCCTCCCACCGATCTGCGCGGCTGGCTGAGGAACTCGTCCGCATACGCGCGGTTGACGGCTGGCAGCAACTCCGGTAGGGAGGCAGCCAGCCACAGCCCGGCCTGAAAACCATGGTAGCCGAGCGCGCGCGTGCGCAGACGGCTCCAGAAGCCGGGCTCGCTGCGATGGCGGCCTGCAGGCGGGACGCGAAAAGCTCGCCAGCCCCAGGCGTGATCGACATAAGGCAGGTACCAGACGCGGGCGTGGTCGGCCGAGCCATACCACTCCGGCTGCATCGCGCGTTCCAGCTGCACCGGACCCTCCTCGACACGCAGGTCGAACGCTGGCACAACCTTGAGCCGGAAAGCGGTCTGCACCCCCAGCGAGCCGAGGCTGAGCCGGCCGCCGGCGAACAGGTCCGGGTTCTCCGTGGCGCTGGCGCGAACCAGCGACCCGTCGGCGGTCAGCATCTCCAGCTCCTGAATGCAGGTCGAAAACGAGCCGAAACGAACCCCGGTGCCATGGGTGCCAGTCGCGGCCGCGCCGCCGACAGTCTGGCGGAGGATCGAGCCGAGGTTTGCGAGCGCGAGGCCGTTCCGTTCGAGCTCCACTGATAACTCGCCGAGCGTGATGCCTGTCTCGGCGACCACCTCGCACCGCTCGCGGTCGATCTCGCGGATACGGTTGAGCCCGCGAATTGCGATCATGTGCTCGTTGGTCATCGCGATATCGCTGGGCGACTGAGCCGCGCCGAGAATGCGCACATGAGCGTCTTGCCGGTTTGCTTGCTGCAAAGCCGCTGACAGCTCGTCGAGGGTGTCCACAGGCGTGAAGACGCGGGGCGTCGAGGAGTACGTCTCCGCCCAGTTCCGCACTGTCGCCATATCCGGGTGCGCCTCCCTTGCGAGCATACCTGCGTTTGAACCGGTACGATGTGAAGAGCCCAGAGAAGCGTTGATCAGACTGGATGGCGGCGGCAATGCAGCAGCGAGGGACACCTCAGGCGTGCACGGGATTGCCCGCCGGGACCGCCGGTGGCTTCCGCCTGAGCAGCCAGGCCACCAGCAGACCGTTCGAAAGCGCGAGCGCCCCGTCGGTAACCAGGCTGGCGGCGGCGGCACCCTGCCAGGACCAGCGCGGGATCAGGACCAGGTTCAACCCGAGGTTGAGCAGCGCCGCGGCCGCCTGCGTCGCGGTGCGCAGCCACTGCGAAGAAGACGCAGTGATCGCCGTGCCCCAGGCGTACTGCATCCCGCGAATCAGAGGCAGCACGCACAGCCAGCGGAGTACGGCAATCGAGGCGCTGAAGGAGTGTCCGAAAGCGACCGGGAGCACCGGCGCGCCGAGAGCCAGCGCGAGCGCCGCTGCCGCGCCGAATGGAACCGACCAGCGCAGCATGCGCCGCGAGAACTGGGCCGCGCTCTCAACCCCGCGCGCCCCCTCGCGGAAGAACCTCGGCGCAGCAGCCGCGTAGAGGCTGTAGATCGGCGTGGTCAGCACATCCACCACGCGATAAGCGGCGGCGTAGATGCCGGCCGCGTAGCTCTGGCCCATGCTGACCAGCAGCGTCTTGTCGATATCGTTGTAGACCGAGATGGCGGAACTGGATAGCGAGAAGCTGAGCCCTTCGCCCAGATCGCGCCAGCGTACGCGGGTAAACTTCGGACGGCCAAGCGTACGGGTGATCGCGAAGAGGCTGACGATGGCTACCGCGAGCGAAGCCAGCCAGTAGACGCGCACCCAGGTGAGCGCGGAGGCATGCCGGTGGGCGCGCAGGCAGAAGACGAAGAGCAGCGCGGCCACCAGCGCCCGGGCTCCATTGGTCAGGGCCGTCAACCGGGCGCTCCAGCCGGCATGGTCCGCTCCCTGGAGCGCGCGGCTGGCCAGTTGCGCGAGCTTGCCGAAGAGCGCATCCGAGACCGCGACATAGGGCACGAGCATGCGCAGTCCGGGCTCGAGGAAAAGCCGGCCATAGAGCATCGAAATGGCGAGAAGGACAGCAAAGCCGGAGCCGCTGACGATCAGCGCCTTGCCCCAGGTCAGGGCAAAGCTTGCGCGGTCGCGGCTGATATTGCGCAAAAGGATCATCTCCATGCCTAGGCTGCTGAACTGGCTCAGGACATTGATCAGCGCTACCACGCCGACAAAGGCGCCATACTCCCGGCTGCCCAGCATGCGGCCGATCAGCACAAAATAGATCGCCTGGAAGACGACGGCGACCGCGTTTCCCGAGATCATCCACGCGGCCTGATGGCGAAGCCGGGGCGCGGGCTTGCCTGTTGCGGGGATAGCGGCCTCCTGCTTCGGCGCAGATGGACGTTCCGGGTTCGAACCGGCGCCTTGTTCTCCGGCGTCCGGAGTGGCGGCGGACGGGTTGAACCCGGACATGGCGGCTGGTTCTGATGGTTCGGTCCGGATCGGTTCCGTTCGGATCGGCGCAACGGCATGACGTTTTCCTGCGAGATGGGCCGTCGCGCCGGCGTTGCCCGCGCCAGCGTGCGCCTGCGCTGGATCCGCTCCCGCCTGGTCCACAAAGACGGAGCTTGCGGCGTCAGAGACAGGGCTTGCGGCCCCGGGATTCCCGTGCTTCGGCGATCCTCGATTCGCGCCGGCGGTCTCCATGTTCATCCCGGCCTCTGTTGATGAGACGTGGGCTGCACGGCCGCTGCTGTGCGGGCGAGGTCCTCAATGGCGCCGTTCGTGTTGTTTGCCTCCGGGGCATCCATGGCAACGCCGGGGTGCGGGCTGGCTCTGAGTTTCGAATCGTAGAGCCACTTAGAGAGCGCCGCTGGCTCAGGCCCGGGCCCGGTACCAGGCCTGAGCACGCTCGAGTAGATTCCCTCAAGCTCCGCAGTTTGCACATCGAGAGCGAAGCTACTCTCCACGCGACGCCGTCCGGCCGCGCCCATGCGCTCCGCCAAGGCGTCGTCCTGGCAGAGCCGCAGGAGGTTCTCCGCCAACCCAACCTCATCGCCCTCCTCTGCAATCAGCCCTTCGACCTCGTCCCGGACCAGCTCGGGGATACCGGAGCTGCGGAAGCAGGCAACCGGCAACCCCATCGCCAAGGCCTCGCAGAGGACGGTCGGCAGCCCTTCCGCGTCCCCGTTGCGGGCTGTGATGCTGGGGGCCGCAAGCACGCGGCTCGATGCCATCCAGTGCCGCACCTGCTCGACGGTCTGCACGCCCAGAAAGATCGCCTGGCAGCCCCATCGTTCGGCCTCGGCTTCGAGCCGGGCTCGTTCGGGCCCATCCCCGAGCACGATCAACCGGGCCTGCGGCAGAACCCGCCGCACCTCCCCCATCGCCCGGACCAGATGCAGACAGCCCTTCTTTTCGACCAGCCGCCCGACAAAGAGAATGATGGGCGCCCGCTCAGGCCGGGGGGGAGGCCGGTACTGCTCGAGGTCAATGCCAATGGCGTGCACGCGAAGCTTATGCGCTGGAAAGCCGCGCTCGATCGCCTTCCGCCGGATCGCCTCCGACACGCACAGAAACAGGCTCGCCCGGTCATAGAGCTGCTCGCGCCTCGCCAGGTAAAGCCTCCCCCAACGGCTGCCACGATGGGACTCGTCACTGGCCATGATGTCGTAGCCGTGCAGGGTCACGATCAGGGGAACCTCGAGCTTACGCGCCAGGGGAAGAGCCTGCGCGGCGTCTATGGCGAAGTGCGCATGCAGCAGCGCCGGAGCTGGCTTGCAGATTGCGCGCATCAAAGCGGGCGCATACCCCGTTGTTACGAAGGCGTACCGCTGCAGGCGCTGGGCCAGACCGTCGCCTTCGGCCACTGCGAAGCAGGCCTCCGGCAGCGCGAGCGAGGGCGTCACGCGCCGCAGGCCGGCGAGGACCGGCGAGAAGGTCCGCAGCGCGGCCGCCTGCGCCGCGATAAAGGTCTCGGAGATAGGCAGCAGCTCGCTGCGGTAGATCAAGACCCTCTCTTGCTCTGCCATGACCCGTGTAGGCTCCTTTGGTGATGCATTCGAGCGTGTGGATCGGCGCGAGGGAGTTAAGCGCGTCGCGACTGGATGAAAGTGAACCGATCTTTGAGACGGAGAAACGGCCGCTCCCAAAAGTGATAGCAAGCCGATGCCAGCGCGACCGTTAGAACCAGCGAGAGAGCCTTGTTCCCTGCAAGGATCAGGATCCAGTGCGCGTCCGGCGGCCTATACGCAAAGCGTCTCTGCAACGCGTCGGCAAAGAAGAAGCCGGTCTCATGAAAGACGTAGAGACCGAAAGAGATGCGGCCCAGGTAGATCGCCCAGCCGGGCACGATTCTCTGCGGCAGGCCGAGGACGGCTGCGAACAGCAGCACGCAACCTAGGCCGGCAAGCAGGTATCCGGACGTGAGCGAGCCGCCGCTATGCCAGGGCTGCGGGCGCTTGATGCCGCATACTCCGGAGGCCAAGAGCATGGCAGCCGCAGATGCGATCAGCATGGCGGCCCTGGCCCAGGCCGGCACTTTGGGCTGGCGGCCGCCGAGCAAAAGAGCGAGCAGCGCTCCGAGCGCGAAGAACTGGAACTGCACCAGGCTGTTGACCCAAGCTGTGACGTGGAGCACCGGCTGCTGGGCAGCATTGCGAGCGAGCCACAGTAGAGCGCCCTGCCCCAAGGCGATCAGGCCGATACTGACCGCGGCCATGACCGGCGGGCCGCAGCGTGCGAGCACAGGCCAGCCGAGGTAGAACTGCTCCTCGACCGAGAGGCTCCACAGGGCGCGCATCGGGGTGAGGATCGCCGGGTGAAAGGCGATGTACCAGTTGCCCGCCAGCAACAGCGAGGCCAGCAGCCGGCCCGGCTCGATGCGGAAGCCGTGGAAGCGCAGCCCCAGCAGGCCATAGGCGGCCAGGACTCCCAGGTAGAGCGGCCAGATGCGCAGGATACGCCGAAGGTAGAAGGCGCGCAGGTGGATCGTGCCGGTGGCCAGACGCTCGCGGCGGAGCAGTTCGGTGATCAGAAATGCGCTGAGAAGGAAGAAGACGCAAACGCCGAAGTTGCCTGCTTCCCGGATCGCTTCAAGCCACCGGAGTGCGGCCGGGGTGATGCCTCGGGCGACGCCGTCCGCCATCGAGGGCAGGCTGTGGGAGAACCAGACCATGAGAAACGCGACGAGTCTGAGCGCGTCGAGTTCGGGCCGGTAAAACCGCGTCGAGAGGGGCGGCGAGGCAAGGCCTGCTCCGGTCTGGATCGGTCTGGCCGTTGAGGGCGCGACGACCGTGTGCGCATGCGGACGGTCGTCTGTCCCGGAAGCCGCTTCCGGGCTCACGGGGGTTCGAGTCGAAGCTAGAACCATGAGGCGCTCTCGGCCAGCTCGGGCCCCCACAGCGAGTCGCCGGGCCATCCTTGCGCGCCGAATTCGGGCGCGGGCGACGGTTCCGGGGCGGACTGCTCGCGCCGCCGCTCCGCTACCGTGAGCTCGATCGAGACCAGCGCATGCACGTATAAGACCCAGAACAGCCCGTTGAAGCTGAGCAGCGTGTTCTCGTCAATGTCGTAGGCCGCGATCAGGAAGAGCAGGTACATCGGCCAGGCGGAGGCGGCAAAGTCGTCGCGGAGCCGGTCTTGGCCTGAAAACAGCTGCCAGAGCTTCCGCCAAGCCCTGAGGTAGCTCAGGACGAAGAGCAGCAGACCAGCAATGCCGAGCTCGAGCCAGATCTCAAGAAAGCCGTTGTGCGCATGAAACAGCACAAACTTGAGTGCAGCGACCACATCGAAGGAAGCGCCCTTGGCGCCGCGCCAGAACGCCGAAAATCCGTAGCCGAGCCAGGGCCGCTTGAGGATTTCGATCCAGACCTGGGCCCAGATCGCGGTGCGCCCGGTGAGCGTCGGGTCGCGCCCCATCATCGTTGCGAGAAGCGGAAAGTACGCCACCCCCAGCGCTGCGATCCCTGCGCCGCCGGCGAGCACGAGCGATGCCAGTCCTAACCGGCTGACGCGTTCATACCTGGCCAGCAAGCCGTGGCAGGCGGCAATCGTCAATAAAATGGCCTCGATCGCCCACGCGCCGCGCGACCCGCTCAGGCCCAGCACGATAGCAAAGACGGCCAGCGAAGCGGCGCGCCGCAGGGTGACACGTCCTTGCGCGAGCACTACCGCGCTCGCAAAGACCATGGCTCGTCCGCACGCGTTCTTCTGAGTAAAGACACCCTGCCAGTCGCCCTGGTGACCGGTCGAGGCATCAAGGCCAAGTGGCGGAAAGCCCAGCGCCAGCGCGGCCGAGGCCACCGCGAGCAGTAGAAACGCTGCCTCAAAGAGGACCAGCTGCTTGCGCAGCGGACGCCTGATCGCGAGGTAAAGACCGAAGCCGGCGGCGAGCGCAAACGGGAGCGCGCGGCGGGCGCTCAGGACGGCATCCTGTGACCAGAGAGCCGAAAGTACCGCGAAGGCGGCGAGCAGCCCGGCAAACTGCAGCTTGGGCAGATGTTTGTAGAGCCGGGGCGCCTGCCAGAGAATGAGGAGCAGGATCGCCGCATTCACGAGTAACTGTGAGCCGATCCCTGCTACGAACATCAGCCCGCTCGCCGGGGCTCCGGTCATCTCGCTCGCCTGGTTCGGGGCGATGCCGGGGATCGCCCCGGCCATGCCGAAGAACATCAGGATGAGCACGCTGGCCACATCCTCGAGCGAGAGGTTCCTGATGCTCATGCGGATCCCCTAGTGTGCCGCGTAGACTGCCGCCGAGCTTGCCGAGGCGACAATCGAGGTGGCGCCGACAGCGACGTTGCGCAGCAGACTGAAAGGCACAAAGACTATGTCGTCCGCCTGGAGTTGCCGGTCTGGCTGCTCGCCGCGTTCGATCGCTTTCAGCTCCAACGGCTGCTCGCTGACCACGCCGTTGACCTTGCGCAGCAGGCGCGCCTTGTTCTGGGCAGCCGTCTTGTTTGCGCCCGCAGCGAGAGAGAGCGCCTGCAGCAGGCTCAGGTGCGCGTCGTCCTGCATCACGAACCCGCCCGGCCGGCCCACGTCGCCCAGCACATAGACGACCCCCGCCTTGGGCACCAGGATCGTATCCCCGGGCTGAACAAGCACATCGGCCTCGGCGAGCGCCTTGTCGGCATTGTTCGAGACAAATACTGTGGTTGGCGGCTGGCCTGGGCGCCGGATCGTGATGTGTCGATCGGCAAGAACCGTGAGCCCGCCGGCCTGCGAGAGCACATCGAGCAGGCTGCGCGAGCTGGTGAGCGGCACCACGCCGGGATGCTCGACCTCGCCGAGCACAGCCGCCTGTTGTGTCACCGACTCTTCGACGAAGACCGCCACCTGCGGCTGATTCAGGAAGCCGCCGTCCTTGTAGCGCTTGGCGATCCGATCTGCGGCCTCCGCTGCCGGCAGGCCCTTTACGAAGACGTTGCCGATGAGCTGTAACTGAATCTCCCCTGAGTCCTTGACGCGGACCTTCTGATCGAGGTCTGTCTCACGAAAGACGCTGATGCGGAGCAGATCGCCGGGTCCGATGAGCAGGCTCTCCGCACTTCCACCCGTTGGGACAGAAATTTGTGCCGGCGCAGGAATTGACGCGGAGGACTGCGCTCCTGCCGCACCGCTGGCGAGTGACGCCAGCATCACAAGGGCCGCTTTAAGCACGGGCACTGGCATCCGCATAGATCCCTCCCTGGTACCCGAAATACTCGTAAAAGTCCCCGGAGTCACGTGAAACTCCATTGAGCACGGTGCCAAGTGCGTGATGGCCGGGATTCTGCTTGCGCAGAGCCTCGGCGCTGCGCTTGAGGGCCTGGCGCGTGGTCTGGCCGTGGCGCGCTACTAGCAGCGTCGCGTCGCTCATCTGCGAAAGCAGCACGGCGTCGGTCACCGGTAGAACGGGCGGGCTGTCGAGCACGATGAAGTCGTACTCGGACTTCCAGGTTTCGAGCAGGCTGGCCATGCGGGCCGAACTCAGAAGTTCGGAAGGAAACGGCGGAACTTCGTCGCCACACAGAACAGCAAAGTTCGACATGGATTCCAACGGGCGCCGGACGAAGGGCTTGTCAGCGCTGGCCAACGCAACTCCCAGCCCGGGAATCGGGCCGTTGGTCGAGTGGTTTCCGCGGAGAGGCGTCTGCCCATCTCCAAACCAGGTGCACAGCGTCGGCTTGCGCAGGTCAGCGTCAACCAGCAGCACGCGCGCATCACTCTGGGCCAGAATCACTGCCAGGTTCAGCGCCAGGGTTGTCTTTCCCTCACCCTCAAGACAGCTGGTGATCAGAACCACCTGGGGCGGACGGCCACTGCGCGAAAGCAGCAGCGCGGTGCGCAGCGAGCGCAATCCTTCGGCGAAGGTGGAGGGCTGCTGATCGAGTGCGGCGAACCGGGGCGGCATCAGAGGCGCCCCCGGAATCGCCACTTCCGCGCTCACCGACGACGAGGACCGCCCCAGCAGCCGCATAGCTCCATGCCGTTTGCGCCCGGCGCGCTCAAAGGTGGGCAGAACCGCGATGAGCGGAATGCCGAGCGAGCGCTCCATGCCTTCAAAGGACCGGACCTTATTGTCGGTCAGCTCGATGACCACCGTCATCGCTGCGCCCAAGAGCATTCCCGCCACCACGCCAACCGCCAGGATCAGTGGGATTCGCGGGCTGCTGGGGTACTCAGGAGGCGGTACCTGAGCCGCCGCGACGACGGTGATGTTGTTTGCCTTGAGACCCTCAAGCACCGCGGCCTGCTTGAGCTTGGAGAGCAGTGTCTCGTAGATGTCGCGGCTGCTGTCGGCCTCCTGCTTGGCCAGTCCGTAGGCCAGCATCGAGTCGTTCAGCTTGCTGGCCGCCAGCTTCTGATCATCGAAAGCGGCGCGCGCGCCTGCTTCCTCGCGGGCTGCCACCAGATAGTCACTGTGCGCCCGTTCGCCGAGGCGGCGCACTTCCTCCTGGATCGAACGGTCCACCCCCGCAAGCTGCGCCTGCAACTCGCCCAGCTTCGGATACGCCGGACCATAGCGAACGGAATCCTCGGCCAGCTCGGCCCGGATAGAGGCCTCCTGCGTGCGCAGACTCTGCACCAGCGACAAGGAGTTCGCCATGGAGGAGACAGCGCCCATCGTCGAGTTGCCGCCAAGGCTCGAGATCAACTCCGGATTCCCGCTCGCGGCCACGCGATCGATCGCCTCCTTGAGGATGCGGTTGCTCTCAGCCTGGGTCAGGGTCTGGTTCAGGCTCGCCAGCCGGTCGAGCACCACGTTGCGCGATGCATCGTTGCCAAACATGCCGGTGTTGCGTTGCAGGGCGATCGCCTTGGCCTGCAGGTCCTCCATCTGCCGCCTGAGGTCGGCAAGCTGCCCGCTCAGCCACGATGAGCCCTGCAGGGTCGCGGTGAAGCGCTGCTGAAAGGTAAAGTCTGCGAGCTCGGCGATGAGCCGGTTGACGACTGCAGCCGAGCGCGCCGGATCGGGATCCGAGTAGCTGATGTCGATCAGACGGGTGCCGGTCACCGGCTCCACTTTCAGATGTTTTGCGAAGATTTTGAGCACCCGGTAGCGGCGGTTGGGCGCCTGGTCCAATGGCACGCTGAGCGGCTCGAGCGGCTTGGTCCAGAACGCAAGTTTGCCCGCAACAGCGCCTATCCATGCGGCTGCCGACGGCTCTGGATGTTGGGGGAAATAATCCTTGGTATCTTCAAGGTGCAGGTCGCGAATCACGACCAGCGCGAGCGCATTAGACTGCAAAATGCCGGCGGCGGTCTGGAGCGTGATGTTGTAGTCGAGCGAGTCGGAAGAGATGCTGTTGTCCTGCTTGCCCAACACACTGCTCGCCAGGCCAAATTCGCCGGAGGCTTCCTTTTGTATCTGCACCTCGCCGGTGGCTTTGTATCGACGGGTCGCGAGCGCGCAGTAACACACGGCCAGCAGCAGCATGGCGATAACCGGCCGCAGCATAAGGCGCCGGCGGCGCAGCACCGTCATCAGCGTGCCAACCGTCCAAGCCTCTTCACCGGAGAAAGGTCCGGGCACTGCTTCCGTCGATCCAGGTCGCGTCATCTTAGCCGTAGGCGACCGGACTCTGCCTGCCGGAGACAGGCAAGCAGAGTCAGCCGATCATCAAATTTTCTTACCGGTTTCGTTACTACACGCTAGCATCCCATTTCCGGCCAGAGGAGATTACGGAAGTTTAGCGCTGCCTCTCAGTCACCTTGACCCGCGCTGCATTCAGGAAGCTAGATAGAGTTACACAAAAACTTACAGGACTAATCCTTGGCGAAAGTAACTCGACTTAGTATGCGCGACCGAAGATGCCACGGGCCATCCCTATGCCACCTCTGCTGACGATCGGGATGCCGGTTCATAACGCCATGCCATACCTGCGCGAAACCGTGCAGAGTCTGCTCGGTCAGACCATGACTGATTTTCGCCTGCTCGCCATTGTCGACGGCTCGTCCGATGAAAGCCTCGATTACCTTCGTTCGCTCAAAGATCAGCGGGTGCGGGTGATCGAACAGGAGCACCGCGGGATTACCTGGACGCTCAACCGGATACTGAATTTATGTGAAACGCCATGGCTGGTGCGCCAGGACGCAGACGATATCTCCGCGCCCGGCCGGCTCGCCGCTATCTGTGAGGCGATCGGCGAGCATCCGGATGCGGGTATGTTTTACTCGCAGGCGGCATACTATCCCGCCGGCAAGAGCGTCGGGCTCTATCGCTGCACCCGCGGCACCCCGGAGCAGATTCGCTCGATCGCGCGCGCCGGCTACGTGCCTGCGATCTGCCATCCAAGCGCGGTGCTGCACGTTGGCAAAACGCTTGCCCTGGGCGGCTACCGCGCGGGTCTGCACTGCGAAGACGCCGATCTCTGGTGGCGCATGGCGCTCGCGCACGATATCTGCTTCATCCCGCAGGTATTGCTTTACTTCCGGCAGAATACGGGAAGCCTTACCTCGCACAACCTCAAGCGGCAGGCTCTGCATGGACTATACGTGCAGTACTTGCTGCTCTCCGCGCTCGAACATCGCCATGCGGCGGCGCTAAGCGCGGTTGAGTCCGAACTCGCAGGCATGCTCGACGACAGCTCGCTCCGCGCCAAGGAAGAGCTGCGCCTGTTCAATATCCACCTGGGACAGGGACTTCCTCTGCGCGCGCTCGGACGGCTCGCCGCCTCGGTGCGGCTGTCGCCGGGATATTTTCTCCGCCGCCTTCGCGACGAGTGGTTTCCTCCGGCCCTGATCGCCAACGGCCTTCCGCCTGAGCTTTACCGGAAACGAAAGGACTCCCTATGGCCCCAGCACCTCGCTATATAAACGAAAAGAGACCGGTCTCCGGGCTGCCACCCTCCATGCTGGGATCCAGGCCTCAGCCACTCCAGCGGGTCCGGCTGAAACCGGGCCTGGGCGCTCATCTCGTTGCTCCAGCTCAGACTGCCCGGGTGTATTTCGGCAAAGCTCCTGTGGACAGGGTGACGATGAAGAGCGCCACCGAGTGGCTGCTGCGGGTACTCGACGGACCTCGCGGCATGCCCCATCTGATCATGGGTCCGAATGCCTTTCTCGTCACCCTTGCGGAGAGCAACCCGCGGTTTGCCGAAGCTTTGGCCCACGCTTCCCTCTGCCTGCCTGACGGCATGTCCGTCGTGTGGGGTTCGCGGCTGCTGGGCAAGCCCATCCCTGAACGCGTGCCGGGCGGCGAGTTTATGGAGGCGATGTGCGCCCTGGCCGCAGCAAAAGGCAAAAGCGTGTACTTCCTCGGTGGGCTGCCCGGAGCCGCGCATCAAGCAGCCGAGGTCCTGGCTACCCGCTATCCCGGCCTGGTGGTGGCCGGCACCGATTGTCCTGATAAAGGCTTCGAGCAGGATCCCTGTGCGAGCAAGGCGGTCCTCGACCGGATCCGCATGGCTCGACCAGACCTGTTGTGCGTGGCATTCGGGGCGCCAAAGCAGGAGATCTGGATGCTCGATCACTGCCTCGGCCTGCCCATCGGCGCGGCTCTGTCGGTAGGCGCAGCCTTCGACACAACTGCAGGCCTAAGAAAACGTGCTCCGCAATGGACCCACGCCATCGGCGCAGAGTGGCTTTACCGGTTGGCCCTGGAGCCTCGGCGTTTATGGAGACGATACCTGATAGGCAATGCACAGTTTGGAGCCATACTCCTGAAGGAATGGGTCAGGGAGCGAAAGACGAAGGCTACCGAGAGGCTTCTCCGGCCACGGACTCTCTAACCGCCGGCCGAGGCGTTGACTTGCTCAACTACCCCGAGTGGAGTCGAGAATGACGCGCCCCGGCAAGCCCTCTGTTCCCGTCTCCGCTTTGCCCCGCAGGAGATTGCGCAACATCCGGCGCAGGGACTGGGGCACGAGCAGAAAACCGGCACATAGCAGCACGAGCTTGCCGGACGGCATACCTTGCTCGAAGACCATGCGCAACAGGCCGATCCGCTCCGCCAGGGAGGCCCCCGCGCGAGCCGCCTGGGGCGCGCACTCAGTCGCAACAAACGCGGAGAAGGCTTGGGGAGTGAAGAGAGCCCGGCGCTCGTTCGCCCATCCCAAGGAGAAGCGCCAGTCCGGCGCCCGGCCGACGCTCGCGCGGTTGCCTTCGACGTGAAAGATTACCAGCGGCTCTGGGGACTGATGCACCTCGACCCCCGGTTCGGCGCTCACCCGGAGCAGCCAGTCCCAGTCCTGGTGCTTCTTCAATCCCGTCGCAAACGGCACCCGCAGCAGCAGTTGCCGCGACGCCAGAAGCGTCGAGGTCTGGAGCAGGGCGGCCCCGTAGGTCCAGCCCTCGCGGCAAAACAGGTACTCCGCCATGGACTCGCCGGGCTGGTAGAGCCGTCTCGGCCAGATTGCCTCGAACTCGGGCCCGCGGGCCAGCACAGCCGAGGCGATCACCGGCTCGGCGGCGAGGCTCTTCTCGGCCAACTTCAGCTGAACCGCGAGCTTCTGCGGAAGCCAGAGATCATCGTCATCAAGAAAGGCGATCCAGCGCGCCCGCGCCCTCCGCACGCCCAGGTTGCGCGCTTCCGCACCCCCCACGGAGGCCTCGAGCGCGATCACGTCGACGGGCACGCGAACCCCGCGCCGCTGCAGCCGCTCCAGCGCATCAAGCGTTGGCTGGTCGGGGCCATCGACGACGACGATCACCTCCAGCAGGCCTTCAGTTTGGCCGAGCGCGCTCTCCACCGCAGCCACCACCATCTCCGGGCGATGACGGGTCGGAATTACGACACTGACACACGGTTGCCGAACAGCTTCCATCGCCTGGGGGACCTCTAATTACGTTTGCCCGTCTAGAGCCAAAACCGCCTGGGATCAGCGACGCCTCTGCTGGGCGGCAGGCTGCATCAGGGGTTGCCTAGAGCCTAGGCGCGCGCACAGAAGTTCCAGCCGCAAATACCCGCGATGATGACACCAAAGTAAGCACACGCAGTCCGGTCTGCTGCAGAACCCGGCATACGCGGCTCGCTCTACAATCGGATCGTGTCCTCTCTCGTTCGCACCCCGCTCGGGCTGTTCAGACTCTCAGGCGCACTCGCGGCAAGGCTTCCGAGACCGCCAAAGTGAACCCCTCCAAGCCTCAGGCCTCGGTCATCGGTTCCGGACCCAACGGCCTGGCCGCCGCGATCGTACTCGCGCAGTCCGGGCGGCAGGTTGAGGTCTTCGAGGCCGAACCTACTGCCGGTGGCGCCGCGCGGACTCTGCCGCTGACCTTGCCGGGGTTTCACCACGATTTCGGCTCAGCCGTCCATCCGCTCGCGGCCGGGTCGCCGTTCTTCGCGACGCTGCCGCTCGCCGCGCATGGCCTGCGCTGGCTGCATCATCCCACCCCGCTGGCGCACCCGTTCGACGACGGAACCGCCGTTACGTTAGAGCGCGACCTCGGCGAGGCGTCCGAGGCGCTCGGCGTCGACGGCCAGGCCTGGCGCAGGCTCATGGAGCCGTTCGCGGAGAACTGGCCGGCCTTCGCTGGCGAGGTCCTGGGGCCGCCACTGCATATGCCGCGCGCGCCGCTGCTGCTCGCCCGCTTCGGCATCTTTGCGCTCGCCCCGGCTCAGTCGCTGGCGAAGACGCTCTTCCGCAGTCCGCGCACCCGCGCGCTCTTCGCCGGCCTTGCGGCGCATTCGTTCCTCAGCCTGAGCTCGCCACTCAGCGCGGCGGTCGGCATCGTGCTTGGCGCGGCGACCCACGCGGTGGGCTGGCCGATCCCCGAGGGCGGCGCGCAGTCGATCACCGATGCGCTCATCGGCGTACTGGTTGCGCATGGCGGCACGGTGCACACCGGCACGCGCATCGACTCGCTCGACGCAAGCACAGCGCAAGGCGAGCGGTTCGCCGGCGATGCGGTGACCCTGTGCGACGTCGCCCCGGCGCAGCTGCTCGCGCTCGCCGGAGAGCGGCTGCCTGAGGGGTACCGGCGGACGCTCACGCGCTTTCAGCCCGGGCCGGCCGCGTTCAAGATCGACTACGCGCTCTCCGAGCCCATCCCCTGGCGAGCCGCCGCCTGCTGCCGCGCCTCGACCGTACACCTGGGCGGCACGCTTGAAGAGATCGCGCAGTCCGAAGCCGGGCTCGGGGCCGGGGGTGAGGCCGGGTGCGATTCAGGAACGGCGCACGGCGGAGGCAGCGAGCGGCCCTTCGTCCTGCTCGCGCAGCCGACCCTCGCCGACCCCACGCGCGCCCCCGCCGGCCGCCACATCGCCTGGGCCTACTGCCATCTGCCGCGCGGCGCAGCCGTCGATCACCCAGAGGCGGCGGCGCGCATCACCTCCCGAATCGAAGCCCAGATCGAGCGCTTCGCCCCCGGCTTCCGCGAGTGCGTGCTCGCCCGCGCCGTCTCCACCCCGCGCACGCTCGAGGCTCACGACGCCAACCTCGCCGGCGGCGACATTACCGGCGGCGCCATGACCCTCGCGCAGACGCTCTTTCGCCCTAGCCGGCGCGGCTACGCCACCCCGGACCGCCGGCTCTTCCTCTGCTCGGCGTCCACGCCGCCCGGCGCAGGCGTGCACGGCATGTGCGGCTACCACGCCGCGCAGGCCGCACTGCGGGCGTTGCACTAGGCAGATCATGGCATGGCTCCAAGAAACTAATTGGCTCTTTTATTTATTTGGCTCTAGACAACAGAGCCTTCATATGGCAGCATAATTTAAGCCCGCTTCACCTTGCAGGGTGAGCGGGCTAGTTGAAAACAGACGACGACCGAATCGTTAACTCACATTTCGATTATCGGGCCAAAGTCTGTCCAGACGCAAATCATTTCAAAAGGACAAACTCCAATGACCTCGGTACTAGAGCAGACAGCGGCGTTCAATGGCTATCAACAGGCGCCTATCGCAACTATCGACAACTGTAACCTTAACGAAGAAAGTTTGGAGGGTAAACGGAAGATGCCAAGAGGACGGCCCGCCAAGAATGTATACAAGGTTCCCACCCGCGTAGAGCGGCAGGAATTGCTTCGAGAGAAGATTATGAAGTTAAAGGACGATCTGGAAGATGCCGGCTTTGGAGCGCTTCTAGCTCCACCTTTGGCAATCAAACCTATAGCCGATCCGGTGCCGGACCGCAAAACAGGCGGCCTTATTGCACATGTTGAGGAGCCACTGGGCACCTACATACAGAGAGTTTCGGTCCGAGACAATTTTGCGCAACGTCAACCCTTTGACCACCTCAAGGATTCGATCTATATGCGATTGATCCGTGATTTCATCGAGAATGCAGCAATGCCGGAAGCAAAGGTTGCGGCACTTGCGAGCGCAACCAGCGGCGGCAGGGCGCAACTATTAACACAGCCGGACATTCGCTATTCCGTCATTGATGGGCTGCAACGCCTCTACTGCTACTTGATCGCAATTCTTCTTGTTTCCCAACGAGAAAAACTGGTTCAGGAGCGGTGTCTCACTAAAGAAGCCTGGGAGTATTTTCGCGTTGCGGTAGAGGCCACCGGGGACGTGCAGACTGCGACGCAAGAGATCCTCAAACGCCAAATACGATATGAGATTTTCTATCAGATCGATTTGGAGGGCCTCTTGCACTATATGGTCACCTTCAATACTGGCCAACGCCGCATGAGTCTGGACGTCCAGCTTGAGATCATGCAGCGCCCCTTAATTGACGAATTGGCCCTGAATGCAAATATCCCCATCTGGCACGAGACACAGAACGTGCCTGGAAGATCTAAGCCTAAGGAGCAATTCAGCGCCTCGGATTTGATCATCTCAGCACGCGCATTTATCACTTCAAATCCACAGGTTAAGAAGCAGGATCAGACCGAAGATCTCTTGGAAGCGGACGAAGGTTATCTGGAGTTAGATAGCAACTTCGATGTAGGCGACATAAACGACGTAGTGCAAGCGCTCAAGAAAATCACCACCGACGTCCACAAGAGCATTATGGTGGCGTATTCCGAGAATCCAACGCACAAATATATATTATCCAATGGCGGCATGTTCCTGTTGAGCTTTGCAGCTGCCTGCGGAAAAGTACGCAGCGACACTAATATGGCTCAATTGGAAGGTGCCCTATTGCGGCTCGATAAATTGATCGAGAGCGGCGGGGATGATCCATTGAACCTCGACGAATATCAACGAACCTCAGCAAGCATTAAATCGTCTCGCGGCAAGGCGATCCGTCGCTTAGTGTACGACACGTTTCGCCGCTTCTTCAATGGAACTACAAGCGGCCTTGAATGGGCTGATACCTATCGCAGCCTAACGCTGTAGCAACCCCTTTATAAGGAGCAGTCCGTTCCCGACCTGCTCCTTGCAAAGGGAGAGCTTTATAAAGCGCTCCCGGTACTCTTCTCACCTTTCTGGAATGCAGGTATCCTTAAGCTATGGCCCGACAGCAAGAGCATGTCGTCACGGACTGGACAAATTGCCCCTTGGTCGAAGTGGTGCCCGGCAAGGTGAGCGGCGTTCCGTTGCTCAAAGGGACGCGCCTGCCTGCGGATACGGTTCTGAGCAACTACGAGGCTGGATCGCCGGTGGAAGAGATCGCCGATAACTTCGATATGCCGGAACAGACGATCCGGGAGCTGCTGAACTACGCGGCCAAGAAGCAGAATCAACAGCATCTGTGAGAGTGCTGTTCGATCACAGTGTACCCAATAGGCTGCGCCAAAGATTTAGAAGATAGGCTTTCGTCGTTTCCGGAATGCGAAGATAGATAGATGGCGAGCCGTACGCAGATAGCCGAGACACTAGGGCTGTATCTATCGATCCCGTTCTGCCGGTCGAAGTGTACCTTTTGCAACTTTGCTTCTGGCGTGTATCCGGCGAGTGAGTTGCCTCGCTACGTGGCGCGGCTGATTGGCGATCTGCACTCGGCGCGGGGGGAGGCGGAGCGGGCCGGGCTGGTGCTCCCGCGCAGGGTTGACACGGTCTACTTCGGTGGGGGCACGCCGAGTCTTCTTTCGGCCGGTCAGCTTGGGGCGATCTTTGCCTCGTTGCGGGAAAACTTCGAGCTTGAGCCCGGCGCGGAGATTACGCTCGAAGCCGCGCCGGCCTTTCTCGCCGATGACCTGCTTGCGGCTGCGGTCGAGCTGGGCGTGACCCGGATCAGCTTTGGCGTGCAGAGCTTTGTCGATGCGGAGGCGCGGGCAACCGGGCGTCTGCACACCGCGGCTCAGGCGCTTGAGGATATCGCCCGTGCACGCCGGGCCGGGCTTGGGGTGAGTGTCGACCTGATTGCCGGGCTGCCCGGACAAACTAAAGTTACGTGGCAGCGCTCGCTTGCGGCCCTGGCCGAGGCCGAGCCCGACCACGCGAGCATCTATATGCTGGAGATCGACGAGGACTCGCGGCTGGGCGGCGAGATGCTGCTCGGCGGCACGCGGTATGGCGCGGGGCTCACGCCGTCGGACGACGCGGTGGCGGAGTTTTACGCCGAGGCCTGCATGGCGCTCGAGGCGCACGGGTTGCGGCAATATGAGATTTCGAACTTCGCGCGAGCAGGCTGCGAGTCGCGGCATAACCTGCGCTACTGGCTGCGGCAGCCGTACCTCGGCGTTGGGCTGGACGCGCACTCGATGCTGCGGGCTTCGACCGGACAAGCCCGGATCGGACGGGCTCGGGGCGGGCAGGCGGTGCGCTTTGGGACGACGGATTCGCTGGGCGATTACCTGAACGGGCCGGGGGGTGCGGTGGTAAGCGATCTGCACCGGCTCACCCTCGATGAAGAGTTAGAAGAGGCATGGTTCCTCGGGCTACGGCGGAATGATGGCGTGTCCCTGGGCGAGATGCGCGGGGAGTTTGGGGCGGCCGCGGTCGAGCGCGCGCAGCCCATGCTGGCGCAGTTCGCCGAAGATGGTCTCATTTACCGGGCCGGGCAAGGTGACCGGGTGGCGCTGACGGAGCGGGGCCGGATGCTCTCGAACGAGGTCTTCGCAAGCTTTCTCGAACTGGAAGAAACTCGCCTCGATCGAAGAGAAAGCACAGCATCTGCCGCTGCGGCACGGTAGAGCTTCTCACCCGTTACTTTGGTCCAGGCGATTTCGCCATGTGCAGCTTTTCCTGCAAAAAAGGTGCGATGAGTGCAGCCGCCGGATTACGCCGGCGGTGAAGATGCTCTAAGGTAAAAGAGAACCGCGCGGTCAGGCGCTCGCCGATCGACGCACCCCCAAGGAGAAGCATGGCCACCAGGACCCTCGACGAACCCGAATTGGAGACACGCACGCCTACCGCCACCACGACGATCGACCTGCGCAGCGACACCGTCACCCGGCCCACAGCGAAGATGCGCGCCGCCATGGCTGCGGCCGAGGTGGGCGACGATGTGTACGGCGAGGACCCGACCATCAATCTGCTTGAGCAACGCGCGGCCGAGGTCTTTGGGCGCGAGGCCGGGCTGTTTGTGCCGACCGGCACTATGGGCAACCAGATTGCGATCCGCCTGCACACCCACCACGGGCAGGAGGTGATCTGCGAGTCGCGCGCACACCTGGTCGACTGGGAGATGGCCATGGTGGCGGCGTTTGCCGGCTGCCAGCTGCGGACGGCCTATGCCGAAGACGGCATCATGACCTGGGATCTGATCAAGTCAGTGATCGCGCCGAAGATCTACTACCGCCAGCAGAGCGGGCTCATCTCGCTCGAGAACACGCACAACATGGCTGGCGGGGTGGTCACGCCGCTGCCAGTGTTTGAAGAGATATGGGGCGAGGCGCGGGAGGCCGGGCTGCCGGTGCATCTCGATGGCGCGCGGATCTTCCACGCCTCGACGTACCTGGGCGTGCCGGTCGACGAGCTGACGCGCGGGTTTGACTCAGTGATGTTCTGCCTGTCGAAGGGTTTGTGCGCGCCGGTCGGGTCGATGCTGGTCGGCTCGGAGGAGTTCATCTTCCGCGCCCGCTCGGTGCGCAAGGCGCTGGGCGGCGGTATGCGCCAGGCCGGGTGCCTGGCAGCGGCGGGGCTGATTGCGCTCGAGGAGATGCCGGCGCGGCTCTCCGAGGACCACGCCCATGCGCGCATCCTCGCCGAGGCGCTGGCCGCGCTGCCGCAGGTCGAGCTTGAACTGAGCCATGTGCAATCGAACATCATCATCTTCAAACTGGTCGACCTGGAGACCGGCGCAGGTGGCGACGCTGCCGGGCTTGTCGAGCGGCTGAAGGCGCGCGGAGTCCTTAGCGGCGCGGTTGGGCCGCACTCGGTGCGGTTTGTGACGCATCATGATGTCGACCGCACCGGCTGCATCGAGGCGGCGCGCATCGCGGTTGCGGTGATTCAGGAAGGGTAAACCGCCTACGCGGCTGGCGGTCACTTCGTGACGTGTATACCGCGCCTGCGGCGCCGTCTGCCTGGACGGCAGGTCCCGCCTCCCGCGCAGGGGGTCTTACCTGCATCGAATCTCCTGAAGAAGGAGACTCGACGATGATTCAGAACCTTGAGATTCGCAAGCAAGGCGAGGGTTACGTAATTCTCGAGCAGGCCGGCTCGAACTACCACGCCGATCAGACTGTCCACGAAGCCGCCAACCGCGCGGATGCAGAAGCATGGCTGGCGGAGCAAGGCGCTGCGCCGGAGGATATCGCCCGCGCGCTCGACGACGCTGGCGAGACAGCGCGCGTCTTGATCGAGATCAACGGAGACTACTCCGAGGCGGAAGGCTTCCCGAGGGTAAGTTAAGTCAGGCAGGTTGCCCGCACAGCAGAGGCTACTTTTCTGTCGTCGCCTCTTCCACGAGCAGACTGCCATCCTTAGGATCGGTGCTTAACGCTGTAAACAAACCATCCTCCTCACACGCCAGGGAAGCTGGGTGGTGTTTTGGTCCCGGTATGACTAAATGAAGCAATTCGCCCGTCTCTGGATCGAACTCCCCTACCCCTTCAGGCTTGAAGAGGCCGGGCGGAACACCATCCTCTACTGAGCCCTGATCTGCATGGCCAAAGATAACATCCCATGTCCGCCCATTCGAAGGAATGATTTGCCATATCTTCTCGCCTGGTGGAAGCTTCAGACGGGTCTCCTTGATGACGCCCCCTCCATTCAGCTCGTAAACCGGTGCATCGCTGTTCGTCTCAAGCATCAAGACGTGTCCCCGGTATGGGACAAGTTGAGCTCGACCCGCTCCGCTGTTGATGGCATGTAGACGAGTCTCCAAACTATCGTCTTTGGCATATTGACTATCGTCGTGCCCGGGCTGTAGCTGGCGCAGCAGTTTTCCATCTTCATCGATGACGGCCAAGTGCTGTCGCCAGTCAGCGGCTACCGAGCCGACGACGAGTAGTTCACGGTCGTTCAAATAGCCGATCTCGGCAATCTGAAAAGACAGATCGAGCGGAGAGGCCCGGACGAAATTTCCCTTACGATCAAAGATCAACAAGAAGGGATGCCATTTATGTGTCTTGGGATCCTTCAATTGCTCCTCGGCCGTGACAGCTTCAACGAGCACCGCTACACGCGAGTCGGAGACGGCTATGCTCCCGCTCGCACCTGGCTGAATATTCCTTAAGTCAGGAGCCGCGGTTGGACTGAACGGTGTAGAAACTACAGTACTTCCAACCACATGAATACCATAGACAGAAAAATCCACATGCGGAGGGGATTGTGCCGCGATCGTATACGCAGGGAAAAACGTCCACCCGTCCTCAGCGCAGTGCATAGGCGCCCCGATGCTCATGCCCGGTGTCAGAATGGTACTGTGTAACGGCTTAGCGTAGTCAAGACGCACTGCCGGTAACTGCTGGCTCTCGGCAGGCACATTGGCTGAAATTGGGGATTGCCCGTACAGTTGGAGACAGTGCACTGGAAATCCGATGGCAAAACCCAAATAAATAAGCTTTTCCCAGGTACGCATGGTTAGCGAACCTGCCTATCGAATCCTTGAATATCTCCTTGAATATCTACAAGCCCGCTGTTAGTAAGTCGCTTGGTCGCATCCGCTAGATTCCATGGCTGGGGGTGGGATCGAAATGAGTTCTGCTGATATTGGCTCTCTTCGTAGTAAGGTTGTCCAGAACCCAGGGCTAGGGCGATGCGCGATGGCTTCATAAGTAGACTACTCCCGGGTCCTTCGATGTAACGCCAGAATATTAATCCAGCAATTACTGGCAGTCAACTCCGTTGTTGATATATTTTCAGTTAACAGCCTTCTCGCGCTCAGACCGCTCATAAGCCCTCCGGTCCCCGACGAGCCGGACACGAAAGGTGATGTTCGCCTCACCCTTAATTGCGCGGGACCGAAGGCGAAACGAGCCGCAGAAAACGGGTGTAAACTTGAGCTACTATGCCTAAGTACTCCGTCGTCGTCCCGTTCCACAACGAAGAAGAAAACGTCACCGCGCTCTACGACCGGCTCAAGGAAGTCATGGAGCAGGTGGGCGAGAGCTTTGAGCTCGTGCTGGTGGACGACGGATCGACCGACCGGAGCTACAAGCTGCTTGAAGAGATTGCGGCGGTTGACTCGCGGGTACTCGTCGTCAAGCTGCGGCGCAACTTCGGGCAGACGCCTGCGCTCGCCGCCGGCTTCGACCACGCGCAGGGCGACTACATCCTCGCCATGGACGGCGACCTGCAGCACGATCCGACCGAGATTCCTGCGTTCCTCGAAAAGCTCGAAGAGGGGTACGACGTGGTCTCCGGTTGGCGCAAGGAGCGGATCGACAACTTCGTCATGCGCCGCATCCCGTCGCGGATCGCCAACTGGCTCATGGCCAAGCTTTCCGGCGTCGACATTCACGACTTTGGTACTACCTACAAGGCCTATCGCCGCGAGGTCATCCACGCCGTCCCGCTCTATGGCGAGATGCACCGGTTCATCCCGGCGCTCGCCTCCTGGTATGGCGCGAGCATCTGCGAGATCCCGATTAAGAACGTCAACCGCGAGCGCGGCAAGAGCCACTACGGCATCGGCCGGACGTTCCGGGTCTTCTTCGACCTGCTGACGATCCGCTTCCTGCTCAAGTACATGATGCGCCCGCTGCACTTCTTCGGCTCGATCGGCGCGCTCTCGATCCTGGGCGGCGGAGCGGTATCGATGCTGCTGCTGGGGCTCAAGATCTTTACCCACCAGCACACCATGGACGAGCACGGCCCGCTCTTCGTCGTCGCCGGCATCCTTATATTGGCCGGCATTCAGCTGCTCGCCATCGGCCTGCTCGGCGAGCTGCAGGTTCGCCACTACCATCACGGCGGCCAGCGCGCTCCGTATGCCATCGACCGGCT
>Ga0116226_10000790_pt1 | contig 27228 bp, 19 predicted proteins | sample S1TSphfallax_FD_89692 | JGI IMG/M metagenome (GOLD analysis project Ga0116226, IMG submission 89692) | Host-associated microbial communities from peat moss isolated from Minnesota, USA - S1T2_Fa - Sphagnum fallax MG | ecosystem: Host-associated > Plants > Peat moss > Unclassified | place: USA... | reverse complement strand
GGTCGAGCCAAACCGACAGTGACGCGATGCCGATAGCGTGCGCGGGCGGCCCCGGAATAGTCAGCTCAACCCGCGCGAAACCGGTATCTGCATCATATGCAACCGGCACCGAAACCCTATCAATCATGATCGAGGAAGGCGGGCTGGCGACGAGAATGTCCAGCACATGCATCCCAGGCAAATATTGCAGTTCCACGGCACCTTCGTCCGATGCCGCGAGGAAATAGGCATCCGACAAAAATGCCAGATCGACATCACCGGCGCGGACCACCCAACTGCGCAGGGCCATGTCGCGCGGCAACCCGATCACGCGCACGCCGTCGGCAATGCGCAACGACAAGGGCGCGGCGCCCAGGCGAACACCGACCACCAGGGCCGCACGCGCCTGATCCCACATCACATATTCCGTATCGCCACGCACGTCGTGGGCGCGATCGGCCGCCACGGCAAACTCCACCAGGCTGCCGATATCGTCATAGATCAACACAAAGTTCTCGCGGCCATGGCGCCCCTGCGCAAGCACTTCGGCGGTCGAATAATGCCATGTGAGACCGCCAAGCTCCACCTGCACCGGCATGATTTTCATCGCCCGCGGCCCAATGGTCAGTTGCCCATGCAGCGGCACGTTGAAGCGCGACGCCGATCGCGGATCGCTGACATTCAGCGAAAAATGATGCTCGCTCTCGGTGTTGGCGCGCACGAACAGAAGCGCGCTGCCATGCGCCTGCCGGCATACCAGTGTCACATCAGGATGCGTCGACCGCGCCCCGTCTGCCACCATTCTGGACCGTGTCAGCAAGCTACCGAACAGCTTGAGACATGCGCCGACACCATGCACGACATAATATTTTTCCCATAATCCGCCGCCTTCACGGATGGGCGCGGCGAAATCATATGTCGTGGTGACAGTCTTGGCGCCCCAGTCGAAATTGGTCCCGCCCCAGCCGAGATAATAATTGAAATACGTCACGCCCTGACTCAGAATCGTCTTCGTCAGCGCGTTAAGCTCGGTGGCGTCCGCGCCATCCTCGTCTTCCGCCAGCTTCCCCTCGAACTTGCTATAATAGCCGGTGCCGAGCTCGGCCACGGAAAGCGGCGCCGCCGGCTCCTCGGCGCGCATCTTGCGCAAGCTGGCCTGCACCGCGCGGTCGGACAGGCCGACCTTTTCCTCCATGGTCATCGGCGTTCCAGGCTTCGGCAGCTCATTGTCGGTGAGGAAGCTCCAGCGCGGATAGAAATCGCACGCATCCAGGATGCGCGCCATGTCCGGATCGGAGCGGTCGCGCACCACGCTGCTGACATTGCTGATCAGCGGCACATCGATCCCGCCCTGCCAGGCCAGTTGCGCGAGGAAGCGGATATATTCGCGCTGCTCCGGCAACGGCACATCGGTAAAATCAATTTCGTTCTCAATTTGCATCATGATCACCGGCCCGCCTTCGGTGATCTGATATCGTTTGATCACCGGCAGAACGTGATCGTACCAATGTTTCGAGATCGCGAGACTCTCTGGATGCATGCTGCGCACTTGGATGCGCCGCGCGATGACGTAGGCGGGAAAACCGCCCCGCTCGAACTCCGCATCCACGTAAGGCCCCGGTCGAAGGATGACGAACAGGCCGAATTTCTGCGCCATATCGAGGAAATGTTCGAGCTCGGAGAAATCGAACTGGCCAGGCGTGCGTTCGTGGTAATTCCAGAACACGTAACTGTCGACGGTGTTGAAACCCGCCTGGCGGATTTTGCTGAGGCGGTCCGCCCATGCGCTGGGCCGCACGCGCGGATAGGGACATTCCAGGCTGAAGATGAATGTATCGACGCCGCGGATGGTGAAACAGTCGGAATCGTAGCGGATAATGTCGGGGCGGGGGAACAGCTTCGCCGCGTTCGCATGACGCGGCAGCAGGACCGAGGCGGCGGAAAGAGCGAGGAGGCTACGGCGCGTGACGGTCATGGTGTGCCCCAAAGACGGAAAGGCCAGCGTCTGCGTGCCGCGTACGGCGCCCCTGGCCTGCGCAGCCTACCTGAACTTGAAACTCACTTCACCCCCCACCAGACGAGGTTGCCCCACCACCTGTTGGATCAACCCGAACGGGCTTCCTAAATCCAGCGCATAATTCAAGTAGTGCGTGTCGGTTACATTCCTGGCGAACGCCGCGACCCGCCATTTCCCGTCCCCGGTCTGATATTCCGCGCGCAGATCCAGCAGCCAATAGGCCGGCTGCGTCGTCAGCGGGTCGTTGCTGCTGTCGAAGAACTGCAACGTGCGGTACGATGCCTGGCTCGAAAGCTCGATCCGGTCGCCATTTGCCAGCGGTATGGCATACACCGCTGAAGCGGCCAGGGTAAAGCGCGGCGCCAGCGGAAATTGTTTGCCCGTATAGGTCACCGCGGCGCTCGTGCCGGCGCCATTGACGAAAGTCCCGAGCGCCGTATCAAGATATCCCAGGCTCAGGCCCAACGTCAGCTCCGGCAGCGGCTTCACATCCAGCTCGGCATCGATCCCCTTGATCGTCGCAAGCGGGGCATTTGTCAGCACATTCACCGGCAAGCCGCCATTCGCTGCCGCCGGAACGAGATTGAATATCTGCAAATCATGATATTGATAATAGAATCCGGCGGCATTCACCCGCAGCCGGTCATTCAGGAAACCGGATTTCACCCCAGCTTCGTAGGATGTAATAGTCTCCGGCCGGATCGGCTGCAATTGCCGGAATGCAACCGCCGGGTCGCTGTCCAGCAAGCCGCCATTGAACCCGCCACTTTTGAAACCCGTCGTCAGGCTGGCATATGTCAGCAGGCCCGGGCGGATCGTATAGCTCAACGCGGCCCGGCCGGAGGTCGCAGCGTTCGCCAGGTGGCGGATAAAATGATAAACCGGCGCCAGCGGGCCGAACGCTCCGGAGGGCGCATTCACACCTTCGAGCGAGAGAAACCCGGCCGCATCGAAATCTTTCGTCTCGTATGTATAACGGCCGCCCAGCGTCAACTGCAAGCCATCCAGCAGCGTGATGTCAGTCTGCACATAGCCGGCCGACGAATTGGTGGTCTGGCGATCCGCCACCGCGGCGATTTCCGCGGCACCGTCGCCAGCGCCGGTTCCGAGAAAACCGTCCAATCCGACCAGCACATCACCGACCTGCGCATCGAGCAGGCTTTCATGCAGATATGACAGGCCGGCGAGCCACGTCCATCCCGGCCGCCCGAAATTTGCGCGCAGTTCCTGGCTGATCTCCTGCGACTTGGCAATGTAGTTCAGTTCGAGCAGTTGATACGGCTCCGCGTCGGTATCCTCCGGCTGAAAACGGTTGGACGATTCGACCGCGGTGATCGACGTCAGTTTAATATCGTCCAGATCATAATTGACGCGCGCATATCCACCGGTGCCGCGCACCTTCAGCTTCTGGTCGCGATTATAGTAGCCCTCATAGAGATTGCCCGGCGACTTATAGCCGTAAAAATCGACGCACTGGCCGGCCAGCACCGCGTCGGTCGCGCAGGGCGGCCCGAACGCCGATTGCAACGTGCCAAGCTGGTGATATTCGTCCGGACGCCGATCAACCAGGCCGCCATGCAGATTTAGATCGATATCCAGCTCGTCGTTTGGCTTGATCGCGAGCTGGCCACGCCAGGCATAGTCGTTGGCGCCATTGGTTGTCTTGCCGTCGGTTTCATCATGATAATAGCCATCGGAATAATTATGCACGACAGCGATGCGGCCGGTGACGCCTTGCGCAATCGGTCCGTTGACGACGGTCTCGGTGGTCCACGTATTATAGGAGCCGTACGTCGCATCCTCGGTGGCATAAAATTCGTCGGTTGGCCTGGCAGCGACGTAATTGATCGCGCCGCCATTCGCGTTGCGGCCATACAACGTGCCTTGTGGCCCTTTCAGCACCTCGATCCGATCGAGATCGAACGTCTGAAATGTTTGTGATGCAGGCGCGCTCATATACACATCATCGATATAAACCGCGTTCGGGCCTGCATTGTTCGAATTATAGTCGTTCAGCCCAACGCCGCGGATCGTGATATCCGGCTGGTTACCGCGGCCGGACGGCAGGCCGATCTGCACATTGGCGACATATCCGCTGATCTGATCGCTGCTGGTCAGGCCGAGCTGTTTCAGGCGACGGCGATCCAGTGCGTCGATCGTCATCGGAATCTTCTGCACCGATTGGCTGCGCTTCTGCGCCGTCACCACGATCGTCTCCAGGGCCGCACCCTGCTTGCTGTCCGATTGAGCGCGCGCGCCGTAGGGCAGCAAACAAGCGGCAGCGACGCCAAAACCGACCACCGCCCGCGTGTATCGTTGTATCATTCTGCCCCCCGGCGGATGGTCAAAACCGCGTTGCTCGGCTAAAACATGATCATTGCTTTATGAGCAACCCTCATGTTTAAGGTGCAGGCGACCGCCCTGCCTGTCAAGGAGTTTTGCGTGGAAAATGACGCCGGCGAGACCGATCCGGTTGGGCCACGACGCAGTCCTGTTCAGGGACGTGCGAAAGACCGCGTCGGCCGCATCCTCGCCGCGACGGAGAATTTGCTGGTCGAAGTCGGGCTGCGGGACCTGAAGGTCAGTCACATCGCCCGCCACGCCGGCGTGCCGATCGGATCGATCTATCAATATTTCCCCAATCGCGAAGCGATTCTGCGCGCCCTGGTGGACGAGCACCACGCACGCTTCACCGCGGTGCTGCGCGACATGGCGGCCTCGGTGCAGGATTTTCCCGGGCTTATTGCAATGTCGACACAGGCATTTGACTTGCTCTCGGCAAGCTACAAGGGCGATCGCGCGTTCCGCCAATTATGGTCCAGCGCGCAAGGGTTCGAGCCGCTGCGCGCGCTGGATATCGAAGATACAATGCAGAATGCGTCGGTCATCTGCGAAGCGCTGCGGCGTGTCATGCCGGGCCTTGCGCATGATCGCGCCATGAGCGCCTGCATCATGGTCTGCGACGTCGCCGGCAGCGTCACCCGCTTGTCAACGGAACTGGCGGACGGCGCGGCGCTGGAACAGGAGGCCAAGATTATGATTACGGATTATCTTACCAATCTGTTTCGTGGGCAACTCAGCAAGCAGACGTAAGGAAGGTCTTATTTTTTGAAAAAAGAAGCAAAAAACCTTTGTCTGTTTGGTCACGCGCAAGCTGGGGCAAGTATACGTCAGGTCATACAGGGCAAGAGCAAAAGTTTTTTGCTTCTTTTTTTCAAAAAAGAAGACCTTCCTACTAAGCTGCCTCCAGCATCTGCGCCGCCCCGCCCCCACGCACGCGCAACGACTCGTAAAAATCATCGCTCGGATCGGGCCAGCCCAACTGGTGGCGTAATGCTGCCAGCGTGCGCGCATAGGTTGCCGCCTCGACATAATTGGCGTGGCGCGCAGTGTCCAGATAATGCTGGCCGCCGCGCAGATCGGGGAAATCATCCCGCCGCCGCGCCAGCATCATATCCCGATGAACGCCGGTTTCCCGCGCATTGATGTCGGCGGTAATCAATTGCGCCATATCGTCGAACCGGCGATAGGCCGCATCGGCAAACTCAATGAAACCGAGCACATACAGCGTGTCGATCGTGCGATGCATCAAATTCAGATAAAGCTGCGGCCGCCCGCCCTTCCATTCGAACAGCGACGCATCCAGGTAGGGCAAGCGGTACTCATAGCCGGTCGCGAGCAGAATCAGATCAATTTCCTCGGCTGAGCCGTCCTTGAACATAACCTTGTTGCCATCGAGCCGTGCGACGTCGGGTTTGGCCGCGATGTCGCCATGCGCGAGGTGATGCAAAATCTGCGTGTTCATGATCGGGTGGCTGCTCAGCGCGTCATGATCCGGCCGCGGCAAGCCGAGGCGCGTCAAATCGCCGGCCAGCGCGTCCAGCAGCGCGTTCAAATCCGCGGGCACCGAAACGCCGTTCGGCGGCTCCAGCTTCTCCTTGATGAACACGTCGGTGGGCACACCAAACAGATGTTTCGGCACAAACCGGTAGCCGCGCCGCAAGCTGATGAAGGCGCGATCGGCACCGCGGGCAGCGTCGCACGCGATGTCGACGCCCGAATTGCCGGCGCCGACCACCAGCACCCGCCGGCCACGGAATTCGGACGTGCTGCGATAGGTGACGGAATGGCGGATTTCACCGCGGAAACTGTCAGCCCCCGGCAGCGCCGGCATGGATGGATGCCAGGTCACGCCGCTGGCGCAAATCAACCCGTCATAGGGCCGCCGCGTGCCGTCGGCCAAGGTGACGAGCCAGGAATTGTCCGGCTGGGGTGCGGCGTGGCGCACCGCGGTGCCGAAGGTGATGTGGCGCCGCAGGTCGAAGGCGTCGGCGAAATCGCGGATATAGGCCAGGATCTGCCGGTTGTCCGGGTAGTCCGGATAGTGGTCCGGCATCGGAAATCCCATGAAATAGGAAGACCATTTGGAGGAAATGAAGTGCGCCGACTCGTACATCGGGCTGCCTTCATTTGCCGGATCCCAGATGCCGCCGGTGTCGGAATGTTTCTCGAAGCAGTCGAAGGGCACGCCCTCGTGCTTCAGGGCGCGCGCCATCACCAGGCCGGAAGGCCCGCCGCCGACGATGCAATAGCGTTTCGTATAGCGCGCGACCAGCGGCGCTGTGCGCACGGTGGCGCGGCGCAGCTCCGAGTCGGCAACCCGCCCGTAAATCTCGGGGTGGCGCCGGCGCAGCCGTGCCGCCTGCAGCAATCCGACCGCGAGCACCAGCAGCAGACTCGCCGGCAACCAGGCAACCCCGCCCGCCAGGAGCGGAAACCCGGTTAGCACCAGCGCCAGCGCGCCGCACAGGCCCACGCCGCCAAGCCCGGTCAGCGCCAGAATCATCCGCGCCGCGCCGCGCCGCCACAGCCACGCACATGCGGCCCAGGCCGTTGCCGCCTGCAGTGCGATGATGCCGACAGTACCGAGGCCGATCGCACCCGATGCGATACCGACATAAGGCGGCACGCCCGCCACACCCAGCACGCCGACAAGCACAACGCACAGCACGCTGACACACGCGCTGGCAACATGCGGCGAATGGTGCCGCGGGTGGAACTGCGCCAGGCGGCGCGGCAGCAGGCCGTCGCGGCCGAGCGCGAACATGTAACGGCTGGTGACATTATGGAGCGCGAGCAGGCTGGCGAGCAGGCTGGTCAGCAGCAGCAGCGCGGTGAGTTGCGCGAAACCAGCGCCGACATAATCCTGGATCAGATTCAGCATCAATGTGCCCGAAGCGGCGGTCGCGACCGCCTCCAGCCGCGCAGGACCAACGGCGCCAATCATGCACCAAACGGTCAGCAGATAGAAACCGGTGATGGCGCCGAGCGACAGGAACGTCGCGCGCGGCACGGCGCGGCGCGGGTCTTTCGTTTCTTCGCCGTAGAGGGCCGCGGATTCGAAGCCGACGAAGCAAACCACGGCATACAGGATCGCAAGGCCGAATTTTCCGCCGATCAAGCCGGATGGATGCAGCGCCGCTTCCGGCAGCGCAGCGACGCCATGGCGGCGCATGACCGCGATGTCGAAGATGGCGAGCACGCCGAATTCGGCGATCATGAAGGCCGCCAGCGTGCGCGCGTTCAAGTCCAGGCTGCGGTAGCCGAGCACGCCGGTCATCGAAGCCGCCGCCGCCGCGCCGGCAAGCCACGGAATGGTCACACCGGCGGCGGCACCAGCGGCGCTGATAAAGTAGCCGAGCGCTGCGGTCAGGCCGACCGTATAGGCGGCATAGGACACCACGGCGATATAGGCGGCGGCGATGCCCGCCGGTTTGCCCAGGCCGCGGGCGATATAGGTGTAGAACGCCCCGGTGCTGACAATATCGCGGCTCATGGCGGTATAGCCGGCGGCGAAACCGAACAGGCAGGCGGCGGTGACGACGAACGCAGCCGGCATCAGCAGCCCGCTGCCCAGGCTGAACGCCGCCGGAATATTGCCGACCACCGCGGCGAGCGGCGCCGCTGCCGCGATGACCAGGATGGTGACTTTGCCGGTTGATAGCCCGGTGAAGCGCTTCTTTGCGCGGAGCGGATAGGACGCGCTGGTCGGCGGGGTCTGTATGTCCACGCGGTGCTCCTGGCTGGCGATTGGCCCGACGCAGGAATATGAGTGACGCTCATGTTCGTCAATAGGGCAAACGACGGCGTTCTTGCTCGCTTTGGCTGCTTGCCGCCGCATGGGTTCGGGTTTGCTATGTTGCCAGCCACAAGCGCCGGTCGAAGGCGCAGGGACGGCTGCCGACAAGGCGGGCAGACGCGGTTGCGGGGTGGACCGGGTTCCGCAGCAGGTTCGCGCTCTCGGGGACGATGATGGACGGAGCGCGCAGGACCGGGGTGCGGACATCATGCAGCCATTGGTCACCCAAGATCTGGCGCGGCGGGGAGTGTCGCCACGTCCTCGATCGCGAGGCAGGCGGTTCGGCGTCAGTGATATGTTACATCTTCGCGCACCTTGCCGCGGAAGACCCAGTAGGACCAGGCGGTGTAAAACAGGATGATCGGCAGCAGAAACAATGTGCCGACTAGCAGGAAGGCCTGCGTGCTTTCGGGCGAGGCGGCCTCCCATAAGGTATAATGACCCGGCACGATCATCGGCCACAGGCTGATCGCGACGCCGAGGAAGGACAGCAGAAACAGCCCGACCGCGGCGAGGAACGGCTGCCACTCGCAGGCGCGGCCGAGCGCGAACCAGGCATAGAGTGCCAAAGCGGCGGTGCAGAGCGGGAGCGGCATCAGGAACGCAATGTTCGGCCAGGCGAACCAGCGCTGCGCGATCGCGGCACTCGCGAGCGGTGTCCACAAGCTGACGGCGGCGATGCAGACCAGCACGCCGACCAGGCAGATACGCCCAGCGCGGCGGGACCAGGCTTGCAGCTTGCCATTGGTTTTCAGGATCAGCCAGCCCGCCCCCAGCAGCGCATAGCCGAGCACCAGCGCCACGCCGGTCAGGCCGGCGAACGGGGTGGCGAAATCGAACGATCCGCCGGCGAACACGCGGCCCTGCACGCGAAAGCCCTGAATGAAGCTGCCGAGCACGACGCCTTGCGCGAAGGTCGCCACCATCGAACCCGCGCAGAACGCGCCGTCCCAGAAGCGACGTACATTGGTCTGCTTGAAACGGAACTCGAACGCGACACCGCGAAACACGAGCGCCAGCAGCATGACCAGAATGGGGAAATACACAGCTGGAATGATAATCGCGAACGCCAGCGGAAAGGCCGCGAGCAGGCCGACGCCGCCCAGGATCAGCCAGGTCTCATTCCCATCCCAAAACGGCGCGATCGAGTTCATCATCGTCTCGCGCGCGCCGGGGGCGGCCACGCCGTACAGAATGCCGACACCGAGGTCGAAACCATCCAGCATGACATAGATGAAGATGCCGACGGCAAGAATGGCCGTCCAGATCGGGACGAGACTGTGCCACATGGTCTGGGGCCCTTTGTCGGTGAATTGATAGAAAACCGAGGAACTCAGATGCTACCCGCAACAGATAAAAGTTTTTTGGTTCATTTTTTCAAAAAATAACTGCTTTTTTCTGCCGCAACATGAGCTATTCCCCTGCGGGTTGGACATAGGGCGAGGCCGCCCGACCGGCCTCGATCGGCGCCGGCTTGATCACCGCTTCGCCGACGCCGCGGCGCACGATGCCGGCGATAAAGGCAAGCCCGGTCGGGAACATGATCAGGTAAACCAGCATGTAGAGGCCGAGGGACAAGGCGACATCCGCTCCGGTCAGCGACGGCGTTACCGACTTGGCCGTGCGCAGCAAGCCGTACACGGTCCAGGGCTGGCGGCCGACCTCGGTCGTCATCCAGCCGGCGATGACGGCGACGAACCCAAGCGGTGCGGTCCATTCGCAGGCGCGCAGAAACCAGGATGCGCGTGCGAGGCCGCCGGTCATGCGCAGGACCTGGCCGGTTGCGGCAATGCAGAACATGATGATGGCGATGCCGACCATGATGCGGAAGCTAAAGAACGGAACCGCAACGGGCGGCCGGTCACCCGCGGGGAACGAATTCATGCCGCGGATTTCGCCGTTCCAGGAATGGGTCAGCAGCAGACTTCCCAAAGCGGGGATTTCAACGGCGTCGCGCATGGTGCCGGTTTTGTCGTCCGGAATGCCGAACAGGGTCAGCGGCGCGGGCGAAGCCGTATCGTAACGTCCCTCGATGGCGGCGAGCTTGGCCGGCTGATACTGGCGCGTATTCAGGCCGTGCAGGTCGCCCAGCAGCATCTGGATTGGCACCAGAATGATCAGCAGGTTGAGCGCCATGCCCACCATGCGGCGCGCTTCGTCGGCCGAGCGGCCACGGCGCAATAGCCACGCGCCGACGCCGAGCACGACGAACCCCGTGGTGATGTAGAAGCCGGTGACGTTGTGCAGATAGCGGTACGGGAAGGACGGGTTGAAGATCACAGCCCACCAATTATCGGGAAAGAAGCGGCCGTCGCTGACGTGAAAGCCGGCCGGAGTCTGCATCCAGCTATTTACCGACAAGATCCAGAAGGTGGAGAATAACGTGCCGGCGGCGACCATCAGGCCGGCGAAGAAATGCAGCCAGGCCGGCACAAGCTTGCGGCCGAACAGCAGCACGCCAAGAAAAGTCGATTCGAGGAAGAACGCGGTGAGACCTTCATAGGCAAGCAGCGGCGCCAGCACGTTGGCGGTGGTGTCGGAAAAGCGGCTCCAGTTGGTGCCCATCTGGAACGGCATCACGATGCCGGAGACCACACCCATGCCGAACGAGACGGCGAAAATGCGGGTCCAGAACGCCGAGATGCGCGCCCAGACGGCCTCGCCGGTGAAGAAGGCGAGGCCTTCGAGCACGGCGATGTAGGAAGCCAGGCCGACGGTGAAGGCGGGCAGCAGGATGTGCCAGGACACCACCCATACCCATTGCAGGCGCGAAAGGAAGAGCGGATCGAGCATCGAGCCCGTGTAGCATGGGCGGGCGATGGTGCGCAGGGTCGGAAATTACCCAGGCAAGGAAAGAAAGAATGTTCTTTTTTGAAAAAAAGAACCAAAAAACTTTTGCCAGTTGGCGTACGCGGTCTATTTCGAATTGGGTTTCGTGTGCAAATTAGCAAAAGTTTTTTGCTTCTTTTTTTCAAAAAAGAAGTCTTTCTTCTTACTCTTTCTTCCCCTGCCCAAACCCGTGGACCAATTCCTGGATCCGCGCCGGGTCGCTTTGCTCCATCACACGCCGCGCAAAGCGCGCGCAGTCGTCGATACTGACCGCGCGGACGGCTTGCTTCACACGCGGAACGTTAGTTGCGTTCATGCTGAAGCTGCGCAGGCCCAGGCCTAGCAGCAGCGGCGTCAGGCGCGGATTGCCGGCGAGCTCGCCGCAGACCGAGACGGGCATGCGCATGCGCAGCGCCGCTTCGGTGGCGAATTGAATGAGCCGCAGCACCGCGGGGTGCAGCGGGTCGTACAACGCAGCGACTTCGGTCGCGGCGCGGTCCACCGCCAGCGTATACATGCAGAGATCGTTGGTGCCGATGGCGAAAAAATCGGCCTCCAGCGCCAGCGCGTCGGCGGCCAGCGCGGCACCGGGGGTTTCGATCATGATGCCGAGGTCGGGCAGTTTGTCACCGAGTTTTTCGCCGCGGCGGCGCAGGCGCTTGGCGACACGGTCGTAGATTTCGCGCGCGGCACGTACTTCGGCCACGTTGGTCACCATCGGCAGCAGCACGCGCACCGGCCCCGCGCGGCTGGCGCGCAGGATGGCGGCCAATTGCGTTTCGAACAAATCGGGCTGGCGCAGCAACATGCGCAAGCCGCGCATGCCGAGTGCCGGGTTGTGATCCAGCGTGTCCGGCACCAGACCGCGGGCGGCCAGCGCCTCGATATCCTTCTCGCCGCCCCAGTCGAGCACGCGGATCGTCACGCAGTCGCCGTCCATCGCTTCGATGACGGTGCGGTAGGTGTCGGCCTGCGCCGCCTCGTCCGGCAGGGTTTCGCGGTTCATGAACAGGAATTCGGTGCGGAACAGGCCGATGCCGGCCGCACCGGACTGCGCGATCAGCGGCAGTTCGGCGAGCAGTTCGAGGTTGCCCTGCAATTCGACGGCTTCGAAATCGGTGGTTTCCGCCGGCAGGCGGCGCAGCCGGGCCAGGCGCTGACGCTCGCGGGCGTAGGCGGTCATGGCGCGGCGCGCGTCCGCCAGGGTCGGCGCTTTCGGCGCCAGCGTCAGCCGGCCGGACTCACCGTCCAGCACCGCCATGGTACCGGGCTTGGCCGCGGCCAGCAGGCCCGGCACGCCGAGCACCGCCGGCACCGCCAGCGCCCGCAGCATGATGGCGGTGTGGCCGTCGGTGCCGCCTTCCTCGGTGACGATGCCGGCGACGCGGGCCGGGTCGATCAGGGCCGCGTCGGACGGGCGCAGCGACTCGGCGACCAGGATCGCGCCTTGCGGAATATTGGCGAAGTTGCGGAACGGCGCGCTGGTCAGGTTGCGCAGCAGACGACGGCCGGTTTCGCGGATTTCGTCGGCACGGCGCTGGCCCGCCGCGATATCATCGGCCCGGCGCTGGCGCGTGGCGGGATCGTCGGTGGCCACCATGGCCAGCACGGAGGCGGCGAGCGCCTCGACCTCGTCGTTGATGGCGGCTTCGGCGGTCAGTTTCTGCTCGGCGATGCGGCGGCGCGCCTGGCGCAGCAGGCGGGAGCCTGACAGCATTTGCGTATAGGCGTCGATCAGCGGCGCGATTTCGTGCTGGCTATCCTCGGGCAACACGGACAGGCGGGCGCGGAGTTTTTCGAGCTGCTTCTTGGACTTCACCACCGCGTCATCGAGCCGGGCATATTCGGCCTCGGCCCCGCCCGCGGCGGCGCGCACCAGCGGCAGGTCGAGCGCCGGCTCGCTCGCCGCGTGCAGCGGGCCGATGGCAATGCCGGGGGAGACCGGCATGCCGGCCAGTATATGTTCGGGGCGGGCGCGGGGTTTGTCGGCCGCCGTGCCCGGTGCGTCAGTCCTGCTCATGGAAGCCGGCCTCGATCAGGCCGGCGACGGCATCCAGCGCCTCATGCGCGTCAAACCCGTCGGCGCGCAGCTCGATCGTGGCTCCCATCCCCGCCCCCAGCATCATCAGCCCCATGATGGACCGTGCGGAGACGGAATTACCATCCCGCACGACATCGACATTGGCCGAAAATCGCTCTGCGGTTGTGACGAGCTTGGCGGCGGCGCGCGCGTGCAGGCCGCGGCGGTTGACGATGGTGACGGTGCGGCTGACGACCGCTTCGCCGCTCACGGGCGGCCCCTTTGCAAACCAAAGGCAAGGCCGGGTGGGGCGAAGCCGCCCCCCCCCGACCCCCCGGCGCTACCGCGCTGATGGCGAGATAGGTTTTGAAAATCCAAAACGGACGGTGATCCGGGCGTAGGAGCGCCGGGGGGTCTGGGGGGGGCGGCTTCGCCCCACTCAGCCTTCCCTTCGATGTCCGCGCTCAAGCCTGCGCTTGCAGCGGCAATGTCAGCTTCAGCGGGTCGACGGTGCACCCGTTCGCAACGCCGATTCCGTTGCCCTGGCGCGGATCGAGCATGCATAGATTGGGAATGGTGCCGTTGCGCAGCACGGTGGAGGCGCTGGCGATGTACTTCCGGCCGGCCGCCTCGGCCACCGCGACCGTTTCGGCCAGCGTCTGGCGCGATCGCACCTTTGCCAGCTTGACCAGCATAGGGAGGTTGGCGCCGGCGATCACGTCGACGCCGGGGCGGTCCATCATGGAAATGGCGAGGTTGCTCGGTGTCCCCCCGAACATGTCGGTGATGATTACCACGCCATCGCCGGCATCGACGTCTTCGATGCAGGCGCGAATGTCGCGGCGCCGCTGCTCGACGTCATCCTCGGCGGCAATACAGATGGTGGCGACACCTTTCTGCTTGCCGACGACATGCTCCATGGCGCTCCGAAGCTCCTCGGCCAGACGGCCGTGGGTCACCAGAACCAATCCGATCATATAATCCTCAGGCCTCCTGCGCCTGTGCCGGCCCGGGAAGGCCTGCGTTACCGGAAGATTCCACGGACCCGGCGTCAGACATTGCGTCCGCCCCGGAACCGGACCTGGCCCGGTGCGCCGCCAACTCGCCGCTCAACTCTCGATGGTTCAAGGTTACGCGCCACGTACTCTGCTCTGGTGCGGTACCCTGCGGTTGCGCGTCCGTCAGACGGGCCGCAAGGCACTGCGCGATATGGACACTGCGGTGACGACCGCCGGTGCAGCCGACTGCAATGCCCGCGTATTTCTTGCCCTCCTGTACAAAGCGGGGCAAGAGCAGAGTTAACAGGTCTGTCACCTTGTCGAGAAATGGCAGATAGGCAGGGTCCGCCGCAATGAAGGCGGCGATGGGGCCATCAAGACCAGTTCCAGGCCGCAAGATGGGGTCGTAGTGCGGGTTCCGCAGGAAGCGTACATCGAAGATCAGGTCTGCGTCCGGCGGTAGACCGCGGGAATAGGCGAACGACAGCAGCGAGACGGTCATTCCAGGCTGGTTGCCGCCTGGCGCGAAACGGCGCTCGATCGCGGCGCGCAGCCCGGGGATCGGTAACAAAGATGTGTCCAGGACAAGGTCGGCCGCGTCCCGCAGCGGGGCCATCAAGGCTGCCTCGGCGAGGATGCCGTCGATTGCGCGGCCGCCCTGCGCCAGCGGGTGGCGCCGGCGGGTTTCGGTGTAGCGGCGCAGCAGCGCGCTGGTGTCCGCCGCGGCAAAGACCAGCTCCGGATGCAGCGCCGGGTTCAGGCGCAACCGCGCGAGCGTGTGCAGCACCGCGTCAGGCGCGAAACCACGGCTGCGGGTATCCACGCCGACCGCGACCGGGCGGTCGCCGCGGGTCACCAACTCCTCCATCAGCGGCAGCGGCGGGTTGTCGATCGCCTCGTAACCCAAATCCTCCAGCACATGCAGGATGGAACTGCGCCCGGCGCCGGACAGGCCGGTGACCAGCACCACGCGGCGCGGCGCGCCGTTGCTCATCGGGCCGGGCGGGTCATCGGGCGGCGTGGCCTTTCATGCGAAGGGTCCCGCCACGAGCGGGATTTTGCCGAGCAGGCAGTCAAGCGCGAGCGCCACGCGCAACGGCGCGGACGCGGCGCCGGGATCGATATCTATCACCGGGAGGTCAAGATCGGGCAAACGTTCCGGCGACGGAAGTCGGTCACCACGTGTGAGCCGCACCGCCAGACGCAACATGGCGACGGTATGCGGCAGGCGCACGATACCGAGCCCGCGCACCTCCAGCAGGCCGGCGATCGAAGGCGGCGCGCTCGCATGCAGACCATCGATGGACACCTGATCGTCGGCGATGAGCGAAAAACCGTGGTCGAGCAATCGGAGCAACATATCGGACTTGCCGGCGCCCGGCGCCCCGAGCAGCAGCACGCCTGCGCCATCGCGGCAGGCGGCGCTGGCGTGGAGAAGAAAGGCGGGGGCTCCGCCCCTCGACCCCATCACGCGAAGGCGTGCTTCGCATGACGCGGACAAGTCCCCACACCCCATTACGTTAATGGGTTCAAGGCAGGAGGCATACCTACTGTCATCATACGACGTGAGCCCCCCGCCTAAACCCTACCTAAACAAACAGGTTCTTAGGACTTGTCCTAAGCGGGGGTCCAGGGGGCAGAGCCGCCTGGCCTTGCCTCCTTGCGTGGCCCCGCCGGCGTCGCCGCGCCCAGCAGGTGGCCCAGCGGTGTCAGCACCTCGATCTGGTCGCACACGATCTTCGTCGCGGCCAGCAGCGGCACCGCCAGCAGCGCGCCAGGAATGCCCCACATCCAATCCCAGAACATCAGCGTCGCAATCACCAGCACCGGATTGAGGGTGAAACGCTGCGCCAGCAGCATCGGCGTGATCGTCTCCCCCTCCAGCACATGCACCACGAGATAGATGCCGGACGGCGCCAGCGCCCAGGCGACATTGCTGTAGCTGAACAGCCCGACAAAAAAGAACAGCACCATGCCGAACAACGGCCCCAGAATCGGAATATAGTTCAGCAAAAACGCCACCGTCCCCCACAGCAACGGATCGGGCAGGCCAAGCGCCCAGATCGACAGCCCGTTCGCCACGCCCACCAGCATGTTCATGGCGGTGATGGTGATCAGATACTGGCTGATGTTTTTCTCGATTTGCGTAATGATTTGCACGGCGCGCTTTTTCTCGGCCAGCCCTGGCAGGATTTCGACGAAGCGGCGCAGCAGCGTGTCGCCCTCTGCCAGCAGGAAGAACAGCATCACCACGAATGTCAGCATCTGGCCGAGAATGATGCGGGTGCCGAGCAGCACCGACAGGCCGACGCCGGAGCCCTGCGACAACGTCACCTGCGGCACCGCCGGGCCCGGTTCGCGCTGCAGCACGCGCTCCGCCTCGCCGGCCACCGTCTGCACCATGTTGATCGGGCGGCGCAGGAAGCCGAGCTTCTGCTCCAGCACGTGAATGCCCTCCGGCGCGCGCGCGATCCAGCCGGCGGCCGGCACGGAGACGGCGTAGCCGACACCGATAATGACCGAAAAGAGCAGCAGGATCGTCACCGCCGCCGCCAACATGCGCGGCAGGCGCACGCGCCGGTGCAGAACGCTCACCGCCGGGTCCAGCAGCAGGGACAGCACCAGCGCCAGGATCAGCGGCAGGATGATCGCAGCGGCAAAATAGAGCGTGTAAAACAACGCCAGCGCCGTCAGCACCACCAGCGAAACATCCACGACGCGGAACTCCGCCTCGGTAATCACCTGGCGCGCTTGCAATGTCTCACGCGCGCCGACCTGGTCGTCAGCAGGCAGTGTGTTGTCCATCGCGGCGGCCTCCGGTGTGAAGGCACAACGCCGCGGGCGCCGGGTTGTTGCCTGCGGAGAAGAAGGCGGGGGGCAGAGCCCGCCGCCTTCCTCTCCCCTGGCAACGGCTCAACGCCGACGAGCGATGCGCCACGCCAGGCGGGCCGCAGTGTAAAGGGCGCGGGATTGCAGCGCGCGCAACATGACGCGTTCGACGCGCAGCGCCACGTAACGCGCCGCGGCGGCGGCTTTGGTGTCGGACGGCGGTGGCGGCCCGTGCTGCGCGGCGAGCGCCGAGACCATCTGGACGGCGCGGATGCGGCGCACGATGCGCGCATGGCTCACGCGGGTCAGAGCAAGGCGCAGCGCATCGTGGATGTCGCGGGCGGCGCGGGCGGCGCCGTTACCGGTGGGCGGCGCGCATGGCACCCAGCACGGCGGGTCGCGCAGGCGCGCGATCAGTTCGTCCGTGGTATCGTAGAAATGTATGTTCGGGGTGTTGCCGAGTGCCACGCGGATTTCCGCAAACACCGGCAGGCGGCGCACGAACACCGGGCGGCAGGCGGCCAGCGCATGCAGCAGCGGAAAGCCGAAACCCTCCGCGTGGCTGGGGAACACGATGGTTTCCGCGGCATGATATTCCGCGCCGATTTCGGCGTCGGTGCGGCTGCCGACTTCGACGATGTGCAGATTGGGCGCGTCGATGAACGGCACCGGGGCGCCCGGATCGGCCACGCGATCGGCGCCGTCCCGGTTTGGCCCCATGGCGACGATGGCACGGTCCGGCAGCGAAGCCGCCAGCGCGTTCGCGGTGGGATGCAGATATTTATGGTGAAAATGGTTGCCCAGCACCAGGATCCGGCCGGCGGCCGGCGGCGGCGCGCCCGTGGCGCCAGGCAGACAGTATTCGTCCAGATCCAGCCCATGCGGGCACACGCGCGTCAGCGCATCGGGCGGGATGTGAAAGCGCCGCCGCAACTGGCCGAAGGTTTGCGCGCTCTGCACGGCGATCAGGTCGGCATGGTCGAGCGTCAGTTGCCATATGTTGTACAGGAGCGGCGACGCGAGTTGCGGGCAATCTATCGAAATCGTGTCCAGCATGTAGATGCCGAGCACGGCTGCGCGCGCCACCAGGCGCTCGAGCACGTTCCAGTCGTAGGGCTGGCCGACGCGAAACACCGCGGCGAAACACGTGGTTCCGTGCGGATCGGCGCGCGGCATGCCCAGCGCCGCGTAGCCGTGAAAATCATAGACCTCCGGCACGCAGAGCACGTGCAGCCGGACCGCGTCGCCCCAGACCTCTGCCGCCGATTGCAGCAACTGCCGGCCGGCTTCGAACGTGCCGTTATGGGCGGCGCGAAAGCTGGAGAAATCGAACGCGACATCGAGCTTGCCGTCGGCATCCGGCAGCGTGGCCGCCAGCACGTGCTCGGCGAGCGTTTCAGGCGTGTGGTAGTGCGCGTGCGTGACCGCGCTGTATTCCGGATAGCGTGCGTCCAGGATGGCGCGATTGGCCGGTTCCCAGCGGTCGCGATTGATCTCGGCGGTGGCAAAGCTGCTTTCCCCTTCGTGCCAGACAAAGGCATGGTTGGCGAGCACAGCGCGATAGCCGCAGCGGGCCGCGCGCATGACGAGATCGTTTTCCTCGTTATAGCCTTGGCCATAGACTTCGTCGAAACCACCGAATTCGGCCAGGATGTTCCACCGCACGAGCAGGCAGAAGCCGACCGCGGTCGGCACGAAGCTATAACGCGGCAGCAGCGCCGCGAGCGCGCGCCACTCCGGCAGCGTGGCGGACGGCGCGCGCAGCGGCAAGGTTGCCAGCGTGGCGTTGTTCGACCGCGGGTTGACGAAGCCGATCATGTGATCGAGGCCCGCCACGGCCAGCATTTCCGTCAGAGCCCCCGGCGTCGGCACGGCATCGGAATTGAGCAGCAGCAGATCGGCGCGGCGCGCGACGGCGTCCGCCACCGCCAGGTTCATGGTGCGCACAAAGCCTAGATTCTGCGGATTGACTTCAACGTGGCAGGCGAAATGTGGCGCCGCCCGCGGCACATGTTCGGCCAAGGAAGCCGCCAGCAGCGCGTGCCCCGGCGAATCGTTGTAGCAGACGACTTCGCCACGAAGGGCGGCGATCTCGTCGGCGCAGGTGACCAGGGCGTCGAACAGCGGCCGGACCAGTTGCGCGTTCTTGTAAAATGATACGGCGATCAGCAGGCGCGGGCGCGGCCCGCGCTCTTCGTCCACCGCGCGCTGCGTGCTCCGCTCTGCCTGATCCATCGTAATGACGGTTAAACATCTGCAAGGGCGACGAGGCAACTCGGCTGCGGCTCAAGGAAGGAGTAAGGAAGCGTTCTTCTTTGAAAAAAAGAGCCAAAAAACTTTTGCGCCGGCGCCTTCACCACCAGACGTGGGCTGCGTGCAGGTGCGCGGAACCCAGGAGCAAAAGTTTTTTGGTTCTTTTTTTCAAAAAATAACACTTCCTTGCTTCCGGCGCGCTCGCCCAGGTGGTTGAACACCTGTTGCCGACATGCCGCGCCCCGCGAAATAGAGGTGGCGCAACCACGCCTTATTTTGGTTGAGATAGCGCCGTCCGCAGCGCGGGGCGCGCCGCAACCACCTGAAATGAACGCCGGCCGCCGGAAGGAAACACGGAAAGCGATGGCTTACACTCGCGGAAGATGCACGAATTTCGATTATTGCGCGTTGGCGGACTCACGCAAGGATGCGGAGATACCGGTCGGCGAGGACTTCATCTGCCCGGAATGCGGCAAACCGCTGAAGGCGCCGCCGGTCAGCGGCCGCAGCAGCGGCGGCGCGGTCCTTCTGGCGGCGGTTGCCGTGGGCGTGCTCGTGCTGGTCGGCGGCGCTGTGTTTTTTGGCATGCAATTGGCACAGAACGGCCGGTCGCCGGGCCCGGTTGCCACCGCCCCGGCGGCAGCCCCGGCCAAGACGGTCGCTGCGATCGCGCCGGACACCAAGATTGCCCCGGTGCCAGGGCAGCCGCCAGGCCAGACAGCGGGGCAAGCGACAGGGCCGGCCCCGGCCCCGGCCCCGGCACCGACGCCGGCGCCGGCTGCGGCTGCCACGCCGACGGAGACGATACTCGTGCGCATAGCTGGCTCGGCCGAAATCGGCGATGGGCTGGTGCCGGCGCTCGCGGCCGCCTACCTGGCGCAAATCGGCGATACCGACGTGAAAACCGTGGCCGGGCCGAAACCGGGACAGGTCAAGATCGCCGGCGTGCGCGGCGCGCAGAGCGAGGCGATCATCGTCGAGAACGGCACCGCCATGGACGGCTTCAAGTCGCTGGGCGGCGGCGGCGCCGACGTGGTGATGGCGACACGACGCATCACCCAAGGCGAGCACGACCTGCTGAATGCGCTGGGTGACATGACCTCGGTCGCCGCCGAACACGTGGTCGCGATCGATGCGCTGGCGGTGGTGGTGAACCCGGCCAATCCGCTAAGCGCGCTGCGGCGCGACCAGGTGAAGGACATCTTCACCGGCGGCATTGCCGACTGGCGCGTGCTGGGCGACGCCGCCGCGCCGATCGACGTGTATGCGGTGACGCCGCAGAGCGAGGAAGGCGCCACGTTCACGCCGCGGATTTTGGGCGGCAATCCGCTGGCCAGCGGCGCCAAGCTGCTGGCCGATCCGCGGCAGGTGGCCCAGTCGGTCGCCGCCGACCCGAACGGCATCGGCGTGGTCGACCTACGCAATATCGGCGCACTGCGTGCGCTCACCATCGCCGACACCGGGTCGGCGCCCGAATCCCCCACCAACATGGCCGCGATCGCGACGGAGGATTATCCGCTGTCGTATCGGTTATACTTATATACCGCACCAGGCACGCAGGCCGGATTCGCGCAGAAATTCGTCGAATTCGCGCTGTCGCCGGCGGGCCAGAAGGTGGTGGTGCAGACCGGCCTGGTGTCACAAACCGCCAAGCCAGAGGCGCCGGTGGTGCAGACGACGCTGGACCGGCTGAAGGGTTTCATCGCCGGCACGCGCAAGCTCGGCATTATTTTCCATTTCCAGCCGAAATCGACCGAGCTCGATCAGCCGGGCAAGCGCGATCTGGACCGCGTTCGCAACTACTTCGTGTCCAACCATTACGCGCCGGATGAGGTGCGGCTGGCCGGGTTTGCCGACAACCAGGGCGAGCCGGCACAGAACGTCGCGGTATCAAAGAAACGCGCCGATGCGGTGGCCGATCTGTTTCGCGGCAACGGTTTTACCATCCCGCCGGGCAATGTGGAGGGTTTCGGCGGCGAATTGCCGGTGGCCGACAACGCGACCGAGGAGGGCCGCAACAAGAACCGCCGCGTCGAGGTCTACGTGCCAAAGTAAACAGGGAAGGCAAGAAAGGCCTTTTTTGAAAAAAGAAGCAGAAAACTGTTCCTCTCATTGACCTTGCGGCACCTAAGGATTTGGCGGAACCAACCGCGCCGCGGTTTCTTCTTAAGCGCCGACAGACTCAATATAATCTTTTCGCTTCTTATTTTAAGAAGTAAAGTTTTTCTTTTCTACGCTGCCTTCCGTCCCGGAATCCGATGTCGGAACGCCAGCGCCTCAGCCACGTCCTGGCGCCGCACGGTGGTAGCACCCGCCAGGTCGGCGATCGTGCGGGCCACACGCAACACGCGGGTGAAACCGCGGGCGGACAGGCCCAGACGCTCGGCGGCATGTTCAGCCAGCTTGCGCGCGTCTTCCGCGAGCACGATGCGCGCGCCGTCGAGTTCGGCGTTGGTCGCCGGCATGCCGGGACCGGCGCGAGCACGCTGCAGCGCGCGGGCGGCGGCCACACGCAGCGCAATGATTTCGCTGCATTCGCCGGGCGGTGCGCGGGACAGTTCCGCCGGTGCCACCGGCAGCACATAAACCGTGAGGTCGATGCGATCGAGCAGCGGGCCGCTGAGCTTGGCGAGGTAATCCTCGCCGCAGCGCGGCGCGCGGCCGCATTCGCGGCCGGCCTCGCCGAGATGGCCGCAGCGGCACGGATTCATCGCGGCGACGAGCTGAAACCGCGCCGGATAGGTGATGTGGGCGGCGGCGCGGCTAACCGTGGTGTGGCCGGACTCCAACGGTTGCCGTAACGTTTCCAGCACCGGGCGCGGGAATTCCGGCATTTCGTCGAGGAACAGCACGCCGCGATGGGCGAGCGAGACTTCGCCGGGGCGGGCGCGGCTGCCGCCGCCGGCCAGCGCCGCCTGGCTGGCGCTGTGGTGCGGCTCGCGGAACGGTGGCCGCTTGATCAGGCTGCCATCCACCAGCAGGCCGGCGACCGAATGGATCATGCTGACTTCCAGCGCTTCCATCGGCGTCAGGTCCGGCAGCAGGCCCGCCAGACGCGCCGCAAGCATCGACTTGCCGGCGCCGGGCGGCCCGACCAGCAACAGATTATGATTGCCTGCGGCGGCGATTTCGAGCGCGCGCCGCGCGCTTTCCATGCCTTTGACATCGGCCATGTCGGCGACGTTGGCGGCCGGCGCGATGCCGCCTGGTTCCGGCGGCGTGAGCACCTGGGTGCCGCGGAAATGGTTGATCAGCGACAGCAGATCGGGCGGTGCGAGCACTTCGACCGTGCCGGCCCAGGCCGCCTCGCCGCCTTGCACGCCGGGACAGATCAGGCCGAGTTCTGCCGCAGCGGCGGCGATCGCGGCGGGCAGCACGCCGACCACCGGCTTGAGGCTGCCATCGAGCGAAAGTTCGCCGAGCGCCGCGTAGTGCGACAATTCCTCGCGCGGGACCACATCCATCGCCGCGAGCACCGCGAGCGCCATCGGCAAGTCGTAGTGCGAGCCTTCCTTCAGCAGGTCCGCCGGCGCCAGGTTGATCAGCACACGGCGCGGCGGCAGCGCCAGGCCCATGGCGGTCAGCGCAGCGCGCACCCGTTCGCGCGCCTCGCCGACCGCCTTGTCCGGCAGGCCGACGACCAGGAAGGCCGGCAGACCGGCGGCGATTTGCACCTGCACTTCGACCGGCACGGCCTCGATGCCCGAGAACGAAAAACTCTGGACGATGGCGAGGCTCATGCAAGCCTATACAATCAGAGCGGGTATTTTTCAGCAAGAGCTCGCGCGCCTGCGGCAATAGCGCAGGCGCGTGGTGAGCCCGCCAACTGATTTTACCGTTGACAAGTTCATACGTTGTTAATAATTATAGACGTATTAGATTATAAATTGAGAACCGCGTCGTCACAGGAGATTTTAGGTGATGTTGCAGACCAATCCCGGATGGCTGGTGCTCCAAATTCGCGGTGCGCGACACCGACGAAGCATGCGCGAATGGCATTACACAAGTGCTGCGCCCGCTTCGGCGCAATGAACTGTTCATACTGGTCGCTGATATTGGTTTTTCGCTTCCGCAAAGGATAAGGCCCGATGGTCTACGCACCCATACTGAACGTCTCTGGCGCCGATGCGCTGCGGCGCAGCGGGCGCGGCATGAGCCGTGTGGGGTTGGATCTCGCGGACTGGCCAGTGCCGCACGACGCCGCTGGCGAAAGCTGGGTGCATGACGATGCGGCCGTCACGTTCGACCAGGACCCGGAACCGCAGGATACCGCGCCCGCACGAGACCCGCTTGGCGCCGTGCGCGGCATCCTGCTGGCCGTTGCCATCTCGGTGCCGATGTGGGTCGTGATTTACTGGGCACTCAAGCTGGTCTTCCACTAACCGCGCCATCCCGCGTGCCGCGTGCCGCTAGGCCCCTGGCAGAACCGCAGACAGCTTGGTATAGGCACGCCGCGATCGCGCGTTGAACCGGTCTTCCGGTTCAGACACCGACCTGCGGGTGTGGCGAAATGGTAACCGCATCTGACTCAAAATCAGACGGGGGCAACCCCTTGCCAGTTCGAGTCTGGCCACCCGCACCAGCCGGCCACACGATACGTTATCGCTCTTGTTGCCGGGCCTCTTGCGAGAGGCGCCTCGGCCACGCGGCCAGGCCTGATCTGGCGAGGGACTTTAGCATAAAAGTAACGACTTCAGGGACCGGACCGAGAAATCGCGCCGCTTTCTTGCAATGGCAGCGTGGGTAGGAAATTCACGGGCGCGCACCGCGATCCGGGAAGAGGGTCCCCGCCTGTGCCTCGGCCACAAGCCTGGCGCGCTGCCGTGGGAACAACATCGTTCGCGTATTGAGCGAAACCTGGCAAATGCCAAAGCCAAAGGTGACTGACCGTGATACGGTGCCGTCATCCGACAGCAACCATGGATGTCGACGCACGGTCCGACGTACGATCCGCATTGGCAACGGCAGATTGAATTCCATGGCTGTGGCTTAATCCGTCGGACCCGATACCCGCGCCCGCGCCCCGATCTGATGACACGCATCTTGTTGCAGCGCAATGAAACGAAAAGATCGGGCCACTGCCCCGGCCGTTCTGTGTTTCTTGCCGCAGAAACTTGTTGTCTCCAGGGCGGTGGCAACGAGCTGGCCGGCGCCCGCCGGCATCGTACTCATCGCCGAAGAAGGCCCGGGGCTGGCGCATGACCGAAAACCCCGCCAACCTTAAACATAATAAACGCACAGGCGTCCCCAATGCTGAACCCCGATGAAGTCCGCCAGGGTCTCGAATCGTCAGGCGAAACTCTGGTCAAGAAACAGTTAGGCGACGGCGTCCTGAGCGCACCTGTGGCGGAGATCGCTGTGCGGTGGCTGGCGGCAAAGCAGGACGAGCGCATCGAGGAACAGCGCGTCGTGCTAAAACGGCTGCTCTACCTCGCGTGGGTCGCCGCGTGCGGCGCCATTGCCGGCGCGGTCTTTAGCATTGCGAATTTCAACCGGCTGCATTGAGCTGTCGGCGCGCGCGCCTATGACAACCGCCGCGACGCCGGCCAGCCGCGGCTGCTGAATTCAAGGTCACAGCATTGCCGCAGACAGGCGATCAGGTCGCATGGCCGGTCCGGGCCCGTATTGGCTGCGTCGTGCGCCGCCGCACCCGCAAGGCTACATCCTCGCGGGACGCAACAATCGCACAGGAACGTCGCGCGATCGACCGGCACCCAACACCACCTGGCCGGCGCGCCGCACGTGACACAACGCTCGCGCGCGCGGTCGAACAACCGGCGGACGCGCGTGGCCAAAGACCGAATCGGCCGCGCAGGCCGGTCAAGACGCACCGGCACGTTACCACTATGCCCCATCGTCAGGCCCCCCAGCCGCTAAAGCGACATCAGCCCATGCCACCAAGGGTGCATCCGAAAACGCCCGATGGCGAGGTCCGCTCCGTACAAATTTTCGTGCTTCTTATCACCGAACGATACGGGTCTAACCTATAATTTGTGAAACGAGACAAACGCGACCGCGGCGCGCGGCCACAGGAAGAAGAAGGAACTGCTTTTTTGAAGGACAGAAGCAACAACCTTTTTCTGTTTGGTGCGGCGCACGCTGAACGTCGGGCGGCGGCAGGGGAGGAGCAGCGCTTTTTCTCCCGTGCCGATCAGCGGCCTGCCCGATGAACTAGCAAGCGCGGTTTTCAGCGACTACGCTACCCGAATGGAGTTTTCGCCCAAACCCACCGCGCCCGGCCTGGATCCCAGGGCCGCAGCCGTTTTGCGCGAAATCGTCGAACAATATGTCGAAACCGGCGAGCCTATGGGCAGCCGCACACTTGCCCGCCGCCTGCCGATCGCGCTCTCGCCCGCCACGATCCGCAATGTGATGGCGGACCTGACCGACGCCGGCCTGCTGTTCTCGCCGCACACCTCGGCCGGCCGCCTGCCGACCGATCGCGGCCTGCGCCTGTTTGTCGACGGTCTGCTGCAATTCGGCGAGCTGCCCGACGATGAGCGGGAGGCGATCACCCACTCGCTCGCCGCCAGCGGACGTAGCCTGCAGGATACGCTGGCCGATGCATCGGCCATGCTGTCGGGCCTCAGCCAGGCCGCCGGCCTGGTGCTCGCGCCGAAATCGGACAGCGCGGTGAAGCATATCGAGTTCGTGCCACTCGGCGTCGGCCGCGCGCTGGTCGTGCTGGTGAACGCGGATGGACGCGTGGAAAACCGCGTCATCGAGGTGCCGGCGGGCATGCCGCCGAGCGCGTTGACCGAGGCGGCCAATTACCTGAACACCCACACGACGGGGCGGACGCTCGCCGAACTGCGCCGCCATGTGACCGACGAGATGGCCGCCGACCGCGGCGAACTGAATGCATTGACCGCGGACGTGGTCGCCGCCGGGCTCGCGACCTGGAGCGACGCCGGGCGCGGCGGCGCGCTGATCATCCGCGGCCAGGGGCGGCTGCTGGCCGACGTGACGCAGATCGAAAACCTCTCGGCGATCCAGGTTCTGTTCGAGCGGCTGGAGACGCAGGAAACCATCATGCGCCTGCTGGAACTGGCCGAAAGCAGCGAGGGCGTGCGGATTTTCATCGGCGCCGAAAGCGGCTTCTTCGGCATGAGCGGCGTCTCCATGGTGGTAGCGCCGGCGCGCAACGAGGCCGGCGGCATCGTCGGCGCCATTGGCGTCATCGGGCCAACACGCATTAATTACGGGCGGATTATTCCAGTTGTTGATTATACGGCGCGGGTTATTGGGCGATTGCTGGGGTAGAAGATGAGGAAGAACTTCGCCTTTGAACAAAAGAAGTAAAAAACTTGTGTCAGTTGGCACAGATGGACCAGGGCGCAATAGACCAGGGCGTAATAGACCAAGGCGACATGGACCACGCACGACAGCGAGAAAAGCTTTTTTGGCTCTTTTTTTCAAAAGATAATGCCTTCTTTGCTATATCGCCCGCGTACGCCCGACTTGCGCGGCGATAACGGCCCGAGCCGCGTGCGGTGCGAAGAAATAGCCGATCGGCTCATCGATGTAATCGGCGATGTCGCAAAGTTTGCCCGGCGCCACATGGATTTCACCACGTTCGATCGCGGCGAGTTGCGGCAAAGTCAGATCGATATGCGCTGCGAATATCGGCTGCGTCATGGCGAGCCGCGCCCGCGCCGCACTGATTTTGGCGCCGACATGTCTGTTCAATCCGCGGTCATCCCGACTGGCGGACTCGCCCGCGCCGATGCGCCCGGTCGAGCCGCGCGTCGTCTGACTTTGCATGCCACATCCTTAGGTTGTGCGAAATTACAAAAATACTCCTACAGGATGTATTCGTGTCGCGGCATAACGTTTTTGTGAGCGCCATGCGCTTTACGCAATCTTAGGTTGCATGGGATGCGTAGCTTCGGCACCGCCGACAAGATGATCACGTCTGCCCCCACGGTGCGACTGTCCAGCGTCGGCTCGGACAACCAGGCGGCGCGCATTGCCGCCCGCACGCTGTCCGCCAGCAGCGGGCAAGCATCGAAAGAGGTTGCGCACACCAGCGCGCTGGTTTCCAGCCAGTCGGTATGTGCATCCATCCCAGGTTCTTTCTAGGCTTCGGCGGAGTTTGCTCAGGTCCGGGTTGACCCCAGTTAAATGCGCCACGACGACGCCTTTGACGCGAAACCCTTGTTCC
>Ga0116226_10000789_pt1 | contig 27229 bp, 31 predicted proteins | sample S1TSphfallax_FD_89692 | JGI IMG/M metagenome (GOLD analysis project Ga0116226, IMG submission 89692) | Host-associated microbial communities from peat moss isolated from Minnesota, USA - S1T2_Fa - Sphagnum fallax MG | ecosystem: Host-associated > Plants > Peat moss > Unclassified | place: USA... | reverse complement strand
GGACTGAACTCGTTTGGCTCGCCGGACTGCCGGCGCGCGACGCCTTGCAGCGCGGGTTTGCGCTTTGGTCGCTGTGCGCGCTGCTCGCAATAGGCGCCGGCTGGTTCGCCGCTTATCGTCGGGTCGGTCCATGAGCAAGGCGGCCTTGCGCGTCGAAGGCCTGCGCGCAGGCTATGGACGGGAGACCGTACTCACGGAAATTTCCGTGTCGATCGAGCCCGGGCAATGGTATGCCTTGCTCGGTCCGAATGGTTGCGGCAAGAGTACCTTGCTCGATTGCGTGGTCGGTCGTCTGCGGCCCGCGGGCGGCCGGATTGCCATCGCGGGACATTCCTTGTTGGACGATCCGCTCGCTGCGAAACGCCAGCTGGGCTACGGCTGTGCTCCGGATGCGCTGCCCGGACTGTTGACGGCACGGCAGTGCCTGGAAATTCACGCCTATGCAAAAGGTCTGGCGCAGGTCGGCGCCGATTTGATGCGCCTGGCCGAGGAATTGCGCTTCCTGCCGTACCTGGAATCCTTCGTCGATACCTTGTCGCTCGGGACGCGTCAGAAGCTTGCGATTCTGCTCGCCTTGGTGGGGAATCCCGCGCTGATCGTGCTCGACGAAGCGTTCAACGGACTCGATCCCGCGAGCGCCGTGGTCCTGAAACGTCATCTTCGCGGTCGCCTTGCGGCGACCGGCGCAAGCCTGCTGCTTGCGACGCATGCGATCGATATCGTCGAGCACCAGGCGGACCGTGCCGGTCTGCTGCTCGACGGCCGCCTGCGGCGCGAATGGAGCGCCGCCGAAATCCAGGCGTTGCGCGGCAACGCACTAGGCTTTGACGCCGCCCTCGCGGCGACGATTGGCGGCTAGGACCGCGCGGAGTATGCTCGGCGGCATGGAATTGTGGACACTCTGGCTCACGCTCCTGCGGGGCGCGCTGACCTGGCTGGGTTCCAGCATCGATCTGGGTGCCGGCCTCAGCATCGTAGTGTTGACGCTCGCGCTACGCGGGCTGCTGTTGCCGCTCGCTTGGGGGAGTGCCTACCGGGGAGCCCTCCGGCAGCGCAAGCTCCGCTCGCTGCAGCCGGAACTCGCGGAACTGAAGGCGCGGCGTGGCGCCGATCCGGCCGCATACCTCGAGCGGGTCCGGGCGCTGTATGCGGCGCACGGCGTGAGGCTCTTCGATGCGCGCGCGCTGCTCGTCGCGATCGTGCAGCTGCCGGTGTTTCTCGGCCTCTATCAGGTGCTGCGCGGGGGGATCGGCGGTGCGCGTTTCCTCTGGGTGCAGAGCTTGGCCAAACCGGATCTGAGTCTTGCGCTTCTGGCCGGCCTGACGACGGCGGTGCTGATGCTCGCCACACCCGACCTGCCGCCGGCCACGCGATTGGTGCTGATTCTCGTGCCGAGTCTGCTGGCGACCCTCGCGGCCTTGAAGTTCAGTTCCGCGCTGGCGGTCTATTGGACGGTCTCGAACTGCTGTTCGGTGACGCAAGCGGTGGTGTTGAAGCACGTCGTCGAGCGGCGTGTTCGCAGCCGCGGCGACCGGGCGCGGCCGCTCGCGGACTAGTCCGGATCCGAACGATGCGCGCCGCCGTGGAAATCAGCATGTATCCTCTGGCCCAGGATTATCGAACGCGGATCCGGGCGTTCATCGACCGCATCAAAGACGATCCTGCGCTGCTCGTACGTAGCAATACGCTCTCGACCCAGCTTTGGGGCGAGTTGGATCATGTCATGGGGGTCTTGACGCGCGAGATGAGTGCGAGCGCCGCCGAGGGTGTGCAACTCGTGTTCGTGCTCAAGGTCCTGCCGGGCGTCGCGGCACCCCCCGGCTGAACCAGCGACGCGGCGTCCAGTTCAATGGGCGCATTGCCGGGAAAGAAAGTCGCGCACGGCCGGCGAGACGGGGCGGGTATCCGTAAGGGCCGACAGCAATCGATTGACGCTGTCGCACGGAGCGACCAGCCGGGCGCCGCGCGGCACGAGGTAGGTCGCGCCGTCCGGGAGCGTCTCGTCGGCGGCGAGCCAGGCGTTCGGATAGCGCGGATCCTGCGTCGGCATGCCGAGCACATCGCCCGCGGCACCGGCCCCCAAGAGGAACAACGGACCCGCGAGTTTCCCGGAACGGTGTTCGAATTCGATTCGCTGCAGATCGGCGTAGATCGGCGCGTCGATCGCGTTGCGTTGCCGATAGTGCTGCAACAGCGAAACACCGAGTACCGCCACCACGAGCAGCACGAATCCCATGGCCAAGGCTCTCATGACGTTCCCTAGGTCTCGCTTACACGCTGCGCCAGCGCAATCGCCACAATCGCCATCATAGCAAGACCCAGCGGCGGGTCCGGTATACTGAATGCAGGTTCGGGCAGGCTGGAGTGCAGCATGGCAACGGGTTGGGCGGGCGACGGTGCGGTACAGGATCAGATCGATGCAACGGTCAAGGACGCGATCAGTCGCGTGCAAAGCCAGTTGCCGCAAGGCGTATCGCTGACCCATTGCGCGGAATGCGGCGCCGAAATACCCGCCGCACGCCGCGAAGCGATGCGCGGTGTGCGCCTGTGCGTGACGTGTCAGTCGGAACTCGATGCGGACAGCGCGAAGTTCGCCGGCTACAACCGTCGCGGCAGCAAAGACAGTCAGCTGCGTTGAGCGGCGCGTCTATGAGTATAATCCTTGTATGAGCTTCAATTGTCTGAAGTGTCCCGGCTATTGCTGCAGCCACTCGCGCATCGAAGTCACCGACAAGGACATCGAGCGCCTTGCGGCCCATTTCGGCATCTCGGCCCGCGCGGCGCGCAAGCGCTATACGTATCACTACAAGACCAAGGACATCAGCGAGCAAATCCTCCGTCATCAAAAAGATACGGTGTACAAGACCGTGTGCCGCTTTTTCGATCGCAGCAAGCGCCAGTGCACGGTCTATGGCGCGCGTCCGGCGGTGTGCCGCAAATATCCTTACGGCGACACCTGCGGCTACTACGGGTTTCTGCGCTTCGAGCGCAACTTTCACGGTGATCAGGATTTCGTACCCACGGCTTGAGCCGCGGTACCATTGGCTCATGAGTTCGCTATGAGTTCATCTCTCCGGGATCAACTGTTGCAGCTCGGTCTGGTCAACAAGGCTCAAGTCAACGAGGCCGAGCGCCAGCAACAGCGGCGCGAGCGCCCACCGCCGCGTGCCGGACGAACGGGCGCTCCATCGGGCAAGGCGCAGGGAGCTCAGGCGCAACAGCCGAGGCAAACGCAACAACCCAGGCAATCGCAGCCGCCGCGATCGCCACAGCCACAGTCGAACTCCGCACCTGTACGCCACCCACCACAGCAGCAGCCCCGAACGAATCCTGCCTCGGCCGCGCAAGCTGCACAGGCTGCAAAGATCGCGCGGGATCTCGCGATCAGTCAGAAGCAACGAGTCAAAGCCGAAAAGCGCGCGCGTCACGGCGCAATCAAAGAGCTGATCGAGCAGCACGTCGTCGCGCGGCCGATCGACGGTGAGGCGTACAACTTCTTGGATGGCACGAAGATTCGACAAATCCGCATCGATCCCGCTCAGCGCCTGCAGCTGACGGGAGGCGAGCTTTTGATACTGCGTTTCGACGGACGCTATCATCTGCTGCCCGCCGGGGTTGCCGCGCGCGTGCGCGAACGCGATGAACGGATTTTCATGCATGGCGGCACCACCGCTGCCACGGTTACGGCCAGTGCCGCCGATGATGCCTATGCGGCCTTCGTCGTCCCCGACGATTTGATCTGGTAGTCCGCAACCGCTGCTTGGCGCGCGCCCGCCGCACGGGGTCGATGCGCGCGCACGAAGCAGACTGCCCCAGCAAGGGGCAGCGATTGCACCAGAATCAAGCATTGCAACTGCGGGCGTGTGCCTCTGCCTGCGGCTTGTTGCGTCGCCTGGTCTGTGATACCTATTGGTTATATGGTCATGCCCGCTGTCGCGGAGCCGTGCCACCACAGAGGTAGCAATGGAAACTGATTCGAGCGGTTCGAGCGGTTCGAGCGTGAGTCGTCGCAGTCTGCTGCGCATGATCGGCGCGGTCGCCGGCAGCGCGACGATGTACCAGGCGATGAATACTCTCGGCTTTGCGGCCGACTCGCCGTATCGGGGGCCGATCGATCTCAAGGGTGCGCCGCGTGGCGCGTCCGTGCTCGTCCTCGGCGCCGGCGTGGCCGGAATGACCGCGGCGATCGAATTGCGTGATGCCGGCTACCAAGTCCAGGTGCTCGAGTACAACGCCCGTGCCGGCGGCCGCAACTGGACCCTGCGCGGAGGAGATCGCTACACGGAGCTCGGCGGACTCACGCAGGAATGTCGCTTCGACAAGGATCTGTACATCAACCCGGGCCCTTGGCGCATTCCCTATCATCATCGTGGAATCTTGAGTTATGCCAAGCGTCTGGGTGTGCCGCTGGAGCCGTTCTTTCAGGTCAACTACAACGCTTATCTCCACAGCAGCAAGGCATTCGCCGGCAAACCGCAGCGCTTTCGTGAGATCAAGGCCGATTTTCAGGGGCATGTTGCTGAATTGTTGGCCAAAGCCACGCGCCAAAATGAATTGGATGCCGCCGTCAGCACCGAGGACCGCGAGAAATTGCTCGAGTCGCTGCGCCATTGGGGTGCGCTCGACAAGGACTACAGCTATACGATCAGCGACGCCGCCAGCATCCGACGCGGATGGAAAAAGAAGCCGGGCGGCGGCTTGAGTGCGCGTCCCATCCCGTCCGAACCAACCGGGTTGCAGCACATTCTCAGTTCCGGTCTGTGGGAGGGCGTCTCGGCGGGTGACGACTACGACATGCAGACCTCACTGTTTCAGCCGGTCGGCGGCATGGGCCGGATCGGCGAAGCCTGGGGGCGCGAGTTGGGCCCGTTGATTCGCTACAACGCCAGGGTCGTCGACATTCATCAAGACGAGCATGGCGTGACCGTGACATACGAAGACACGCAGACCCCGGGCAGTCCGCTGCAAGCCACGGCGGATTGGTGCGTCTGCACGATACCGCTGTCGATCCTCGCACAAATTCCGATGAACGTCGGGACGCCGCTCGCAAGCGCGATCGCCGCCGTCCCGTACGCCTCGGCCGTCAAGGTCGGACTGCAGTTCAAGCGGCGCTTCTGGGAAGAGGATGAGCACATCTACGGCGGCATCACTTATACCGACTTGCCCATCACGAACATCGGGTATCCGAATACCGGTTACTTCGGCGGCGGCAAGGGCGTGCTGCTCGGTGCCTACATCTGGGGCTTGAACGCCATGGAGTTCACGTCCATGACGCCCGACGAGCGCATCGCCAAGGCCCTGGAATACGGCAGCCAGATACACCCTCAATACCAAACGGAATTCGATAACGGCATGGCTGTTGCCTGGCATCGCTCGCCGTTCACGATGGGTTGCTTCGGCATGTGGAGCGCAGCCACACGTGCCGCGCATTACGACGATCTGTGCCGCTTCGACAATCGCATCGTGCTGGCGGGGGAACATGCCTCGTTCCTCGGCGGCTGGCAGGAGGGTGGAGTCACCTCGGCGCTCGATGCGATCGGCCGCCTGCATGAGCGTGCCGTGGCGCAGGGAGAAAAAGCATGAATCTCGGATTTTTCACCCGCTACCGGTCCCGCCTCGCCGCATCGTGCGCAGCCTGGGCTCTGGCGCTGCTGCCCGCATCACTCGCGCTGGCGGACGACTCGGCGTTTACCTCCAAGGCTGGACTCGATGCGCAAAGCGGTGCTGCGATATACAGCAGCATCTGTCGGGGCTGCCACATGCCGCAGGCACAGGGCGCCGTCGGCGCCGGGCACTATCCGGCGCTTGCCGGCGATCCTAAATTGGTGTCCTGGGAATACGTCGCGCTCACGGTCTTGCGTGGCCGCAACGGCATGCCCGCATTCGCACTGCCGACGGAGCAAGCCGAGGAAACGCGCTCGGTGCACCTGACGGATGCGCAGGTCGCCGACATCGTCAATTACGTACGACAACATTTCGGGAATCACTTCAAACAGAGCATCACGGCGCAGCAAGTCGCCGCATTGCCGCATCCTTAGCAATAGACCGATGAGGTCTCGAGGGAGTCAACGACATGAGCATTCGATCGGCGCGGCTCACCGCCGCCTTGTTTGCGGGCTGCGGGTTCTTTTCGATCTTGGGCGCGCGCGACGTCGCCGCCGGCGAAGATGTCTCACGACTGGCTCTGCCCGACAACAATCCTTTTCCGATTTCAGCGGCCGTCACGGTGCGCGCCGGACTCGACACGGTGTACCTCAGTGGCGCACTTCCGCCGGTGATCAACAAGGATGCGGCGAAAGGTTCGGTCGCCGCCTACGGAGACATGGAGGCCCAGGCGACGGGAGCCCTGACTTCGATCAAGGGAACACTCGCGCGCATGGGATTGGGCATGGGGGACATCGTCAAGATGACGGTGTTCATGGTGGCCGATCCGACCAAGGACAACAAACTCGACTTCGCCGGTCTGATGGCGGGATATACGAAGTTCTTCGGTACCGCCGAGCAGCCGAACAAGCCGGCGCGCAGCGCCGTTCAGGTCGCCGCACTCGTCGCGCCGGGTGCTTTGGTGGAAATCGAGGCCATCGCGGTCAAGCCGCGCTAGAGGACCACCCAGTGAGCGTCAGGACGGTCAGGCACCTCTCGTCGGCGTGCGACGGACGAAATGTCCCGCCGCGCAAATACAAAAGGGCGGCAGCGTTTCCACGCTGCCGCCCACCCCGGTGAAATCAACCGCAAAGGCTGCCGTCAGGGCATTCAGAACTTATACGAGGCCTTCACGTAGTAGAAGCCGCCGTTGATGCCGAATGGCGAGAAGATCGGGTACTGCGTGACCGCCGCGTTGTCGGCGGCGGCATTCTCGCGACCCAGGATGTTGCCGTTCAACTTGTTCGGAAAACGATTGAACAAGTTTTGCGCACCGAAAGACAGCTTCAGGCTGTCGGTGAAGTTGTAACCGACATCGAGGTTCGTGATCGCCGTCGTGCTGATCGAGTCCCTGAAATATTGGAAATTTCCACTCGGATTGTCGCCGTCGTCATTCTCATAATCCGATGACTGCCCGTAGATCTTCTCGACGAGATTTACCGTCAGTTTCTCGATTTCCAGACGCGCTCCGAGGTTGAGCACGACGCGCGGGGTCGCCGTTGTCAATTCCGAGTAGGCCTCTTGATCGAACAGCACGTTGGTGCTCAAGGCGGCCGGCGTCGTCGCGTGCTTGGTGATCGACGTATTGTTGTACGTACCGCTGATCGACCAGTCGATCTTGCCGAAGTCGTAGGTATAGGGGAAGTCGAAGGTCAAGTCGGCGCCGTCCGTGCGCGTGTCGATGCCGTTGGCGAAGATGTTGATGCCGTAGGAACCCGTCGCCAAGACCTGCGGGTCAATGACGTCCGAGCCGTGCGAGTAGGCGGCAATGGCCGCATTGATTGCCGCTTCGCCGGGCTGCGCTACACCGTTGATCTGGCCGGCCACGCTGCCGCTGCCGACGATCCGGTTCGTGATCGAGATCTGGTAGAGGTCCAGGGTCGCGTTCATGTGTTCGATCGGACGCCAGACGACTCCAAAGCTGAAGTCCACCGACTTTTCCGGCTGCAAGCCGCTGCCCAATCCCAAGGAGGCGGCTGCCGCAGAGTTCGGCGGCAGTTGCACGTACGCCGTCGACGGACCCACGTTCGTCGAGGAGTAATATTCTTCGGCGAGTGTCGGCGCGCGGAAGCCATTGTTGACCGTGCCGCGGATCGCGAATGCCGGCGAGAAGTCGTAGCGCGCATTGATCTTGCCGATCGTCGCATTCCCGAAATCGCTGTAATGCTCGAAGCGTACGGCTGCGTCCACGAACAGGGGGTCGATCGGTTTGGCCGCGAAATCGAGGTAGCCGGCGTCGTTGGTCCGGGAATGCGCGCCCGCATCCAACGGTGTGAAACCGGGATAGGAAGAAGCCCCGCCGTCGACGTAGGAGAGCGGCGGTCCCGCGCCGATGGAGTAGGTATCGCGGCGGTGTTCGGCGCCGAACGCAACGTTCAACGGTCCGGCTAGACCGACATCGAACTGATGGCGGAAGTCCGCGGTCGAGGTCCATTGCGATGCCTGCAGATAACCGTCATAGATGTCCGAGAGGTTGGCAACCGCGGGATTGCCGGTGGCTTGATAAAGGCCCGTATTGACCGTGGACAACGTCGACAGTGCGTCATGGTCGGCACCATAGCCGGTTGCGAGATCCCAATCCCAGCCCTCGATCGAGCCCTTGACGCCGCCCGTGAACTGATAATCGTCCTCATCGTCGGCTTCCTGCGGATTGAAGCCCAGGGGCAGGGGATAGGTTGTCGGGCCGTCAGGCGGATCGGCGGTATAGCTTTGCTTGCTCGGCATACGATAGTTTTCGTAGGAGGCCGCTTCCTTGTGTCCATAGGTGGCGACGCCATAGATTTCAGTGCCGTTGTCGAAATCATAGCCGGTGTTGATCGCGGCGATTTTCTGCTGAACGGCCGCGTCGCCCGAGATGCGATTCAGGTTCGGATAGCCTGCGGTATAGATCGCGTTCGTGTTGGGGGCCGAGGTCAGGTTCTGCGGCAGCAAGCGCGGATCTTCTTCGCCGACGTTGCTATGACCGTGGTTGCGAAAATCACCGGTCAGGCTGAAGTAGCCGCCGGTGCCCGCCGCGAAACCGGCGTTGCCGCTGACATCTTCGGTCTTGCCGCCGCCATCGTTGCCATACTGGCCGTAGGTGCCATTGAGCACGCCGCCGGAATTGTTCTTCTTCAGGATGATGTTGATGACGCCCGCGATCGCGTCGGAGCCGTATTGGGCGGCCGCGCCGTCGGTCAGCACCTCGACACGCTCGATGGCATCCAGGGGAATGAAATTGAGGTCGACGCCGGCGCCGCCTTGAAAGGGCGAGCCAGTATCGATCGCGAGATTCGCGGTCGTGTGGCGGCGCTTGCCATTGACCAGCACGAGCACGTCGTTCGGACTGACGCCGCGCAGACGCGCTTGCAAGGTCTGTCCGGACATGTCGAAGCCGAACGCCTGCAGTTGCAGGGAGGGCACGAGTTGGGCGAGCGTGGACATGAGATCGCCGCTGCCGGAGGCCGCCTTCAATTCGTCCGCGCTGATGACCTGAATCGGCGAAGGACTGTCCGCCGCCTTCATACCAGTTTCGCGGGTACCGGTGACGATAACCTCGTCGAGATCACCGGTCCCGGCAGTGGTGTTCGACGCGACGGTTTGTGCCGTCACGAGCGTCGGGTGCGCCATGGCGACTGCCGCGCAAATGGGCAGCGCTCGTTTCCAATGCTTCTTCATCGTTTTGATCCCTCAAGTGTGTGGTTAATGTGCAGCGATTCATTACCACTCCCCCACAAGCCAGGCTCCTAGCTTCACCTTGTGTGTGCTATTTTTGCATCGTCATCTTGTCGCAATATCGAAAATTTTTCAATGTACCGCAAAAAGCCGCAAATCCAGCCGCGCGACTCGAGAGATGAGTGTTGTTGTGGGCCAACAGTCAGCTTGGGGCCGCGGGCTGGCGTGGCGCGACACCAGGCCGCGCTTCGGCTTTGCTGTGAATTCCAAACGACAGCCGTACACTGGCCGCCTCGTCATCCTGAGGATTCCTGGACATGATCAAATCGGGTTTCGGAGTGGGGTCCCGCTACGGATCGCGCAGAAGTACATTCGCGCATGGATTGGTGGCAATCGCCGCCTTCGCACTGGCTGCATCGGCCCTCGCTGTAGGCGACGTCGCCGCGGCGGCCAAGACCGGCGGCGCCAATGCGGCCGCGCCCGCGATTCATGTGGACATCGGCACGCTCGACGGGGCCGCCTACCGGATCGACATGCCGGAGAAATGGAACGGGGTCCTGCTCGTCTACTATCACGGCTACTCGGAGGAACCCGTGGTCTTCGCCGCGGACAAACCGAATGGCATGGGCACGGGCTTCGCGAGCGCCGGATACGCCGTCGCGCAATCGGGCTACTCGGTCACCGGGTGGGCCGTCGAGCAGGCGATCGCGGAGACCGAAGCTTTGCGCCGCTATACGATCTCCCGCTACGGTCAACCCAAGGAGACCTATGTCATGGGTCACTCGATGGGCGGAGAGTTGACCATCGCGACCATCGAACGCTATCCGAGCCGCTACGACGGTGCTCTGCCGCTCTGCGGCTTGCTCGAACCTGCGACCTTGGCGATCGGTCGCGGCGGCGCGCTGTTGGCCGCCTTTCACTTTTATTATCCCGGCGTCCTACCTGGGCCCATCGGCGTCGATGCGGCGATACCGCTCGACGAGGCACTGGTCAAAAAGGTCCTGGCCGCTTTGCCGTCGAACCCGACCGGACTCGCGGAGATGATGGCCTTGACACGCTTCAAGCAGCAGGAGGACCTCGCCGACAACGTCGTCTTCAGCACCTACATCCATCGCGATCTCGAGCAGAAGCTCGGCGTTTCGGTTCTCGAGAATGCCGATACGATCTATGCCGGGGGTCCCGACGATAACGCGCTCAATGACGGAGTCAAGCGCTACAGCGCACCGGCCGCGGCGCTCGCGTACCTCAAGACGTGGTACACGCCCACGGGCTTGCTGTTGAAACCGACACTCGCCGTACACACGACTTACGACCCGATCATTCCCGCCAATACGGTCGCCTACTACGCGGACGCCGTGGGTCGGGCGGGGAGCACGGACGAGTTCGTGCAGCAATACGTCAAGCACGATGGTCACTGCAGCATCAAAGGACCAGAAATGGCGGCGGCGCTCGGCGAATTGATTCGCTGGAAACGCGCCGGCGTGAGGCCCGCGCCGGGTATCGTGCCCGTGCGCGAACAGTAGCCGCTTGTGCCTTGCGCTCGCCCCCTGCGGCCGATCGTTGCCTGGCGACGGCGCGCTTGCGGCGTGGCCGAGCCGGCCCCAATATAGCGGTCTCAAGCAGGCGACTGCGGCAGTCGGGAGTAAGGTCATGAATGCGCAGAAAATTTGCACGGGTATCGCGGCCGCGACGGTTTTGCTCGCGGCTTGTGCCACGCCGCCGCTTGCGAACACGGCTGTAAACACGCAGGGACAAGCTGCGCAAGATCCGAGCTGCCTGCACGACACGGGCAGCCGGATTGCGGATCCGACGCAACGCTGCCGCGGCTTCGGGCGTGTTTACACGAGCACCCAAATCGATGCGACGGGGGCGACCACCGTCGGCGAGGCACTGCGACTGTTGGATCCGTCGATCCAAGTCGGGCATTGAGGCGCGCTCGGCCGATCGTCCGGTGCCGCGAGGCGCGCGGACTATCATGAATTTATCGGACGGTTACCATCACGTGCCGGGTGGCAAGTTGGCGGCCGTGGTCACCTCTCTCGAGATGTTGGCCCCCGTCGCGGCGCGGACTGAACGTGCCGATGAACCGGCGGAGTTGTTGCGCGTAGCGCGTCCCGAACCCGACTGGTATCGAGATCTATTCCGCCGCATCGGCATGCCGTGGCTCTGGCATTCGCGGCTCGCCCTGAGCCGCGAGCAGCTCGCGGCCATACTCCAACACCCGGACAACGAGGTTTACGTGCTCACGGTCGGCGATCGGCACGAGGGTTTGCTCGAACTGGACTTCCGCGTCGCGGGGGAGTGTGAACTGGCTTTCTTCGGACTTGCGGAAAAGCTGCAAGGACGAGGGGCTGGGCGCTGGCTCATGAATCGGGCGATCGAGCGCGCCTGGGCGCGGCCGATCGGGCGCTTTTGGGTGCATACCTGCACGCTCGATCACCCGGCGGCACTCGAGTTTTACATGCGGTCGGGTTTCCGGGCGTATGCACGGCAAGTCGAGGTGTTCGACGATCCGCGCCTCGGCGGACTCTTGCCGAGTACTGCGGCCGCCGGCATTCCGTTGATCCGACCTTAAGCCTTTGCAGTGGGCAGCGTACGGGGTATGGCGAAAGGGATCGCAGCCGTGAACGATACAGGGATACGCGGCGGACATGCGGTCTCGGCCGTCTTGCTGGCGATGTTCACGCTCGCCGGCGCGGTGCGAGCGGACGGCGATGCCCCGCCCGGATTCGAGCCGCTGCTGGGCAAGAAACTCGGCGACGGTGACGTCGAACTGCGTATTCACCATCTCGGCAGCCAGTTTCGCGAGTCCCGTTGGTGGATATTGCGGCGTACCAGCGGCACGACGGAAGTGCTGTCGCTGGTCGAAGGCGCCAACGAGGCGGCGGCGGCGATGAAGACACTCGCCAGTCGCGCCGTCTCGGCCAGGTTGTGGAACGGCCTCGAGAGAACCGGCTTTTTCGAATTGCCCGGCAATACCGACGAGGCCCTGTGCTCCGATCCGATACCGGCCAATGCGGATATCGTGCTGGTTGAAGTCGTCCGCGGTGAGCACTACCGGGAATTCTCTTATTACGAACCAACGCTCTCAGCCTGCGGACGGGCCGGCGAGTTTCGCGCGGGCTTGGATTTCTTGAAGAAAGTCCTTGGTGAAGCCTACGCCGTTCCTTGAAAGATGTGCGGTACGGGTACGTTAGCGAACCGACTTCGGTGGCGATATTGCGGTTTACTGGCCCCCTCCAACGAACCGCAAGGAAATCTCATGTATTACGGTGGCGGCCTTCTCGGCACGATCCTGATCATCTGTCTGATCGTCTATCTCGTGCGCCGAACCTGAACTCGCTGCGAGGCCGCTTCTGCAGGAGATTTCGATGAGCAAACTCACGAGCGAAGATCGGCAGTGACGACCGCGCGCGCCCTTCCGGAGATCATCGGCCGTCGCGTGGTGTATCGCGGCTACCTCACGGTGGCCACTTTGTTGTTGCGGCTCAGGGACGGCGCGATCGTGTCGCGCGACGTTGAATATCACGGTGACGCCGCGGCCGTTCTACCCTACGATCCGGTGCGGCGCTGCGGTTTGGTTTCACGGCTGTTTCGAGCCCCCGTGTTCGATGCAACCGGGATGGCGCAACTCGAAGAGGCCTGTGCCGGGATGATCGGGCACGAAAATGCGGCCTCGGCTGCACGCCGTGAGGCCGGCGAGGAGCTGGGCATCTTCCTCCGCAAACTGGAGCTGGTTGCCTGCATATGGCCAAGTCCGGGCGTATCGGCGGAACGGCAAAGCTTGTTCCTCGCGCCTTACTCTGCCGCCGACCGCACCGGATCGGGCGGTGGGCTCGAAAAAGAGCATGAGAACATTACCGTCGTGGAGCGGCCGCTCGATGCGCTCGCAGCCGACGCGCGCCTGGGCGGCATAGCCGACGGCAAGCTGCTGACCTTGATCCTCGCGCTGCAATTGAAAAGGCCGGATTTGTTCGTCGCTGCGTGAGGAGAGCCGGCGTGACTGGCCGCCGGCTTCCGATCATCCTGAACTCCATCACAGGGCGTCTCGATCAATGATCGCCGGGAGTATGAGCCGTTGGCGACGTGGCGAGCAGCGCGGCGCGCTCCGATCGTGCACGCTCGGCCAAATTGCGAACTTGGTACCAGGCTTCTTCGACCGCCGGCTTCGCCTTGGGCCAATCGAGCGGCGAGTCACCGCGAGCGGAGTCCCAGCCGGTCGATAACTCGGCTTCGCTGGCATCGAACAGGCTTTCCGGATTCGAGTGATACCAATAGATACCGTAAAGGTAGGCCGGCGCATAGTCCTCGTAAGCTGCTCCCGTCTGCGCATAGGGCCGCGTCGAGTAATTGGCCGCCCAGTGGGCTTCTTGCGCTTCATAGACCGATGCCGGCACGGGATCGTTGCCCGCCGCGGCGGCTTGGCGACGCAATTTGTCGATCAGGGAACCGGCTCTCCCTCCTGCGGTACGGTCGCTGTTCGAACTGTTCATGTGAATCTCCAGGTGAGTTCGCTCATCGGCGTCGAGCGGGGGAGGGAGCGTAGGGGCAGCGGGTTCCGGCGTCGGTGCGGTCGCCAACCCTCACCCCCGCAGTTGACGGTTCCTGGATATTCCATTGAGATGGCGACGATATGAACCTGCCTGCCTTGCCGCACGGTCTGCGCACGTGCTCCGGCCTCTGCCGGGCTCTGGCGCTGGCCGGCGTCCTGATGCTGCTCGAGCCCATCCACGTCGCCGGCGCACCTGCCGGAGCGCACAGCGAGGACATTCAATTGTCGGCCGGCGGCCCGGTCACGCCTCTGCCGCACTTTTGGGAAATGATGTTCGGCTCCGGGCGCGCCATCCTGTCCCTGCGGGAGGGTTATCGGCAGGATCTTCGCGCCGTCAGAGCGGTAACGGGATTTCGCTATGTCCGATTCCACAACATTCTGCACGATGAAGTCGGTGTCGTGTACCGCGAACATGCGCGTTTTGCTTACGACTTTTCCTATGTCGATCAGATCTACGATGGTCTGCTGGCAAGTCAGGTGCGGCCGTTCGTCGAACTCGGCTTCATGCCGGCCGAATTGAGTTCCGACTCTGCGAGTGTGCACACGTTTTGGTATCACCCGAACGTTGCGCCGCCGCGGCGTTACGCGGATTGGGACGCATTGATCAAAGCGCTCGTCGCGCACTTGGTCGAGCGCTACGGCCTCGACGAAGTCGCACAATGGTATTTCGAGGTCTGGAATGAACCGAATCTCGACTTTTGGGCCGGCGTCCCAAAACAGCGGTCCTACTTCGAGCTCTATGCGCATACCGCAGTGGACATCAAATCCGTCAGCGCGCGCCTGCGCGTCGGCGGTCCGGCCACGGCTCAGGCAGCGTGGATACCCGAGTTCCTGGATTTCGCACGCCGCCGTGCCGTACCGGTGGATTTCGTGTCCTCGCATGTCTATGGCAACGATCCGCCGATGCCGGTGTTTGGCAGCGCCACGCCGGTCTCACAGGAAGGCTTCGTGTGCCGCGCGGTGCGAAAGCTGCATGACCAGATACTTGCATCGTCCCGTCCTGATCTCCCGCTGATCATCAGCGAGTACAACGCCAGCTACAAGAACGAAACGTCCGTGACGGACAGCGCGTTCATGGGTCCGTGGCTCGCGAGCACGATTGCACAGTGCGACGGACTCGCGGCGAGCATGAGCTACTGGACGTTTTCGGATGTGTTCGAGGAGCAGGGCGTGCCCCGCAGCCCGTTCTACGGCGGCTTCGGTCTGGTCGCGGAGCAGGGCATTCCGAAGGCTGCTTTCAATGCTTTCGCACTACTGCATAAATTGGGTGAGCAGCGGATCGGCGTGGATTCCGATTCCGTGCTTGCGACCCGGCGCGCCGACGGCAACCTCGCGATCGCTCTTTGGAATTATGCTGCGCCGAATTCTGCGCCCCAGGGCTCCGCGGCACGGTCGGCCGACCCGACCGAGATCGGCAGCTGTGCCGCAAAACAATTTCACCTCGTGATCGCCGGACTCGCCCCGACCGCACCGGTGCGGATCTGGGCGCTCGATGCCGGGCACGGGAACGCTCTCGCGGCCTTCGAGGCCATGGGCCGGCCCGCGTTCCCGAGTCGCGAGCAGATCGAGCAACTGCGGCAGGCCGCGGCGTTGCCGCCGCCCGACTTGCAGCGGCTCGAGCTGGGGGAACTGCGCGTCAGCGTCCCGTGCCACGGCCTCTTCCTGGTCGAGACGCAAACCTGAACCCCTCGCGCCGGCGCTCCTAGCCGATTCCGAGCACGCGTCGATTCAACGCGGGATCCGAATTCAGCGCCGCGAAGTCATCGAAGGCGCGATCGGTGACACGGATGATGTGGTCGCGAATGAACGCGGCGCCTTGCGCGGCGCCATCCTCGGGGTGTTTGAGACAGCATTCCCATTCGAGCACCGCCCAGCCCGCAAAGTCGTATTGCGCGAGTTTGCTGAATATCGCCCGGAAATCGATCTGGCCGTCGCCGAGTGAACGGAATCGACCGGGTCGCTCTTGCCAGGGGAGGTAACCGCCATATACGCCGGCCCGCCCCGTCGGGCGGAACTCTGCATCCTTGACGTGAAAGGCGCGTATGCGCTCGTGGTACAAGTCGATGAACGCGAGGTAGTCCAGTTGTTGCAACAGGAAATGGCTGGGGTCGTACAGGATGTTCGCGCGTGGATGGTTGCCGACGCTCGCGAGAAAGCGCTCGAAGGTGGCGCCGTCGAACAGATCCTCGCCCGGATGCAACTCGAAGCACAGGTCGACACCGGCATCGTCGAATGCATCGAGGATCGGCCGCCAGCGCCTGCCGAGTTCCGTGAACGCATCCTCGATCAAATTCGCCGGCCGCTGCGGCCACGGATAGAACAATTGCCAGGCGAGCGCACCGGAGAAAGTCGCGTGCGCTTGCAAGCCGAGCCGCCGGCTCGCTCGAGCGGCGAGCGACAAGCGGCCCGTCGCCCATTCCTGCCAGGCCTCGGGTCGCGAGCGCAGTGCCGCGGGCGCGAATGACTTGAACAGTTCTTGATAGGCCGGGTGGACGGCGACGAGTTGACCGTACAGATGGCTTGCGAGTTCGGTGATTTCCAGGCCTCGGTCGCGCAGTGCGCCACGCAACTCGTCGCAATAATCCTGGCTCGAGGCGGCGAGTTCCAGATCGAACAGACGCGCATCGCCGCAGGGAATCTGCACGCCGCGGTAGCCAAGCCCGGCGGCCCAGGAAGCAATCGCCGGCAGCGAATCGAACGGCGGCGCATCGCCGGCGAACTGCGCCAAAAAAATACCAGGACCCTGCAAGGTAAGCACCGCGACTTTTCTCGATATGGCAGCTTGTCGCCCGATTCTACCGGCTCGAGCCTGGAATGTAATGGGTGTCAGCGGCGCTCGTAACCGGTTACACTCGGCCGCGCAATACGATGCACCTGCGCATGCGGGCCAGCACGCATGCTGCAGGGGAGAGAAGGATGCAAGCCGACAGCAGGGGCGTAGCGCCTCGCAGATTGCGCATGGGTCTGGTCGGACCGGGCTTCATCGCCGCACACCACATCGACGCGGTCCGGCGTCTGGGCGATGTCGACGTGGTCGCCATCGCCGCCTCGAGTGCCAGTTCCGCCGCGCACAAAGCGGCTGCTCTGCATGTGCCGCAAAGCTTCGGTCGGTATCAAGACTTGCTCGCCGACCCGTCGATCGACGTCGTGCACAACACGACACCGAACGATCTGCACTACCCGGTCACGATGGCCGCTTTGCATGCCGGCAAACACGTGATCTCGGACAAGCCGCTGGCGCTCGATCGTCAGCAGGCGCGGGAACTGCGCGATGCGGCTCTGCGCGCAGGACTCGGCCACGTCGTGACTTTCAACTACCGCGGCAATCCTCTCGTGCAACAAGCACGGCTGATGATCGCCGCCCGGGAACTCGGTTCCATCAGCTTCGTTCACGGTCACTATCTACAAGACTGGCTGAGCGATCCGAACGTGTATTCCTGGCGCCAGGATCCGCTGCGCGGCGGGGTCAGTTCCGCGCTCGCGGATATCGGGTCGCACTGGTGCGACCTGGCGGAACACGTGAGCGGATCGCGTATTTCGGCCGTGCTCGCGGACCTGGCGACGGTCGTGCCGGTGCGCCATGCACCGGCGGCGCCCGTGGAAGCCTTTGCATCGGACAGGGGCGCGCCGCGCACACGGATCGACGTCACCAGCGAGGATCTGGCCAGCGTCTTGCTGCGCTTCGAGAACGGCGCCCGCGGATGCTTCCGCGTCGGCCAGGTACTGCCCGGTCACAAGAACGATCTGCTGCTCGAAGTGAACGGCCGCAGCGGATCCTTGCAATGGCGGCAAGAGCGGCAGAACGAGCTCTGGCATGGTCGGTATGACGCGGCCGATGCGCTGATCGTCGCGGATCCGGCGTTGCTGCACGGCGACGCACGGCGCTATGCCCGTCTGCCGGCCGGCCATCAGCAGGGGTGGAGCGACGCATTTCGCAACATCATTGCCGATGCCTATCAGTGGATCCGCGCCGGCGCCACGCCGCAGACCAAGCCTGCCCCGCTGCCGAGCTTCGTCGATGGCCACCGCTGCCAGTGTGTCATCGACGCGATTTTGAGCAGCCACGCGTCCGGCGGGATCTGGCAGCCCGTGAGCGGCGAATCCGCCGGCAACGGCGAAACGGATCGAGCATGAAGCTCAAACTCAAGTCTCGCCTGGGATTGATGATGTTCCTGCAATACTTCGTCTGGGGCGCCTGGTACGTGACACTCGGCACCTGGCTCGGTACTGCGCTGCATTTCTCGGGCCAGCAGATTGCATGGGCTGCGGGCACGACGGCAGTCGGCGCGATCATCTCGCCGTTCTTCGTCGGCCTGATCGCCGACCGCTGGTTCGCAACCGAGAACTTGCTCGGCGTGCTGCATCTGGCCGGTGCCGCGATTCTGCTGCTGAGTTCGCGGCTGACCGCGTTCTGGCCCTTGTATTGCGGTGTGCTCGCGTACTCGCTCTGTTACATGCCGACTCTCGCCCTGACCAACTCACTGGCATTCCGTCAGATGCGGCAACCGCAACAGGAATTCGGACCGATTCGCGTCTTCGGCACGATCGGCTGGATCGTCGCCGGATTGGCCGTCGGTCAGCTCGGCATCGAAGCCACGGCGCTGCCGATGCGCCTTGCGGCGGCGAGTTCGCTCCTGCTCGGTCTGTACTGCTTCACGCTCCCGCAGACCTTGCCGCTCGCCGATGCGCGCGAGTTCGAGCTCGGACAGATCATCCCGATGGAAGCGATTCAGCTGTTTCGCGACCGCTCGATGGCAGTCTTCGCCCTGGCTTCGTTCCTGATCTGCATACCGCTGCAGTTTTACTACGCCTTTACGAATTTGTACTTGAACGAAATCGGCATCCACAACGCGGCAGGAAAAATGACCGGCGGACAGATGTCGGAACTCGTCTGCATGCTGCTGATCCCCTGGTTTTTCCGTCGCCTGGGCGTCAAATACATGCTCGGCCTCGGCATGTTTGCCTGGGCTCTGCGCTATTTTCTGTTCGCCTACGGCGATTCAGGAACACTCGTCTGGATGATCTATGCCGGCATTCTTCTGCACGGCATCTGCTACGACTTTTTCTTCGTCGTCGGACAAATCTACATCGATCGGGAAGCGCCCGCGGCGTTGCGCGCGGCAACCCAGGGTTTGATCACGCTCCTGACTTATGGCGCCGGCATGCTGGTGGGTTCCTGGCTCTCGGGCAGAGTCGTCGACCGGTTCGCGCGAGGCGGTTCGATCGGCGCGCCGGGCCACGATTGGGCTGCGATCTGGACGTTTGCCGGCGGCGCCTCGGCCGTGGTGCTCATGCTGTTCCTGTGCACGTTTTCCGAATCGACGCCGGCCCGGAACCGTCCGTCTCCATCGGCGGCGGGGTCACGCTCCGCTCGTACACAGCGATGATCTCCCGAAACAAGGCCAGCGTGATCCGGGCTTCGGCGGCATCGAGGCGGTTGAGCGCGAAGCCCGCGTGGACGATCAGGTAATCCCCGACCGCAACCGCATCGATTTGTGCGGTCGACACCCGCGTCGGCACACCGCCCCTGTCGGTCTCCACCCAGCCGTGCTCGAGCAGCGCCGTGACACGAACCGGAATCGCCAGGCACACGCCTCAGACTCCCGATCGGCGCGCTGCGGGAACCGACAGCGGACGGCGCACTGGCACGCGCCGGTAATCGCCTGCGCGGCCGTGAAGTTGCGCGTCGAGCCAGGCCAGCCAAGCGGCGATCGCGGGAGCGCGACGAACCGCGGTGCATATCATGGCGGTATCGCCGCCCAGACCGCGCAGCGCGGCCGCCGCCCTCTGCGGATCGAAATCGTCGAGCACCTCGAGAAGATCGGTCTTGCTCAAGACCACGAGGTCGCTGGCCCGGAAAATCACCGGGTACTTCGCCGGCTTGTCATCGCCCTCGGTAACGCTCAACAGCGTGACGTTCCGGTGTTGGCCCAGGTCGAAGCTCGCGGGACAGACGAGATTGCCGACATTTTCGATGAACAAGAGATCGATCGCCGCGAGCGGCAGCTGGTGCAATGCCTCGTGGACACGCTGCGCATCGAGATGGCAGGCGGCGCCCGTCGTGATCTGCACGGCGGGTACGCCGTGGGCGCGAATGCGCACCGCATCGTTGTCGGTGGCCAGGTCCCCCTCGATCACCGCGATCCGAACCCGGCTTCGTAAAGCGACGATCGTGGCTTCGAGCAGCGCCGTTTTGCCGGCGCCGGGCGAGGACATCAGATTGATCGCGAGCACCGCGTGCGCATCGAAATGTGCGCGGTTGTGGGCTGCGATGCGATCGTTCTCGCAGAGCAGGTCCTGGACCACCTCGACGATGCGAGCGGGGCTCTCGGGAGTCAGGCTGCAACCACAATCGCGGCACATCGGGGCGGTCGTCGCCGGCTCAATTGACGGCGTGCGCGGCGTCGGCCGGGCGCAATTCAACGCGCAGCAGGCGCAGCTCTTCGCCGCAGATCACGCGCGTGCGATATCCGCCGCAAAGCGCGCACAGCAGCCGATTGGCGAGGGCCGCCGAGACCGAGCCGCAGGCGTCGCAGGCGACCTTGATCGCCGCGGACTCGATGATCAAGGCGGCCTCGGCCGCGCAGCCACCCGCACGCATGACGAGGAAGGCGCTGGCGAGCAGGCCGGGCTCCACGCCGGCGAGCGGGCCGACCTCGATGACGATCCGTTCGACGCGCCCGGCGCCGGCGGCACCGCTGATGCACGTCACTTGATTAAGCAGCGCCTGGCAGATCGATAGTTCATGCACGCAGCGATCCTAGGATCTCGCAGGACCATTGTATGTGCGACAGCGAACAGACGCGCCGGCTTGCGGCCGTGATCCTTGGGATCGCAACCACGAAGGAACTCGATGCCGACACCATGTACCGCACTCGTGCTCGGCTTCGGCAACGTGCTCTTGGGCGATGATGGCGCCGGCATTCGCGTCATGGAGGCTCTGAAGGATCAAGTGCACGCCGAATGCGTCGACGGCGGCACGATGAGCTTCAATCTCCTCGCCCATGTCGAGGCCGCCGACTCGATGCTCGTGATCGACGCTGCCAACCTCGAACGACCGGCAGGATCGCTCGCGCTGTTCGAGGGAATCGCCATGGACTTATTCCTCGCGAGCGCGCGCCGCCGCACGGTCCATGAAGTCGGACTCGTCGATCTGCTCGACGCCGCGAGGCTGCTCGGGTGTTTGCCGGAACGCCGTGCACTGCTGTGCCTGCAGCCCGAGCGCATCACTTGGTCGACGGCCCTGTCCGCGCCCCTCGAGGGCGCGCTAAGCGAGGCAATGAGCCTCGCAAAGACCGTGCTCCGGCACTGGCAAGCTGGCTGATGCGTCTCAGCGACATTGCGATCCGGATCGAGGACAGCGTCGCGCTCGCGACCGCACCGGAACGCCTCGGCGGCCTGGGTGGCGGCGTGGCGGCGATTCTGACCGAAGTGGCGGCCGCGCTGGAGGGATTGGCGGCCAACGGCGAGACGGCGCTGATCGACCTGCGCAGTCTGCCCATGAGTCCTGCCGATCGCGAGGAATTGCTTGCCGTGCTCGGTCAAGGCGAAGTGACCGCGACGCTCGATGCGCAAGGCGTGTCGACGCTGCGCGAGACGGCGGTGGCGGGCTTGTGGTGGACCCTGCATCGCGATCAAACGGGCAACGTCACCGCGGAACTGCTCGAAGTCGCCTGGGTTCCGCAGATCCTCGCGGCCCATCCACAAGACGTCGCGCTTGCGGCTGCGGAGCTTCGCCGGCGCATCGGTGCGCGCGACCCGGCTGCACAGGCCGTGGCGGGTTCAACGTGAAACCGGCCGACACCGTCGGGGAGACGCTGCGCAGGCACGGCGTCAGCCGCCGGGGCTTCGTCAAGTTTTGCACGGCCACGGTGACGGCGATGGCCTTGCCGCCGTGGCTGGGTGCTGCAATGGCGGCACAACTGAGCGGCGCTCCGCGACCATCGGTCGTGTACCTGTCTTTTCAGGAATGCACAGGCTGTTTCGAATCCTTCATCCGCTCGTTCTCGCCGACGATCGAGAGCCTGATCTTCGACGTGATCTCGCTCGATTACGACGACACCCTCATGGCCGCTGCGGGCGATGCGGCCGAGTCTGCATTGAGCACGGCAATGAAGGCGCATTTCGGCGACTACGTGTTGATCGTCGACGGCTCGATTCCGACGGGCGCGAGCGGCGCCTGCTGCACGGCCGGCGGGCGCAGCGCCGAGGCGACCCTGCGCGAAGCGGCGAAGGGCGCGCGCGTGATCCTCGCGGTCGGTACCTGCTCCTCGTTCGGCGGCATTCCCTTCGCCGACCCCAACCCGACGAATGCCTGGCCGGTCAGCGCGATCGTCGGCGACAAACCGATCATCAACGTTTCGGGTTGCCCGCCGATCCCGGAAGTGATCACCGGCACGTTGTTGCAATTCGTCACGACCGGCCGGATCCCGGACTTGGACGAACATCTGCGGCCCAAGGCCTTCTTCGGCAATTCCATCCATGACCGCTGCTACCGGCGCCCGTTTTTCGATGCCGGCAAGTTCGCCAAGACCTTCGATGACGAGGGGGCGCGCAACGGTTGGTGCCTCTATGAATTGGGTTGCAAGGGTCCGACGACTTACAACGCCTGCGCCACGCTCAAGTGGAACGGGGGCACGAGCTTTCCGATCGAATCGGGCCACGGCTGTCTCGGCTGCTCGGAGCCGGAGTTTTGGGACAAGGGGAGTTTCTACGAAGCGCAGTCCACCGCCAAATGGGGACGCGCCGGTGAATCCTCGCGCAAGCCGCTCGCAGAATTCGCCGGCGCCGCGATCGCGGCGGGGGCGGTGCTCGGCGTCGCCTCGGCCGGGGCCGGCAGACTGCGTCAGCATAAACTCGAGAAGGAGTGAGCATGGATCTGTTGTCTTTCGCCCGCGGCCCGGCGCTCAAAGTGGCGATGGGCGTATTCTTCGTCGGCGTCGTCTGGCGCGTTCTCGCGCTCGTGCTGCTGCGGATCCGCCGCGAGCACAGCCGTCCGCGATCCTCGCTGCTGCGCTACGTCAGCGTCGGCTTGTTCGTGACCGCCTCGCGCTCGTGGCCGCATCCTCAATTCGTCAAGCGCACGGGTGCGGGCGAAGCGCTCAGCTACAGCTATCACATGGGCCTGTTCGCCGTTGTCCTGCTGTTCGGACCGCATATTGCCTTCCTCGCCGGTCTCCTCGGCATCGGCGCCTGGCCCGGATTGCCGAGCAGTGTGATCACCGCGATCGCCGTCGTCACGGCGACGCTGTTCACCGGCGTGCTCTACCGGCGCGTGACCACGCCCGTGATCCGCATGATTTCGAATTTCGACGATTATTTTACCTGGTGCATCACCATGCTCGTGATGCTGACCGGACTCATGACATCCGCCCGCTGGGGCGCACGCTATGAAACCCTGCTTGCGATCCACATCTTGAGCGTCGATGGGCTGCTCGTGTGGTTTCCATTCGGCAAGCTCATGCACGCGTTCTACATCATGCCCTCGCGCGCGATCAACGGCGCGATCCTGGCACGCAAAGGAGCCTCCACTTGAGCGAAACATCCATCGATGCAGAAACGCGCAACAGCCGGGTGGCGGGCGCCATGAAGGGTTTCTCGCAGGAAATCGGCGCTTTAAGCGCCTTCCGGCTCGAGTCCTGCATCCATTGCGGCATGTGCGCCGATGCCTGCCATTACTACATCGCGACCGAAGATCCGCAGTACACGCCGATCTGGAAGGTCGAGCCCTTCAAGCAAGCCTATAAGCGCGAAGCGAGCGCATTTGCGCCCTTGTTCCGCTGGTTCGGCTTCAAGCGGGCAGTCACGGCGGACCAATTGGCGCACTGGCAGCACCTGTTGTTCGACAGCTGCAACTTGTGCGGACGCTGCAGCCTGATCTGTCCGATGGGCATCGACGTCGCGTCGCTGATCGAGCAAGCCCGCCATGCGATGTTCGATGCGGGTCTGGCGCCCGAAGAACTCCATGCCAAGGCCGAGCACCAGCAACGCACCGGTCAGCCGGAAGCCAGCCTCGAGCCGTATCGGGATCAACTACTGGCGATCGGCGAAAAATATGCGGTGTCGCTGCCGCTGGATGCGACCGACGTCGAGGTCATGCTGTGCGTGCCGCGCACCGATATCGAGCACTATCCCGCCGCCGTCGCGGCACTCGGGCGGGTCATGCAGCACCTCGGCGTGAGCCATACGTTTCGCAGCGACGCCCTCGTCGCCGAGAACTATGGCTATTACTCAGGTGGTCAGGATTGGCAGCGCAGTATCAGTCTGCGGCTGATCGAGCAGGCCATCGCCTGCCGGGCCAAGGTGTTGTTGGTCCCCGAGTGCGGGCACGCCTACACGGCCCTGCGCTGGGAGGCCGCCGACCTGTACGGCAAGGCGTTGCCCTTCAAAGTCATGGCGGTCACGGAATATCTCGCGCTTGCGCTGCACGGCGGCAGCCTGAAACTCGGCAAGGCCGCGATCGGATCGGTGAGCTTCCAGGATCCGTGTCAGCTCGACCGCAAGGGCGGCGTCAGCGCGGCGCCGCGCGCGCTCATGCAGGCGATGGGTGTGCAATTGCACGAAATGGAGAACAACCGCAGCTTCAGCTTTTGCTGCGGCGGCGGCGGGGGAGTCGTCGACATCGAGCGTGCCGCGCCCCTGCGCTACCGGACCATGGAAGTCAAGATGCGCGAGATCGATGCCACCGAAAGCGATTCGTTTCTCACGGGCTGCTCCGATTGCCGGCATACCTTCGACGATGCACGACGCCACTTCGGCTGGAACAAGACGCCGCAGAGCCTCCTCGAGCTCGTGGCGCAGAGCCTCGAACCCACGAGCGTGCCGCCTTGAGCGCGCAGACGATCGTCGTCGATCCCGTGACGCGCATCGAGGGTCATTTGCGCATCGAGGCACAATACGACGGGTCCACGATCACGCATGCGATCAGCTCGGGCACGATGGTGCGCGGCATCGAGATCATCTTGCGGGACCGCGATCCGCGCGATGCCTGGGCATTCGCGCAACGCATCTGCGGCGTCTGCACGCTCGTGCACGGCATCGCGTCGGTACGCGCCGTCGAAGACGCTTTGCAGTATCCGATCCCGGAGAACGCGCAGCTGATCCGCAATCTCATGATGGTTGCGCAATTCGCCCATGACCACGTCGTGCACTTCTATCACTTGCAGGCGCTCGACTGGGTCGATGTCGTTGCCGCCCTCAAGGCCGATCCCAAGGCGACTTCCGCTTTCGCACAATCGACGTCGGCTTACGCACGCTCGTCGCCCGGCTACTTTGCCGACGTCCAGCAGCGCATCAAGACTTTGGTCGAGTCGGGTCAATTGGGCATTTTTGCCAATGGCTACTGGGGCCACTCCGGATATCGGCTGCCGCCCGAAGCAAATCTCATGGCCATGGCGCATTACTTGGATGCGCTCGCCTGGCAGCGCCAGATCGTTCAATTGCAGACCATTTTCGGCGGCAAGAATCCGCACCCGAACGTGCTCGTCGGCGGAGTTCCGGCGGCGATCAGCGTGCATACGGGTGACGGTACGGCGACGACCGCTGTCAACGAGGTGGGGCTGCAGAAAGTTACTGAAATCATCGCTTTGATGCGCCAGTTCATCACCGAAGTCTATGTACCCGACCTGCTCGCGATCGGTTCGTTCTACAAGGACTGGTTCGTCAAAGGCTATGGCGAAGGCACGGGCAATTTCATGACTTACGGCGACTTTCCGAACGCGGCAAGCTTGGATCCCAAGACCTTTCTGGTGCCGCGCGGAGCGATCCTCGGTCGCGATTTGACGACGATACACGATGTGGATCTGACCGCTTCCGGCGACATCCAGGAGTTCGTGGCCCACTCCTGGTACGAGTATGACGGCGGCAAGACCGCGGGTCTGCATCCGTATGCGGGCGAGACTCGCCTCAAGTATTCGGGTCCGACGCCGCCGTACGCGAATCTCGATCCCGCGGCGGCCTACTCGTGGATCAAGTCGCCGCGCTGGAAGGGCCACGCGATGGAAATGGGGCCGTTGGCGCGCGTGCTCATGATGTATGCGTCCGGCCACGCACCGACCGTCGCGCTCACCGATGAGTCGCTGGGCCGTTTGCAACTGCCCTTCGACGCCCTTTATTCCGTCATGGGTCGCAACCTTGCGCGTGCGCTCGAATGCCAGATCCTCACGGACGCGCTGGCGGGATGGCAGGCGAAACTGCAGGCCAACATCAGGGCGGGGGATGTGCGCACGTTCAACGAAGCACAATGGGAGCGCTCGACCTGGCCGGCGCACGCGCAAGGCGTGGGCTGCCTCGAGGCGCCGCGCGGGTCTCTCGCGCACTGGTTGGTCATCGACGACGGCCTGATTACCAACTATCAGGCCGTCGTGCCGACGACTTGGAATGCGGGGCCTCGCGACGCGGCCGGCGTTCCGGGCCCCTATGAGGCGGCGCTCCAAGGGATCCGTATCGCGGACCCGAAACAGCCGCTGGAGATCCTGCGCACCGTGCACAGCTTCGACCCGTGTCTCGCCTGCGCCGTGCATCTGATCGATCCCAACGGTGAGGAACTGCTGCAAGTTCGCGTGCAGTGAGGGCGGTCGCGGCGCCGCTCAACCGCCGGCCGGCAGCGTGTGCGCGATACCCTTGTGGCAGTCGATGCACGTCATGCCGTTCGTCGCGAGGCCCGAGTGTGCGCTCACGGCCGCGGCTGGTTGCTTGCTGAAATCCATTGCGGCGGGGTTATGGCAGCTGCGGCATTCGGCCGAATCATTACCCTGGTATTCCTTCCAGACTTTTTGAGCCAACTCGAGCCGGTGCGCTTCGAATTTGGCGGGCGTGTCGAGTTCTCCGGTCAGCCAGCCCCAGGCCTGAGTCGAGCCTTTCATATGATCGATCAGACCCGCGACGAACGTCGGGGCGACATGACAATCCGAGCAGCCGGCGCGGATCCCAAACTGATTCCGGTAATGCACGGTGTGCGAGAGTTCCTGCCGTGGCGCATTCATGCTGTGACACGAGGTGCAGAACGCCTCCGAGTCCATGAATTTCAGCGAAGCGAAGAAGCCGCCGGTTGCACCGGCACCGACCAGCAACGCCGCGAAGCCACCGAGCGGAATACCCAACAGGAACCAACGTCGCGGACGGCGCCAAACCCAGGCGCCGATGCCGCGGTCCTCCGGCGGCGGCGCAGTCATTGCGGTCCGAGCGTTGCGGCCATGGCAGTTTGCGTGATCACGGCGCAAGGCTACGCGTGTCGCGCAGCGGACCTCTGTACGGTGTCGAACGGACACCTGCTTGGAGCGCGCGTAGATTCGATCGTGACGGGGTTGTTCGTGGATGAAAGGGGGTGCGAGAAGATGCGATCGGCGTGGCCACTTGCGCTTTCCCTGAAGATGCTCGGCG
>Ga0116226_10000788_pt1 | contig 27258 bp, 19 predicted proteins | sample S1TSphfallax_FD_89692 | JGI IMG/M metagenome (GOLD analysis project Ga0116226, IMG submission 89692) | Host-associated microbial communities from peat moss isolated from Minnesota, USA - S1T2_Fa - Sphagnum fallax MG | ecosystem: Host-associated > Plants > Peat moss > Unclassified | place: USA... | reverse complement strand
GAGATCAGCGTCTGGATCGCCTTGAACGACGTGTCGATCGACGGCAGCCCCATGGCTTACATTCCCGGCTCGCACCGCTGCCCGGTGCTGCCGCACCGGGTCCGTCAGGATGACGGCGCTGCGCAGACGCTCGAGTGCTGTGCCGGCTTCGATCCGGCCGCCGCAGCGGTCTGCCCCATACCGGCGGGCGCAATGATCGTGCATCACGTGCGCACCGTGCACGGGGCGCCGGTGAACCGCAGTCTTGCGCCGCGCTGCGCCTACATTCTGAGCTATCTGCGGCCGCCGCAGCCGCGGGCGGCGACGCGCGAGTTTCCATGGCTCGAAGAATTGCGCAGGCTGAACCGCAATCGGCGCAAGCGCTTCCTGCTGCGCGGTGGCGTGTTCATCGAAGTGCTGTGCATCCTGCGTTCCGACCGCTATGCGGACCGCCATTTCCTCTCGGGATTCTTGCGCCGCCGGCTGCGGTCGCTGACTGCCTGGTGGCGGCGTCCCTAGGATCAGGGCAGCGGCATGTCGTGGGCGAGGCCGAGCCGGCCGCTCTCGCCGAGCCGAATCGCCCGGCGGACCAGAGCGTAGCGCTCGCGGCTGTCGTAACGCCAGGCGAAGAAGCGCAACATCGTGAGGAAAACACCGCGGTTGAGCAGATACAGCAGCCGGTTTCGCCGCCAAAATTTCGCATCGAAATAGGCCTGATTGCGCGATGAATAAAACACCCGCAGATCGCTGCCGGTTTTCAACCAGAGTTCGAAGGACGTGTGCGTCTTGCGTTTCGCGTTCCAGGACGGCTCGAGTTCGTGCAAGCGTGCGTCCGTCAGCAGCCGGATGTGGCCGCCCGCGCTCGTGATGCGATAGCTGAACTCCGTATCGTCGGCATACAAAACGAACTCGGCGTTCGGAGTTCCGATCGTCGACAGCAGATCAGCGTGAAAAAAAAGGCCGCTGTACGGTGCGTAGGGAAGCACGACCTGGCTCGGGATCCCCACCCGGTTCGACGGATGGCCCCACGGCAGCCGTCGCCAAATCTTGTAGGGGATATCGGCGACATGAAAGCCGAAGAAACTCGATTGCGTCGGATAGCAGCGACGGATCGCGACTCCGTCGGCGATGTCGGATTGATGTTCCGGGCGGAAGGCGAGGAATGCGCACAAGCCGCGCTCTGCAACCGACAGAGGCTCGGCCGCGCGCAGCAGCGTGTCGAGTGCGGCGGCCTCGGGGGCGTTGTCGTCGTCGAGCAGCCAGATCCAGGTGGGCAGCTCGTCGAACAGAAGTTCGAGGCCGGTCTTGAAGCCGTGCGCCGAGCCTTTGTTGGTCGCGTGACGGTAGACGCGTGCCTTGTGGAATCCCGCCGCCGCCACGAGCGGTGCGATCGGATGATGCGCGCCGTTGTCGACGACGATGATCTCGCCGACTTGGGGGCAGCGCTCGATGCTCTCGAGCAGTTGTCGCAACAACGGCCAGCGGTCACCGTAGGTCACGGTGACGACACGAATCGGCTGCCCTCTCATGGGCTTGCGAGGGCGCTCACCCGCCGGAGCCGTGTTCGTCTGCCATCGTGCATCTACACCTCCGCGTTGAAGCCGCATCAAACCCGGTTTCGCGGGCGCGGAGAACGCGGCGGAGCCGCGGAACCGTGTCAGCGTTCTCTGACAGCCGCATCCGGCAATCCATACAGTGTTCGCGGGCCGCAACTACTGGATTTACCGGGCCGCAGACGACGCGTAAGCTTGGCCTATGGTTCGCAGCGTACTCGGTCGACAGCGATTCAAGGCACGGGGCGTGGCCTCGAACCGCGCGGGCCGTTTCGCGGCCACCCAAGTCGAGCGCGCCAGCGACGACTGGTACGTCGAGGAGTTGCCGCAGCGCATCGACGAAATCGTCTCTGCTGATCGCGCCCGCAGCCTGATCACCACCAACGACTCGCCGGATGTCGGCTTCGAGGCGTCGATCAATCCTTATCGCGGCTGCAGCCATGGCTGTATCTACTGTTTCGCCCGGCCGAGTCATGCCTATCTCGGTCTGTCGCCCGGTTTGGATTTCGAAACGAAGCTGTTTTACAAGGAGCATGCCGTCGAATTACTCGAAGCCGAACTCGCGCGGCCGGGCTACGAGCCGAAGCCCATCGCGCTCGGAATCAATACGGATGCCTATCAGCCCCTGGAGAAGCGCCTGGCGCTGACCCGCAGCCTGCTTACCGTGCTGGCCCGCTGCCGCCATCCGGTCAGCCTCATCACCAAGAGCGCCTTGATCCTGCGCGACCTGGATTTGCTCGTCGATCTCGCCCGCGACGGTCTCGTCTCGGTGATGCTCAGCATCACGTCTATGTCGGACCCGATCAAGCGCACGCTCGAGCCGCGTACCGCGTCGCCGGAGTCGCGTCTGCGCGTGGTGCGCGAACTCGCGGCTGCCGGAGTTCCCGTGGGTGTCATGGTGGCGCCGGTGATTCCCGCGATCACGGATCACGAAATCGAGGCCATCCTCGCTGCGGCGCGCGACGCGGGTGCGAGCTGCGCCGGTTACGTGCTGCTGCGCTTGCCGCACGAAGTCAAAGACTTGTTCAGAGAATGGCTGGCTGAGTTCTACCCGGATCGCGCCAAACACGTGATGTCCTTGGTGCAGCAGTCTCATGGTGGCAAGGACTACGACTCGCGCTTCGGGCAGCGCATGCGCGGGACCGGTCCTTATGCCGAATTGCTGCACAGACGCTTCCGACTCGCTGCACGCAAACTCGGCTTTGAATCCGCCGATGATCGTCATAGGCTCAATACGTCGGTATTTCGTCCGCCGACACCCACGGGCGGCCAATTGACGCTGGGCTTTTGAGACTGCGATGCCGTTGCCCGCCGTAGCGCCGACTGCGTCCGACCCGCTCGCCGCCTTTCACCCCGCGGTCGCCGCCTGGTTCCGGCGCAGCTTCGACGCCCCGACGGTTGCGCAGCTGCGCGCCTGGGAGGCGCTGCAGGGCGAGCGCCACGTCCTGGTTGCCGCGCCGACGGGCTCCGGCAAGACCTTGGCCGCGTTTCTCGCCGCGATCGACGCCCTGGTTCGCGAGGGTCAGGAGCACGGCCTCCCCGACGCAACCCGAGTTCTCTATGTTTCTCCGCTGAAGGCGCTGTCGAACGACATTCGGCGCAATCTCGACGGGCCGCTCAAGGGCATCCGCGACGAACTCCGTGCCGCAGATCTGCCCGACGTCGAGATCCGTGCGCTCGTGCGCTCGGGCGATACCTCGGCGGCGGAGCGTGCCAGCATGCGTCGCCGCTCGCCGCACATCGTCGTGACGACGCCCGAATCGCTCTATATCCTGGTTACCTCGGAATCCGGGCGGCGCATGTTGGCCACGGTCCGAACCGTGATCGTCGATGAGATCCACGCGATCGCCGGCAACAAGCGCGGCACGCATCTCGCGCTGACGCTCGAGCGGCTCGAAGCGCTGCTGCGTCATCCGCTGCGGCGCATCGGCTTGTCGGCGACGCAAAAACCGCTCGAGAACATCGCGCAGTTCCTGCTTGGGCAGGGTCCCGGGGCGGCGCCCGGCTGCACCATCGTCGACCAGGGCCATTTGCGCAATCTCGATCTGGCCTTGGAGCTACCGTCCTCGCCCCTGACACCGGTGATGTCCGGCGAGGTGTGGACCGAGATCTACGATCGTCTCGCCGGCTTGATCGAGTCGCATCGGACCACGATCGTCTTCGTCAACACGCGGCGGCTGGTCGAGCGCATTGCCAGACACTTGTCGGAACGCCTTGGCGAGGCGGTCGTCGCCGCACATCACGGCAGCCTTTCCAAGGAGCGCCGGCTCGACGCCGAGCAACGCTTGAAGCGTGGCCAACTGAAGGTGCTCGTCGCGACCGCCTCGCTGGAACTCGGTATCGATATCGGCGAAGTCGATTTGGTCTGCCAGATTGGCTCGACCCGGTCGATCGGAGCGCTCCTCCAGCGGGTCGGACGCGCCGGTCATGCGGTCGGCGGAACCTCGAAGGGCCGATTGTTCCCCCTGTCGCGCGACGAGTTGGTTGAATGCGCGGCGTTGCTCGATGCAGTGCGCCGCGGCGAACTCGACCGCCTCGCGATCCCTGAGAACGCGCTCGACGTGCTCGCGCAACAGCTGGTCGCCGAAGTCGCGAGTGGCGAGTGGCCGATCGACCGTTTGTTCGCGCTGGTACGGCGTGCCTATCCCTTTCGCAATTTGCCGGAGCCGGACTTTTCGGCCTGCCTCGACATGCTCGCCGACGGTTTCGACACGCGCCATGGTCGGCGCGGCGCACTGCTGCACCGGGACGCGATCAACGGCGTCGTACGGGCGCGCAAAGGCGCGCGTTTGACGGCGCTGACCTCGGGTGGCGCGATTCCCGACAACGCCGACTATCGGGTCGTGCTCGAACCGGCCGCACTCTTCGTCGGCACCGTCAACGAGGACTTTGCCGTCGAGAGCCTGCAGGGCGACGTTTTTCAACTGGGCAATACCTCTTATCGGATATTGCGCGTCGAGCGCGGCACGGTCCGCGTCGCCGACGCGCAAGGCGAAGCGCCTTCGATTCCGTTTTGGCTCGGGGAGGCGCCGGGTCGCAGCGCCGAGTTGTCGGCCGCCGTCGCCCGACTGCGAGCGCAGATCGAGCACGGCCTGGGGCCGGCCGGTCAGCCGCCGGAGGAAAGCGCCGCCTATCGCTGGTTGGCAGAGACGCTCGGGCTGGCCGCGCCCGCGGCGGAGCAGTTGTTGCAATACCTGGGCGCGGGTTACGCGGCCTTGGGGGTCTTGCCGACCCTGGCCACGATCGTCTTCGAGCGCTTCTTCGACGAGTCCGGGGGAACCCAACTCGTGATCCATTCGCCCTACGGCAGCCGCGTCAATCGTGCCTGGGGACTCGCGCTGCGCAAGCGCTTCTGCCGCAACTTCAACTTCGAACTGCAGGCCGCGGCGACCGAGGATCACATCGTGCTTTCCCTGACCCACGCGCACAGCTTCGATCTCGCCGAGGTGGCGCGCTACCTACATTCGCGTTCCGTGCACGAGGTGCTCGTACAGGCGCTCTGTACGGCACCGATGTTCGGCGTGCGCTGGCGGTGGGTCGCCGGCGCTGCCCTTTCGCTGCCGCGGTTTCGCGGTGGCAGGAAAGTTCCACCGCAAATCGCGCGCATGAATGCCGAGGATTTGCTCGCTGCGATATTTCCCGATCAGGTCGCCTGCGCGGAAAATCGTGGCGGTGCAATCGACATCCCCGAGCATCCGCTGGTCACGCAGACCATCCGCGATTGTCTCGACGGAGCCATGGATGAGCATGGCCTGCACACATTGTTGCGTGGTCTCGAGTCCGGTGCGATTGGCGTGGTGACGCGGGACCTCACGCAGCCATCGCCGCTCGCACTCGAAGCGCTCACGGCCCGCCCGTACGCCTATCTCGATGATGCACCCCTCGAAGAGCGGCGCACTCAGGCCGTGTTGGCCCGGACCTGGCTCGATCGGGCCGCCGCCGCCGACATCGGCCGGCTCGATCCGGAGGCAATCGCGCGCGTACGCGCCGAGGCCTGGCCGGATGCGACGAGCGCCGACGAGTTGCACGATGCCCTCACGTGGATGGGGTTCATGACCGAACCCGAGGCCGGGCGTCAGGCCGCTTGGCCTGCGCTGCTCGCCGGTCTCGAGTTGGCCGGGCGCGTGCTGCGGGTTCAGGCCGGCGCGGGCGTGGCGCCGCTGTGGATCGCCGCCGAACGTCGCGCTTGGTTCGAGCCGCGCGTGCCGGCGTCCGCTGAAGCGCTCGTCGAGATCCTGCGCGGGCGTCTCGAGGCGCTGGGTCCCGTCAGTGCCGCGGAGTTGGCGGCACCGGTGCGGGTCTCTGCGTCCGACGCCGATGCGGCGCTCGCGGCGCTGCAGGCCGAAGGCTTCGCGATGCGCGGCGAGTTCACTGCGGCGCCCACGCCGGAATGGTGTGAGCGCCGGCTGCTCGCGCGCATCCATCGCTATACGGTCAAACGCTTGCGTGCCGAGATCGAGCCCGTGCCGGCACGGGACTTCCTGCGCTTCTTGTTCGTCTGGCAGCGCGTGCAAGCGGCGGCCCGTTTGCAGGGCGGTGATGCGGTCGCAGCCGTGTTGACGCAACTGGAGGGTTTCGAGGCGCCGGCCGCCGCCTGGGAGACCGAGCTTCTGCCGGCGCGGGTCGCCGAGTATGAGCCGGAATGGCTCGACGATCAGGGCCGTGCCGGACGCACCGTCTGGACCCGCTTGGCCGCACGCGGCGGCGACCCGGAGCAGGGCGCCGCGCCGGTACGGGCCGCGCCCGTGCGCGCCGCGCCGATCGTGCTGCTCGCGCGACGCCAGGTCGCGCATTGGTCGTCGTTGACGAGCGCGCTCGACCCCGCGCATTTGAGTTCACGCGCGCGCGCCGTGCTCGAGGCGCTCAAGGTCCACGGGGCCTCCTTTTTCGAGGAGATCGCCGAGCAGTCGCGGCTGTTGCCCGCCGAGGCCGAAAGCGCGCTCGCCGAGCTCGTGGCCGTGGGACTCGTAAACTCGGATGGCTTCGCCGGTCTGCGCGCGCTGCTCGTGCCGGGAGAGCAGCGCGCGCACTCCGGCGGCGGCTCGCGGCGCAAGCGCCGCCGCAGCCTCCTGCAGATGGCCGATGCGGGACGTTGGGCCGTGGTGCGGAAGCCCGTCGGCGGCCCCGTAGTAGGACCGCGAGAGGCCGTGGTCGAGACGGTCGTGCGCAGCTTGTTGCGCCGCTGGGGCGTGATCTTTTGGAGACTGCTGTTACGCGAAGCGGATTGGTTGCCGCCGTGGCGGGAACTGCTCAACTGCTGTCGACGCCTCGAGGCGCGCGGCGAGATTCGCGGCGGGCGTTTCGTCACCGGCTTCTCTGGCGAGCAATTCGCGCTTCCCGAGGCGATCGGCGCGCTGCGCGACGTGCGTCGCCGCGAGGACGAGCGCGACTACGTCGCCGTCTGCGCTGCCGATCCATTGAACCTGGTCGGCATCCTCACGCCGGGATCTCGACTCGCCTCGGTGACGGCCAACCGGGTTCTGTTTCGCGACGGGATTCCCGTCGCGACCCTGGCGGCCGGCGAGGTGCATTTTCTCGTGCCGGTGGCTCCCGCGGATGAATGGGAACTGCGCACTCGCCTCATCCAGCGCCACGTTCCGGCGGCGCTGGCGGAGATTGCCCAGGGCTCCTGCGCACTCTAGCGGGCCCAGTGGCCCTCGCGCAGGCGCCAGCCGCCATTGACGCGCACCCAGGCGTGCGGCACCCAGCGATAGCCCGGGCGACCCGCGACCCAATGCCCGCCGACCCAGACATGCTGACCCCCGACCCAGTTCCAATAACCGCCGATCCAGACATAGCCCGGTTGCGGTGCTACGCCGATGACCTCGACCTGGGGCGGCGGCGGCGCGACGCCGACGTAGCCAACGGTCACGACGGGCGCGGGCACTGCGACCGAGCCGCGTACCACGCAGCCGCCGAGCAAGGTCGTGCTGGCCACGGCTGCCCAGATCAGGGGTCGAATGATGTGAGTCTGCTGCATCTTGTTTTCCTGTGTTTGCTGGATCTTCCCGACAGATAACGGCCAACCCGGGCCGTGGTTGACGCGCCGTAGCATACGACTGCAGCGAAGGGCCGACGAAGCGGAGTCGGCGCAAACGTGATGCGGGGCACACCCGCGACGCCGGAAGCGGCATACTGCGCGCCGTCCGCCGCGCGCAACCAGAGGGATTCACATCTTGACACTGCGACCGAATATCTTGATCTTGATGGCGGACCAGTTGACCGCGCGCGCCTTGCCCGCCTACGGCAACCGGGTCGCCCTGACGCCGCACATCGATGCCCTGGCGAGCCAGGGCGTGGTCTTCGAATCCTTCTATTGCAACAGCCCGCTGTGCGCGCCGTCGCGATATTCCTTTCTCGCGGGCCGTCAGATCTCTGCGATCGGTGCGTTCGACAATGCGGCCGAGTTCCCCGCCGAGGTGCCGACCTTCGCGCACTACCTGCGCCGGGCCGGCTATCAAACCGTGCTCAGCGGCAAGATGCACTACTGTGGGCCGGACCAGCTGCACGGCTTCGAGGAGCGTCTGACCACGGACATCTATCCGGCCGACTTCGGCTGGACTCCCGATTGGAGCCGCTTCGCCGACCGACCCGGCTGGTATCACAGCATGGATTCCGTGACGCAGGCGGGTCCATGCACGCGCACGAATCAAATCGACTTCGACGACGAGACGGTCTATCACGCACGCCGGAAGCTGTTCGACATGGCGCGCGCGGCCGACCGTCGTCCGTTCTGCATGGTCGTCTCGATGACGCATCCGCACGATCCGTATTCGATTCCGCAGCGCTATTGGGACCGCTACGCCGACGTTGCGATCGACGCGCCGCGGGTGCCCGCAGCCGCGGTGCCGCTCGATCCGCATTCGCGCCGCCTGCGGCATGTCTGCGGACTCGACTTGCTGACCGTCGATGCGACCCAGACCCAGGCCGCGCGACGTGCCTACTACGGTGCGATTTCGTACGTCGACGACCAAGTCGGCTCGCTGCTCGGGGCGCTCGCCGAGTCGGGTTTTGCGGACGATACGATCGTGCTGCTGCTCGCCGACCACGGCGACATGCAGGGCGAGCGCGGCCTCTGGTACAAGATGAATTTTTTCGAACCGGCCTGCCGGATTCCCTTGATCGTGCATGCGCCGGGGCGCTTCGCCGCGCGGCGGGTGGCGGAGTCCGCATCGCTGGTCGATGTGCTGCCGACCGTGTGCGAACTGGCCGGCATCGGCGCGGGCGGCTACGCAACGCCGCTCGACGGCGCGAGCCTCGTGCCGCAACTGCGCGGCGCGCCGGGCAGCGGCACGGTCATCGGTGAATATTGTGCGGAGGGAGCGATCGCGCCGCTCGTGATGATCAAGCGGGGACCTTGGAAGTTCGTGCATACACCGGCCGATCCGGACCAGCTCTACGAGTTGCACGACGATCCCGACGAACTGCGCAACCTCGCCGCCCTGCCCGCGCAGACCGAACGCCTCGCGGCGTTTCGCGCCGAGGCGGCCGCTCGTTGGGACCTGCCGGCTTTGCACGCCGCCGTGCTCGCGAGCCAGCGCCGCCGCCATCTCGTCGGCGCGGCCTTGCGCGCGGGGCGCTACACGCCCTGGGATTTTCAGCCCCTGCGCGATGCCAGTCGGGCTTACGTGCGCAACGACCAGGATCTCGGGGCGCTGGAGGCCATGGCCCGATTTCCGCCGTTCGCGGGTTGACGGGGCGGTGCTAGTATCGCGGGTCCGAAGCGTCACGACAGGATCCTGCAACTCATGATTCACAAGGCGGCGACCACCCACGCCGATCCGGCGGAGGGCGCGCCCGACAGCGAGGCGGGGCTGAACGCCGCCCGCGAGGCGGTCATCGCGAATTCGGTCTGGATCCGTCCCCTGCAGGAGGAGATCGGCCGGGTCATCGTCGGCCAGCGGCATCTGATCGACAGCCTGTTGATTGCGCTGCTGACCAACGGCCACGTGCTGCTGGAAGGCGTGCCGGGGCTAGCCAAGACGCTCGCGCTGAAGACGCTCGCAAGCTGTCTCGCGGTCGAATTCAAGCGCCTGCAATTCACGCCCGACATGCTGCCGGCCGACATCGTCGGCACCATGATCTATAACCCCCAGGACGGTGCGTTTCGGACCAAGCACGGACCGATCTTCAGCAATCTCGTCCTCGCCGATGAGATCAATCGTGCACCCGCCAAGGTGCAGAGCGCGCTGCTCGAGGCGATGCAGGAACGGCAGGTGACGATCGGCGATGCGACGTACGCGCTGCCCAATCCCTTCCTCGTGCTGGCGACGCAAAACCCGCTCGAGCAGGAGGGCACCTATCCCCTGCCCGAGGCGCAGATCGATCGCTTCATGATGAAGGTCATCGTCCAGTATCCGACTCGCGCCGAGGAACGTGCGATCCTGGACGCGATGGCGACGAGCGAGCCGGGCCTGACGCCGCGCGCGGTCGTGAGCGCCGCGCAGATCGTCGCGGCTCGCCATGTCGTCAATCGTCTGCACGTCGACGCCAAGATCCGCGACTACATCGTCGATCTCGTCGTCGCGACCCGGCCGCCGACGCTGCCGTCCCTGAACCTGAACGGTTACATTCAGAACGGCGCATCGCCGCGCGCCACGATCGCACTGACGCTCGCCGCGCGTGCCATGGCGTTCCTCCAGGGCCGCCATTTCGTCGTGCCTCAGGACGTCAAGGCGGTCGCCTACGACGTGCTGCGGCACCGCGTGTCCGTGACCTACGAGGCCGAGGCGGAGAACGTCACCGCCGAGAACGTGATCGAGAAGATCCTCGCGACCTTGCCCGTGCCTTGAGCGTGGCGCCGGACACCGACAAGTCGCGCAGGGCAATGATGAGCGGCATGCGGCAATTGGAGATCCGCACGCGGCGCATGGTCAACGATGGTCTCGCCGGCGCTTATCATTCGGTCTTCAAGGGGCGCGGCATGGATTTCGACGAAGTGCGCGAATACAGTCCGGGCGACGAAGTGCGCACGATCGACTGGAACGTCACGGCGCGCGCCGGGCGCACGTTCGTCAAGAAATACACCGAAGAGCGGGAACTGACGATTTTCCTGCTCGTCGATATCAGCGCCTCGGGCGATTTCGGCTCGGGGGAGGTCCGCAAGCGCGACCTCGCCGCCGAACTCGCGAGCGTGCTCGCGTTTTCGGCGATCCGCAACAGCGACAAGGTCGGGCTGCTCTTGTACAGCGACCGGATCGAGCGTTTCCTGCCGCCCAAGAAGGGCCGTCGTCAAGTCTTGCGCGTCGTACGCGATGTCATGTTCCACGAACCGGCCGGTGCCGGCACCGACAGCGTCATGGCCCTGGATGCGGTCAACCAGGTGTTGCATCGTCGCGCGGTGGTGTTCCTGATTTCCGATTTCGAAGCGCAGGGCGATCCGGCATTGACGCGTGCGGGCCTGCGTCGCGCGATGCGTCAGACGAACCGACGCCACGATCTGATCGCCGTACAGATCGAGGATCCACGCGAAAGCGAGCTGCCCGACGTCGGGATCGTCGCACTCGAAGATGCGGAGAGCGGCGAGATCGTCGAAGTCGACACCGGCAACGCGGCCGTGCGCCAACGCTTCGCCGCCGAGGCCACGCTGCGCAAGCGGCGCCTGCTCGCTGATTTTCGCGCCGAAGGTGTCGACAGCCTGCAGCTGCGCACCGATTCGCCCTATCTGCCGGCCCTGCAGCGACTGTTCAAGAGCCGCGCGCAACGGCGTGCGCAGAGGCCGGCCGGACCCTCCCGCGCATGAACGCTGCAGGCGACCGTTGCAGGCTCGCGATCGCAGCCGGCCTGATCGGCGCCGTGCTCGCTGCGCCGACGCCGGCCTCGACCGAGGCGCCGGCAACCGGCGCTCCCCCTGGCGGCGACGCCGCCTCGGGGGCGGACATCCGCGACATCCGCATGTCCGCCGGCGGCGGCTCGAACGCGGCCATGCTCGCGCTCGTGTTCGGCGCAAGTCTTGCGGCGCTGGTCGGTATCGGCTATTTCGTCCGGCAGCGTCGCCGCCCGCGGCCGCTGCGCTCCTTCGAACTCGCCTTGCAGCAACTCGAGGCGGCGCGCAGCCTGCTGCGTGCGGATCGAGCGAACGAATACTGTGTCGCGGTGTCCGGCATCGTGAGGCGCTACATCGAGGCGGGCTTTCGCATCCCGGTCACCCAACGCACGTCCGAAGAGTTTCTCGGCGAACTCGCAACCCGTGTCGATTCGCCGTTGCTGCGGCATCAGGCCAGGCTCGAAGACTTCCTGCACTGCTGCGACGCTGCGAAATTCGGCGGCTCCGCGCCGACGGCACGGAACCTGGAGTCCCTGCATCGCAGCGCCGCGGACTTGGTCCGCGAGACGACCGCGGAGGCGCATGACGCGGTTCCTGCAACCTGAGTGGTTTTGGCTCACGGCGCTGTTGCCGCTGGTGCTCATCTGGCGCGGACGCCGCGGACCGGTCGCCGCGGTCTCCTACCCGGACGTGGGGCTGGCGCGCGAGATCGCCCGCTCGAGCCGCAGCCGCATCGGTGTCTGGACCTGGGCGGTCGTGCTGTTCGCCGCGGCCCTGATGATAGCCGCACTGGCGCGTCCGCAGCGGGTGCATAGCCGGACCGAGACGACCGCGAACGGCATCGATATCGTACTCGGGCTCGACGTTTCGGGCTCGATGCAGGCGCTGGACTTTCTCGTGCAAGGTCAACGCGTCAACCGCATCCAAGTGGTCAAGTCCGTGGTCGCGAAGTTCATCGAGGAACGGCCCGACGATCGCATCGGCCTGGTCGCATTCGCCGGCGCACCCTACCTGGTCAGCCCGATCACGCTCGATCACGGCTGGCTGCAGCAGAACCTGGATCGGGTCAACATCGGTGCGACCGATGACGGCACCGCGATCGGCTTGGGGATCGCCTCGTGCGTCAATCACTTGCGCCGCGCCGCTGGTAAATCCAAGGTCGTGATCTTGCTCACCGACGGCGTCAATAATACCGGCAAGATTGCACCGCTCGCAGCCGCGGAGGCGGCGCGCGCGCTCGGCATCAGGATCTACACGATCGGCGTCGGCGTCCGTGGCAAGGCGCCGCTGCCGGTACGCGACGAGGCCGGCCACTGGCACGTGATCATGGCGCAGGTCGACGTCGATGAACGCACGCTCGCCGCCGTCGCGGCTTTGACCGGCGGGCGCTTCTACCGGGCGACCGACACGGATTCGCTGCGCAAGATCTACGAGGAGATCAACGGGCTCGAGAAGTCGGCCGAGACCGTACGCACGTTCGAGCACCTCGATGAATTGTATCGCTGGGCGCTGATCCCTGCGCTCGGACTCTTGTGCCTCTGGTTCCTCCTGCAGCACACCCGCTGGCGGCGCCTGCCGTGAAGTTCAGCGCTCCGGTCTGGCTCATCGTCGGTCTTGCCTGTTGCGCCGGCATGACCGCGGTCTGGTTCTGGCACGACGCGCGCCAACGCGTGGCGCTCGCGCGCTTCATCGGCTTGCGGTGGAGCCGTTCCTTGACCCAGTCCCGCTCCCCGCTGCTGCGGCGACTGCAGCGGTGCTTGCTGTCACTTGCCGTCGCGCTGCTTGCCGTCGCGCTCGCGGGGCCGCAGTGGGGCTATCGCTGGGAAGTGCTCAACAGCCGCGGCAATGAAATCGCGTTCGCGCTCGATACGTCGCGCAGCATGCTGACACCCGACATGAAACCCGATCGCCTGACGCGCGCGAAACTCGCGATCGACGATTTCGTCGATCATCTGGACGGTGATGCGGTGGGCATCGTGGCCTTTGCCGGCAGCGCGTTCCTGGTCAGTCCGATCACGCTCGACTATCGCGCCGTGCACGAGTCGCTGGCGGCGATCGACACCGAGACGATTCCGCGCGGCGGCACGAACATCGCGAGCGCCATCGCCGCCGCGGATCAAGCCTTGCACCGGCGCGCCGGTGGCGAGCGGATCCTGATCATCGTGAGCGATGGCGAGGACCTCGAAGGCGATGCAGTCGCGGCGGCCCAGGCTGCGGCACGCGATGGACTGCGCATTTTCACGGTAGGCGTCGGCACTGCGGCCGGTGAGCTGATCCCCCTGCCGCTGTCCTTGGGCGGCGGCTTCGTCAAGGACGACACCGGCGCGTTCGTGCGCTCGCGCCTCGATGAGCCCGGGCTCAGAGCCATCGCGGCGGCCGGCGGCGGATTCTACGCGCCGCTCGGCGTACAGGGCGAAGGTCTCGAGACCATCTGGACGCAGGCGATCGGTCCGCTCGCCAAACACGACCTCGCGTTTCGTCAGGAGAAGATCTACATCGAGCGCTTTCAATGGCCGCTCGCCGCCTCGCTAGTCTTGCTGCTCGCCAGTCTCATGGTCGGTACACGCAGGCGTCGACCGGCCCGCAAACTGGCGACTGTCGCGGCAGCGACGCTGGCGTCGGGCGCCTGCGTGCTCTGCCTGCCGGGGCTGCCCATGCACGCGGCGGCGGCCGACGCGACGGCACCCACACCAAGCCCCGCGCCGTCGAAGCCGCCCGAGGCGGAGTTGCAGTCCGGTGCCGCCGCCTATCGCGCCGGGCAGTTTCCGCAGGCCGAGCGGGCGTTCCGGCATTCGCTCGAGCAAGCACCCTCGGACGCCTCGCGCCGGCTCGCCGAGCAGGAAGACGCCTACTACAACCTGGGCAATACCCTGTACCGCGCCGGGCAGAAGACCGAACAGAGCTCGCGCGAAGAAACGCTCAAAAGCTGGAATGCCGCGGTCGCCGCCTATGAGACGGCATTGCAGCTGCGCGCCGATGATGCCGACAGCAAGTTCAACCGTGACTTCGTCAAGCGCAAGATCGCTGCCCTGCAACAGCCGCCAGACCAAGACAAATCATCGCCGAACGGTGGTGGTGGCGGTGGCGGCGGCGGCGGCGGACAGAACGGTCAGCCGCCCAAGCCGCCGGCCGGCTCACCGCCGCCGCCAGCGCAGCCGGCCGGCGCTGCCGGATCCGGCCCAGCAGCCGCGCAGATGAGTCCCGAGGAGGCGCGCGAGCTGCTCGACTCCGCCAAGGGCGATGAGCGCCATGCGCTCGGTGCGCCGCCACCCGCGGGCCAGCCGCCCGACAAACCTTACAAGAACTGGTGAGATGCGCGTCGTCAGTCATCCACGGCTCGCATTCGTCTGTGTCGTCGTGTCGTGCTTGGCGGTCGGCTTCGCGGGACGCGCCGCCGCGGCGCAATCGGTTTTGAGCGCGACGCTCGTGCCCAGCCAAATCACGGTGGGTCAGTCGGCGGAACTCACCGTGAAGACCTTGGGCGCGGGCCTCGAGGCCGTAGTGCTGCCCTCGGTGCCCGGACTCGAACTGCGCATCGTCGAGCAGACCCACCATCTCGAAACCGTGCATGGGGTTTCGCTCGGCACGACGACGACGCGCGTACAGGTCACACCGCTGCTCGCCGGTGTCTACTCGATTCCCGGCCTGACTCCGCCGGCGCAGCCCTTGGTGTTGCGAGTCAGCGTCGATGATGCGATCGGCAAGGCGTCGCCCAAGACGGCGGCGACGGCGGCGAAACCGCGAGCGGACGCCGGCGAGGCGATTCATCTGACCGCCGATGGCTCGGCTTTTTTGCGCCTGAGCCTGCCGAAGCGTGAGGTCTTTGTCGGCGAGAGCGTGCCCGTGGACATCGAGCTGGGCTTGCGGCCGGGCTTCGTCAATTCGTTGAACGGACTGCCGACGCTGACGAGCGCCGATTTCACGCTCAACAATCTCTCGCGGCAACCCGAGCGCAGTGAGCGCGTCGTCGACGGTGTCCGCTTCGCAGTATTGACCTGGCACAGTGTCGTCGCGCCCGTGCGGCCGGGCACATTCACGCTCTCGGTCGAGTCGCCGATCACGATCCGGCAGCGTCTGCGCCCCGAGTCGGAGGCGAAACTCGAGGATCAATTGGGCGATCCGTTCCTGCAGAACCTCTACGGCAAGACCGTCAAGAAGGACATCAAGGTCGCGAGTCCCGCGGCCGTGCTCGACGTGCTGGCACTGCCGAGCGAAGGCCGGCCGACCGCATTCAGCGGCGCCGTGGGCAGCTTTCGCATTTCGAGCGATCTCGTGCCCGACAAGGCGGCGGCGGGCGATCCGCTGAGTCTGCGCATGCACGTGAGCGGATCCGGCAACTTCGATCGCGTCGACAGTCCGATGCTCGAACACCTCGATCAATGGAAGACCTATCCGCCCAAGTCCACGTTCATGGCCAACGACCCCGTCGGCTATCAGGGCGAGAAAAACTTCGAACAGGCGCTGATTGCATCGCGTGCCGGGCCGCAAACCTTGCCGCCGCTGAGCTTCAGTTATTTCGATCCGATCGCACGGCGCTACGCGACGGTCACGAGTGCGCCGCTGCAGGTGACGATCACACCCGCGCCCGGCGATACCTCGGCCCCCGCACCGCTCCCGCCGTCTCCCACGGTCGCGGGCGACGCGGCGGCAGTATCCGGGGCCGGCAGCTTGCGGCCCGATCACGCGCTGCCGCCGGCCGGTGTGCGCGGTCTGCGTCCCCTCTATCTGCAAGCCCCGTTTCTCGCCGTGCCGGCGGCGCTCGTGCTCGGTTTCGCCGCTGCAGCCTGGCGGCAGCGGCGGCCCACCGACGTCGCTGCGGGTGCGCGCCGGCGTCGGCAGCGCCAGCTTGGCGCCACGCACCGTGCTCTCGCCGCGGGTGAGGCGGCGGCACGCGCGGAGGATCCGGTCGCCTTCTGTGCAGCCGCGCGCCAGCTGATCGCCGCAAGAGTGGCGAACCCAGGGGAGGGCGGGGAGGCGCCGCAGGAGCTGCGGGAACTGCAGCTGATCGCCGATGCGCAGCGCTATGGCGCCACGCCCAGCACCGCCGTCGAATGGTCTCGCTGGCTCGAGGTGCTGCGCCGCGCGGCGGTCGAACCGGAGGCGGCATGACGCGCGCCTCGCGACTGGCCTCGCTCAGCTTGGCTCTCTTTGCAATCGCCTTGCATGTGCCCGCCCAGGCCGCCGACGCCACACCCACGCTGTCCGCCGCGTCTCTCTATAACGAAGGGAACGCCTATGCACGTGCCGGTAAACCCGGCCTCGCCGTGCTCAACTACGAGCGGGCGCGCCTGTTGGCGCCCGGCGATGCCGATCTCGCGGCCAATCTCGCCACGGTAAGGCGCTCCGCGCATGTCGCCACGGCGACGCCGAGCGGTGTAGCGCGGCTGCTGTTGCTCGCGAGCCCGAACTTCTTTGCGTGCTTGGGCGTGGTCGGCGTGCTGGTCGCGGGGTTCGGGCTCCTGGGCGCAATGCGCGGGGCCCGCCGGCGGCGCGCAGCCGTGGTCCTCTTGGTCGTCGGCTGCATGGCCGTTGTCATCACGCTTGCCGACGTCGTCGTGTGGTGGCCCACCTTGCATGCGGGCGTGATCATCACACCGGACGCGCCCGTGCGTGTGGCCCCCGCGCCGATGGGCGATTCGCTGTTCGCGCTGCGCGAGGCGGAACTCGTGCGTATCGAAGCCGAACATGAGGGGTTCTTGCTCGTGCGCACGAGTTCGGCGCGCACCGGCTGGGTCGCCGCCGCGAACCTCGCGCGCATCGTGCCCTGAATTTTCGCAGGGCCCAGGCTCCTATGCGCCTCCGTGGCGAAGCCCGTGCCTTCAGTCCGATGCGTCGGGCAATAGAGTCACCGCCATCGCGATCGTCTTGGTCGCCCCGGGCGCCACCGTGAAGATCGCCGGCTTGGTGCGAAAATCGCCGCTGTACCCGGCGGGATCCGCGATGCCATGCCAGGGCTCGATGCAGATGAACTCGGCTGCGGGTTTGGTCCATACACCCAGCAAGGGCGTATCGGAAAAGTCCACGCGCAGGCGTGGACCCTGTCCCGCGCCATAGGTCAGCGAGTTGCTCTGCAGTTGGTCGAAGATCAAGGCATCGCGCGTGAACAGAGCGTCCTGCAGAGTCAGACGGCGACCGACGACCGGGGTCGGTTGCGGCTCGGGCGTGAGCAAGCCTTGCGCATCGAGACGTCGCACCGGCGCGGGTTCGGCCACGGCGAATTCCAAGAAGTGTGCGCCGCGTTCTTCGCCGTAGGGCAAGGGCCAGCGAAATGCCGGGTGAAAACCGAAACTCGCCGGCAGGTCGACGGCGCCCCGGTTGCGCACCGTCGTGCTGATGGTCAGCGTCGGGCCGGTCAGCGTGAAACTCAAATCCAAGTCGAATCGAAACGGATAGACGGCGAGCGTCTCGGCGTCGTCACTCAAGCGCAAGCTCACGCTCCCCGCACTCGCCTCGCGCAGCGAGAACAGCCGGCGTCGCGCGAAGCCGTGGCGGGGCAACACAAAGGAGCTCGCACCGAGGCGATAGTGGCCGCCCGCGAGTTCGCCCACGATCGGAAACAGCACCGGAGCGCGCCCGGCCCAGACTGCAGGGTCGCCGCCCCATTGCAGATCCCGTCCCTCACGATCGCGCAGAATGGAGAGTTGCGCGCCCAAGGGATCGATCTCGGCGCGCAGTTCGTCGGAGGCGATGACCAGCCAGCTGCGATTTTCTTCAGTCATGTGCCTTGCCTCCAGGGGGTGGTGGGGCTCAGAACGGGTAGGCGATGCCGGTGAAGGCCGCGACGCCGTCGCTGCCGTAGCCAATGTCGACGTAGCCGACCACGGAGGGGCGGGCGATGCCGCGAAAACCGATGCCGTAGACTTGATGCAACTGGTCGAGGGGGAAGGTGCTGTTGCGCGCGAACACGCGGCCGAGATCGATGAACGGCGTCACCTCGATTTCCACGCGGGTCGCGATCGCATCGAAGGAGGCAACCCGACGGCGCAGTTCGAACGTGGTCGAGAACGAATCGCGATCGTAGAAACGGCCCTCGCCGTAGCCGCGCAGCGGCTGGGAACCGCCGATGATGCTGTCGCCGCCGCCGATCGAACTCAGCGCCCAAAATGGCACACGATCCGTGGACAAGAGATAGCGCAGCGCCATGTGCGTCGCGAGGATGGTCTCCGGCGTGAGCGCCCAGAAACTGCGCCCGTCCACACCGGTCTCGCTGTACATGGAATCGTTGAACAAACCGTGCCGGCTGGCGAGACCCCCGTAGGCCACCCACTTCATGCCTCGCGTCGGGATCGTGACGTTGTCGCGCGTATCGTAGACCACCGACAAGCGATTCAAAATCTGGTCGTTCGTCCCGACCCCGAGGATGTCGCCGAAACGCGTTTGCAAAGTCGCAAGACCGGACAGCGTGCCGGGCAGCACGTCGATGCGCTCGGCGCGCGCCGTGTAGAGCAGCTGCCAGGCATGGCTCAAGTTCAAACCGAGCTGCGATTCGGCGAGCTCGCGCTGCTGCGTATAGTCCGTATCGTCGTACTGCGGCGATTCGTTGCCGATCCCATAGAAGCGCGGCGTGCCGTCGCGGTCGACGATGAGACTGCCGTGAAAGGTCCATAGATCCTTGCGCAGGCGCCCGTCCTCGTATTCGAAGTCGATGCCGCGTTCGACATGCTGCTGGACCTGCGTCACGACCGACCAGTGCTCGTCCTCGGAAGGATAGGAAAACAGCCGGAAATGCGCGCCGACACCGAAATAGGGGTTATAGAGCAGGTCCGGCGCGATGATGCGTGTGATCTGCTGCTGGTCGTTCGTATGAATCCAGGTCGGCAGAACACCGAGAGTCGTCCCGCTATTGGGATCGACCGCGATCAAGGGCACCGGTATGAATGGCAGTTTGGTCGGGTCGAGCCAACTGAGCGCGCTGGCCGAGGTGAGCGCGGTTTGTGATTTGCTGCCCGTGGTCGCTGGCGAATCCGCGCTGGCCGGCGCGGGAGGCGGGGCCGCGGGTTGGCCCTGTCCGCCGGCCCGATCGCTCTGCAAATCTTGGGCACGCAGTGCCGCGGCGAACAGTACACAGCTGACCAGACCGATCATGCATAGGCGGCGGCCCCGGGTCACGACGGATGCCGCAGCGCGCCGTGCAGGCGGCGTCCTTCGAACCATTGCCAGGAGACCAGGGACGGGAGTCCGCAAAGCAGTTCACGTACGCGTTTGGTCATGGAAATGGCGAGCGCCAATTCAGCGTTCAACCCCAAGCTATGTCCGAAGATGATCAATCCCGCTTCCTGTACCCCCAACGCGCCCGGTACGATGAACGCCACATGGCGGACGGCTTGGGTCATGCTCTCCAGAATGATAGCCGACTCCACCCCCACGGGATGACCGAACAGGCGCAATGCAAACCAGATCTCGAAGGCTCCGGATAGAAATGCCAGGAATTGCAGTGCCCCCGCAAGCATGCAGCGCAGGAAGCGCCGCAAAGACGCGCGCACTTCGAGGTCGAATGACGCCGCCTCACGAGCAGGGATGCTGTCGCCCAGCAGGGGCCGCAACAGCCGGTGCAGACGTTGCGCGACCGAACCATACCGCAGCAGCAGCAGAGTTACCACCGGGATCGGCAGACTGAGCGCAAAACCGAGCACCAGCCGGCGGAAGGCCGGCTCCGTTCCGTTGCTGTCTATCGACAGGATCAGTCCCAGCGCAACGAACAGGTACACCACCAGCAGAGTCAGAATGATCTCCACCAGAACACTCGCCGCGATCGCCACGCCCGCGATCCCGCGCCAGCGGACGAGGCGCACTCCGACGACACTGCCGCCGACACTCGCGACGGGCAGCAAGCGGTCGACCGCATCGCGCACGCTCGTGACCCAAAAGAGATAGCCCAAGCCGGCGCGATGCGCAGGATCGGCCGGCCGCAACAAGGCAAGCCAGCACAGTGCGAACAGCAGGTAGAACACTGCGCGGTAGGGGACCAGCCAAAGCAGATTCCAGCCTCCCAAGGTCACCGTATGCAGGATCGCGCCGAAATCCTCGCGCACGAACAAAACGATGAGCAGCGTCAAGCCGAGGACGCCGCCGATGTAGGCTGCCGTTTTCAAGACTCAGGAGATCCGGCGCATCGTGCCATCGGCGTTGACGACGAACTCGTTCCCGCGCCAGCTGACATGGGAGTCGAACATGCTGCGCCACCAGACCCAGCAGAGCAGAAGATCACGCGCCGGTACCAGCCACAAGTCCGTCAGCAGGGAGCGATCGCGGTGCCAGCGATGAACGAGATGCACTGCCAGGCGCGCGGCGACGGTCAGCAGAAATAGAACCCAGGCCAGGGCCGCGATCGGTGGCCGGGTCGCCGCGACGGCAATTCCAAAGAGCGCGAGCGGCAGGCTGAAAGTCACGAAAATCCAACGCATGCTGCGCGGCGCCAAGGTGCGCAAGGTGCGCATCCAGCGCAATTCGTGGCGCGTCACCGCGTGCAGATCCTGTTCGTGAAAGTCGCCCAACACCAGGTAGGGCGAGAGCACGATGCGCAGTCCCAAGGCGCGCACGAGCAGCCCCATTTGATGGTCTTCGGCCAGATGATCGGCCAGAGCCTCGAAGCCGCCGATGGCCGCCAAGGTCGCGCGACGCAGCGCAATGGTTTGGCCCGATACGTAGCCTTCGTGTCCGAAGAGCCACGCCAGCAGCACCTGCGGCACGTACCATTCGTTGATGTACATTGCACCGATGCGCGACCAGATGGACGCTGCCGGCATGCCGCGATAAAGACACGTGACCAAGCCCACGGAGGCATCCTGCAGCGGCGCGGTCACGCGATCGAGATAATCCGGGCCGACGGTGCAGTCGCTGTCCGACATCACCAGCAGGTCGTGGCGCGCCGTGGGGAGCATGTTGATCAGATTGCCGACCTTGCCGTTGCTGCCGTGAATGCGGGGGTCGATGACGACATCGATCGCGAGCGCGGGAAATTCCGCACTGAGCCGCCGTGCCACGGCGCAAGCGGGATCGGCCTGATCGGCGATGCCGAAGACCACTTGAAACTGCGGGTAGGCCTGCTGACAGAAGGAGCGCAGATTGGCATACAGCCCGGGTTCTGCGCCGCACAGCGGTTTGAGTATCGTGACCGGCGGCGCCGCCGCGAGCGCGACGCGTCGGCGCGGCAGACGCCAGGCGATTGCGGCGAGCACGGCGAGCAGCGCGTAAGCGGCCGCAACACTCAAGCTGCCGACAGCGATCACGGCCGAAAGCCAGCGCAGGATGCTCATCGTACGGCCAAGCGCACGGGCAAAGGGGGGGTCAGGCCCCGTGGGTACGCAGGAATCGGAAGAATTCGACGCCTTCGCGCAGGCGCCGCGTCATCATCTCCCAACTGCTGAGCATTTCGCGCACGATCTCCCAGATTTTGCTCGGACGGAAGTAGAACTTCTTATAGAAGACTTCCATGCTGTGGAAAATTTCGTCCTTGGACAAATGCGGATAACTGATCGCCGCGAGTTGTACGCCCTTGTCGTTGACGAGGTTGACGGCATCGTTCTCCTGCAGCCAGCCGTTCTCGACCGACTGCTTGTAGAGCGACGTGCCTGGGTAGGGCGCGGCGAGGGACACCTGGATCGTGTGCGGATTGATCTCCTTCGCGAAGCGGATCGTCTTGTCGATCGTCTCCTTGGTCTCACCGGGCAGGCCGAGGATGAAAGTCCCGTGGATCAAAATTCCGAGCTTGCGGCAGTCTTCGGTAAAGCGGCGGGCGATATCCGTGCGCAGGCCCTTCTTGATGTTCAGCAGAATCTGGTCGTCGCCGGATTCGTAGCCGACGAGCAGCAGACGCAGGCCGTTTTCCTTCATGACCTTCAAGGTCTTGTAAGGCACGTTCGCCTTGGCGTTGCAGCTCCAAGTGAGTCCGAGTTCGCCCATGCCGCGTGCGATCGCCTCGACCCGCGGCAGATTGGAAGTGTCGGTGAACGTGTCGTCGTCGAACATGATCTCCTTGACCTCGGGCATGTTCGCCTTGATCCAGCGGATCTCCTCGAGCACGTTTTGCGCCGAGCGCACGCGATAGCGATGGCCGCCGACAGTCTGCGGCCACAGACAGAACGTGCACTTCGAGCGGCAGCCGCGCCCCGTGTACAGACTCACGTAGGGATGCTTGAGATAACCGATGAAATAATTCTCGATCTTGAGATCGCGGCGATAGACCGGTGCGACGAAGGGTAGTTCGTCCATGTTCTCGAGTATTGCGCGCGGCAGATTGTGCACGTTGCGGCCGGCATCGTCGCGATAGGACAGCCCTTTGATGTCCTTGAGCGCGCGGCCCTGGGCGACTTCGAGGCAGGTGTAGTCGAACTCCTCGCGACAGACGAAGTCGATCGCCTTGGTGGCATTCAGCGAGCCGTCAGGATCGACCATCGGTTTCGCGCCGACGAGGCCGATCTTGATCGTCGGATTGGCTTCTTTGAGCAACTCCGCGAACTTGGCGTCCGTCGGAAACGAGGGAGTGCTCGTATGCATGATCACGAGTTCGTAGCCCCTCGCGATCTCGAGACTCTGGGCAACGCTCAGTTCGTCGGCAGGTGCATCGAGCACGCGCGAATTGGGCACGAGTGCCGCGGGTTGGGCGAGCCAGGTCGGGTACCAGAAGGACTTGACCTCCCGCTTGGCCTGGTATCGGGAACCCGCGCCGCCGTCGAAACCATCGAACGAGGGGGCTTGCAGGAACAGCGTCTTCAAGGCAGTTTCTGGGTGGTCGTCGTGCATTGCGGTAGGTATCCTGGTGCTGGAGCCCAAAAACTGAGAGTAACATCAAACGATGCCGTCTCCGCTCCGGGCCATTGAATCTGTTAATGATATGACAGTTCAAGGGCTTGGCGCCATGCCGTTCTCCGTGGTGGGTTTGGCATGAATTCAACAGGGCAAGCGTTACTCACCGACATGCACATGCCCGAGATGGACGGATTCGACTTGATCGAGCGGATGCGATGCGGCCCGGATGCCCCTGCTGCCGCGATCATGATGGGACGCTCGCGTATACCGCGACGCGACAGCCAAGAGCATGCTTGTCGCCTTCTCGCGTCCATGTTGGAATGAGGGGCAAGGGTTGCGAATCCGGGATGCCGAGGCAATGGCGATCGCAACTGCTGGGGGAGGAAGCGGATTGCGCCGATCTTTGCTCGCGGCATTCGATGACATCCGTCGCCATGACACGCTCACGGCTGTCGTCTGCGTTGTCGCCGCTTTCTTGATTCGTCTGCTGTTTTCGCAGCGATTCGAAGCGACCGCCACCTTTTTGACATTTTATCCTGCCGTGGCGATCGCCTCGTTGGTCGGCGGACTGCGGGCCGGGGCTTTGGCAACAGTGTTGTCGGGTCTGGTAACGGCATTTTTCATAGATCCCGTCGGCTCAATCGAGATTCGTAGCTCAGCTGATCGGTTCGCGATGGGAATCTTTTTGGGCAGTGGCGCGCTCATCGCCCTGGTCGGCGAGCTTCTGCGGCGCGAGACGACGAGGCGCCAAGAGCTGCGAGTGCGCGACGAAGTCGCTACGCGCGAGGCGTTGAGGGCCCGGGTTGCGGGCAACCAGATCCTGCGCGTCATCGGCGAGCATTCGGAGAATCCGATCTACGTGAAGGATTCGAGCGGACGCTTTCTGTACGCGAACCCGGCGGCTCTCAGACTCATCGGGAAACCGGAAGCCGACGTTCTCGGTCGCACGAACGCCGACTTTCTTCGCAATGCGGAGCAGGCCGCCGTGATCATGCAGCACGACCAACGGATCATTCAAACCGGTATTGCGGAAGTGCTCGAGGAAACTCTCGATGTGGCTGACGGTGCGACACGGACGTTCCGATCCGGCAAGTCTCCGTATCGTGCGGCCGACGGCTCGGTGATCGGTATCGTCGGCATTTCGGCCGACATTACCGAACTCAGAGAATCGGAGCGTCGGCTCAAAGGACTCGCTGCCGACTTGGAAGCCCGCGTGCAGACGGAGGTTGCGGCAAGAGAAGCCGCCCAGAATCGATTGTCGCACGCGCGCAGGATGGAGGCGTTGGGACAGCTCGCAGGCGGCATCGCCCACGATTTCAACAATGTCTTGAGTGCCGTGCAGGGAGGGGCAAAGCTGATTCGAGAGAATGCCGCAGACCAGGAACGCGTGCGCCGCTTCGCGCGGATCATCGCCGAGGCAGCGCGGCGAGGCGTTTCGATCACGCGCCGCCTGCTTTCCTTCGCGCGGCAGGCGGATCTGCTGAATCAGCCGATCGAGGCCGTGGGTCTGCTCAACTCGGTGCAAGAAATCCTGACGCACACGCTGGGTGCTGGAATCACCGTGGTCGTTGACGCCCCACCAGTTCTGCCGCCGTTGGTGGCGGACAAAAGTCAGCTCGAGACGGTCTTGATCAACCTCGCGACGAATTCCCGCGATGCCATGCAAGGCACCGGGACGATCCGGATTGCGGCAAGACTGGACACTGTCAGCGACGAGGATGGCCCGGAACCCCCCGTCAAATTGAAACAAGGTGCATACATCCGTCTCACGGTATCGGACACGGGCGAGGGGATGAGCCCGGAGGTCCTTGCCCACGCTTGCGAGCCGTTTTTTACCACGAAGCGGGATGGCCAAGGCACCGGCCTCGGCCTTGCGATGGCGCGCGGTTTCGCCGATCAATGTGGTGGCGGATTGCACATCGAAACCGCAGTCGGACGAGGCACGGCGGTCATGCTTTGGTTTCCCGTCGTCGCAGAACTCACCGCCGGCGCCGAAGCTCCTGGGCATTCGGCAACCCAAACCGAGCCCCGAAAGTCCGCCGTCGCCCGCCTGCTCGTCGTCGACGATGATCCGCTGGTCTTGGAAACCATGGTTCTGCTCATGGAGGCCGAGGGCCACGCCGTCGTGTCGGCGAAAAATGGCGCGGAGGCGATCGAAAAGTTGCGCCAAGGGCCGAAGGTCGACCTACTGGTCACCGATCTGTCGATGCCTGGAATGGATGGGCTGGAGTTGGTGCAGGAGATTCGGCGCTTCCAGCCAGGACTCCAAGCCATCATCGTCACCGGGTTCGCTACCGATGCGCTCGACAGCGCGCTGAGTGGAAAATTGTCCGGCGGCGTCACCCTCCTGCGCAAGCCGGTCGCCAGCGAGGTTCTCGCTCAACACGCGACGGTGATGCTCGCCGGCTCGACCGCCGATGAAGTCGGAGCGTAGTCGGCGCCTGTTCCCGCCGGCACCGATGGCATCATTGACGCTGTCAGTACGTCCCGCGAAGGAGAATGACGGAGGCGCCGGCATTCGGGCTAGTTCAAATTGCCAATCGCCGCGCAAGTGAGGCAGCGCGGTCGCAGCCGGCTTGCGGCGGAGCAAGTGCTACTCTTTGCGGTTGAGGCCGCCAATGAACGACAGCACCTTGGGTGCCACCCGATCTGGCATCTCGGCATGAGGATAGTGCCCCGCCCCCTCGACAATCAGACTCTCAGCTCCCAGCTGCCCGGCAAGCCAGCGAGCTTCGGCCGTCGCATCCTCGAAGTCCGGGTCGCGGCTGCCCATTACGATGAGAGCCGGAACCCGATTCTGTTGCACGATGCCTGCGGTATCCGCCTTGGACAGACCAATCATCGAGTGAAGCGCGGCCATGCGGCCTGTTTCGCGCAGGTTACGTGCCAGCGCCGCTTTCACTTGGGCTTGGTCCGCAGGCTTGGAGCTAGGGAACAGACTGTCCCAGTAGGTGGTCCAGAACCACACTCGCCACGGCCCGGCAAAGCCGATATTCAGTGCAAGTTTCGCGAACCAAGAAGATTTCTGGTCACGCACAATCGGCCCCAGCAGCACGACGCCGCGCACGCGCGCCGGCGCATCGTGCGCCGCCCACAATGCAGACCCTGCGGCAAACGAATTGCCAAGGATGATCGCCGGGCCCGCATTGACGTGGTCGAGCAGCGCCAGCGCATCCCGACCCACCGCATGCGCCGAGTAGTCGTTCCAGCGGGCCGTCGTCTGACCGAAACCGCGCACATCCATCGTAATGACTCGGCAGCCTGCATTCTGCAATGCTCGACGCAGTAGCCGATACTCCGAGCGCAAATCACCCATGCCTGGAATCGCGAGGATTAGCGGGCCGTTGCCGCCCGCGTCGTCGTATGCGATGCGCCCGCCATCGACCGCCAGATAGCGAGTCTGCGCATCAGTTGGGGTGCCGGACTGTGCGACAGGGGATTGTGCGGTGGCGGCGCCAAGGGCAGCACTGATCAGCGCGGCGGAGACGAGTTTCGGGGCCATGCGGTTCTCCAAGTGCGGGGATGACGATGCTCATCCTAAGTCGCAGCGACATAAACGCCAATTGGCCAATACCGCACATTATCCATACAATAATGTATGACTACTGCGGCGCCCGATTGGCATTTATTCCGCGCGTTTCTCGCGGTTGTACGCGAGGGAAGCTTGACGAGCGCTGCGCGCGTGCTCGGCACGACCCAGCCCACCATGGGCCGCCAAGTGGCCGCGCTCGAGGCGTCGTTGGGGGTCAAGCTTTTCACCCGCTCGCTCGATGGCCTGGCGCCGACGGAAGCGGGCTTGCGCTTGATCCCGTCGGCCGAGGCCATGGCCGCCGCCGCCGAGGCGGCGCAACGGTCCGCATCAGGTGAGGTTGACGAGGAGCGTGGAACAGTACGCGTCACCGCGAGCGACGTCGTCGGCAGCGAACTTCTACCGTCGATGCTCGCGGATTTTCATGTTCTGAATCCGCGCATCTCGGTGGAACTCGCGCTATCGAACCGCAATGAAGATCTGTTGCGCGGCGACGCGGACATCGCCGTCAGGATGGTCCGACCCACACAGGGTGCACTGGTCGCCAAACGAATCGGACGAATCGACATCGGTCTCTACGGCCACCGGCGTTACTTGAAGAGGCACGCGATGCCACGACGACTGGAGGATCTGCGCCAACATGCCTTGATTGGATTCGACCGTGACCGCGCGTACGCGCAACT
>Ga0116226_10000787_pt1 | contig 27262 bp, 31 predicted proteins | sample S1TSphfallax_FD_89692 | JGI IMG/M metagenome (GOLD analysis project Ga0116226, IMG submission 89692) | Host-associated microbial communities from peat moss isolated from Minnesota, USA - S1T2_Fa - Sphagnum fallax MG | ecosystem: Host-associated > Plants > Peat moss > Unclassified | place: USA... | reverse complement strand
CGGTAGAGTTTTCTGAGTGTATTTTTAGGACTATTACTTACCTGAAATCCCCAAGGTACAGTCAGACAGCTGACTGTACCTTCTGGATTTCGGAAGGTCCAGTCAAACAGCTGACTGCACCTTCTGCATTTCGGACGGTACGGTTTTTCGTTTTTTGTTTTTTTTTGTTTTTTTTTTCATCTTTTAGTCATCATTTTTTTACTTCCTCTTTAAAGAAAAATAAAATTCCTTGTTGTGTCTTCTCATTATTCAAACATATCTCCCTGAAAAATCCACTACTGAATTGTGATTTGTCTCATTGTGTCTTTGTGATCATTAATTTATAAATTTAATTTATAATCATAATTTCATTTTATAAATTTATAGAATTTGATTAATAGCCAGATTTGGTTATTTATTAAAGCACCAATCTAGAGTTTTTTTTACATATTCCTACAATAAATCTCCATTTTGGCTACTAAATTGTGAATTTTCTCATTGTGCACTATTCATCATTCAAACTTACTCCTTGTTAGATTTGCTTTCCATTCAACAAAATGACATGAGGCAAAAAAAAGCCTAAAGAAAAATGGAAAGATGGAAAAATGTTGAAAGAAAAATTTACTAGGATCCTTACATAGGTGAAGGTGTAATCAAAGAATTTGAATCAAAGTTTTTTTTTGCATGCCTTTTAATTTTTAATTTTTATATATATCTCCCTACCTACCCAATTCACCCACCTACTTTTCTTTTTTTTCCTAATGCTTCTAAACCCCAAACTCGACATAGGCCATTATCACTATTACACCATATGTTGTGGTTGTTGCATGGGAGTGCTCTCAGGTGAAGGAGGCATTGTTAGGTGAAGTTGTGTATGAGAGGAGCAGGGGAACAACATTGCTATAAGGGAAGCAAGGAGCATTGTTGCCTATTGCTAGGGGGGGAGTAGGAGAATATTACTATGTTCGAGAGTGATGTTGCAAGCAAAGTGAGACTATGGGAGGAGTGGGGCTACAAGAGGAGCAAAGTGAAGCTACAAAAAGAATGGTGTTGCAAGAAAAAGGTTGCTGAAATAAGTTTGCTAGAGCACTTTCTTTTCTTTTCTTATGCAGTTGCAAAAGTTCTTCTTCTTATTTTTATTTTCTTACAAAATTGCAAAAGAAAACAAGGACGAACAATCCTCATCATCTTTTTTTTCTTACGATAATCCATAAAAAGACAATGACAACAATGCTTGTTGTCATCATCTTCCGCTTCTTCTTACTATGTTCCAAAAGAAGATGATAACAATGAGCTCATCATTGTTATTTTCTTTTTAGTTTGCTCTAGAAGAAGTTGAAAATGGCAAGCATTGTTGTAGTCGTCTTCTTGTTTTTTCCTATTGCACTCCAAAAGAAGACAACAATGAGGATGCTTGCCATCATCGATTTTTTTATTTTTTCCTTATGGGAGCTCCAAAAGAAAATGACAATGGCGAACATCGATGTCATCTTCTTCTTCTCCTTATTACGCTTTAAAAGAAGATGACAACAATGGGCATCATCGTCATTGTCGTCTTCTTCTTAGTATGTTCTAGAAAAAAACAATGATGGCAATGTTCACCATCATTATCTTTTTCTTTTTCTTAATTTGCTCCAAAAGAAGATGATGACAATACACGAGTTATTGTCCTCATCTTTTAATGGTTCTTTTTTAATATGAAAAAAACACATGTCAACGTGTAAGCTATTATATATGTATAAATATATATAATCAATTAATATAACCAATTAGTTAATATACTAAATAATAATTTATTATTATTATTATTTATTATATTAACTATAAAATTAAGAATACATTTAATTCATTTAATATTCCCATAGAATACTAACATAGGGTTTTGATATGCAATACCTTCACCATGTTTATGTTAAACATGCAAGATTATTTTGTAGATACAATTTAAAACCCAAATCTTGCACCTTAAAAAGTTTCTCCTTTAATGTAAGATCAACATGGAAATGCAATGGAAGAGATTGAAAGGGTTCATGAAGGTTCAAGATGGTGTTGCAAGGTGAATGCATGCACTAGTTTTTATGCGGCCAAGTGGTTGTTTTGTTGACACTTGGACCAAACACATGGGCATCAAATGCAAGTAGGTAGATCTAGACGTCCATCTACTCGTCCCAATGGGCCTAAGCTACAAGACCATCCTCCATGAATGCTTGTATTTTGAGCAACCCGCATTCAAGGCGAAAACAAAATGAAAAAAAAACCCTTGATTCTGCAAAATAGAAAATGGAATCTAAATGGGATGATCTTCAAACCCCCAAGTGCAACAAATGCAAGAGGTACAACAACCCTTGTTGGTACATTTAGCCTTCAACATGTTGTTGGGCATCATTGACATTTCAACATGGAGGGTGGGGTTTATGCCACAAAATACATGGGCATGGTTCAAAAAAGATGACAACCTTGTTGAGGCAATTTGGGCAAGCAAAGTTACCTATGCAAAGCCTTTCAAAGTTGTATGGGGCATTTGAAATTGGACATTGGAGTCTAATAAGTGCAATTGTGCAAAAGATTTGGATGTAATATCAAAATATCACAATTTAGATTTTATTCATGGATGGTATGTTTGCATACTTAAATTTGTTTAATTTTAAAACATTTTTTAATCTTTTAATTAGAATCTAATTTGTTTTAAGGTCTTTTGTGTTAAAATTCAAAGCACAACAAAGAATGTTTTTGTGGCCAATGTAATTCGACTTATGTTTGAACATCATCAATTGTTCATTCATTATCACATAGCAAAAATTGTAATAGTTGCAACAAATTATCACACCAACATGGGCATTGCATCTAGTTCATCTTCCTCAGATGAATAATCATAGATATATCATTATAATCAAGCACGTAATGAAGTTTTAATGCATGTACCCACCATTTTTGTATTGAGCAATTATAGTTTAGTAAGTAGCATGATATTTTTTTTATCACCATCATTTTTATATCAATCCACTTGTTTTAATTTTAAGATTTAATTTTGGGAGTTGTAGATTTTGGGATCACCTTATGTCGTGTTGCACACAATATCCCCATCCACCACGAATGGATTACATTTACCATAAACCACACGAGCATTACCCTCACCTAATAAGATTACCACATTTTATGGCCATGTTAAAACATTTAAGCAATACCTTCATGAATCAAGGTTAAAGGTCATTATTAAAATGACTAACTATGTAATATTTTTGTTATCCTTATCATGAAATACCAACATAAACTTAAAGAAAAAATGTATTTTAATATTTTAATATGATTATATTGCCCGCCTTCATGAAATGACCCCTTGGTGCATAAATCTGTTTGTCTATGTGGGTATTGCCACTACTACAAAACATGGTTTTTCAAAAAAAATCAAGTTGACTAACTGAATTTTTTTATACTAATGGACATGTCCATTTTGACTGGGGGCTCGAAACATGTATTTTTTGACCAATCAATTTGACTAGGGTGACTTATTGGACCAATGCATTTAGTCAAGTTAGACAACCCTAGTCAAAATGGCCAATTGGTTTTAGTCAAATGGGACATCTAATCAAATTGAACATAAAAATTTGACATCATTAGTCAAAATGATCAATGTTCTCTAGTCAAATGGGACATCTTATGCTTATTACATACCTACTTCCTACCTCCCACCTACAATTTTACAACCTACCTACCCACCTACTTAAATGTATTACCTACCTACCTACTTACCCACCCACCCACCCACCCATCTCCTAAACCCTACCTACCTTCATACCTCATAATCTTGTAGTGAAGTGTTAAAATAAACATGTGAAATTAAAAATTAACAAATTAACAAAAATTGAACGCCTTTTGATGTTGTGGTCCATTGGTTAAGGACTTGGTTCATCATTGAGGAGGTCAAGGGTTCAACTCTTAACATTATAACCTATGTACATGCTTAAGGGGGCTAAGGTAGGTAAGGTAGGTTAAATAGGATATATTGGGTTAGGTTAAGGTAGGTGAAGTAGGATAGGGTAAGGTAAGGTGGGTTACAACCTACCTACCTACCTTTATACGACCTACCTACTTGCCACAAATTTTTTTTATGTGGGCAAAAAATATTAATCAAAATTATTAATCAAGATGACCACTCAAATGGTCCAGTCAAAAAAACCTCCCTAGTCACAATGGACATGTCGAAATCAACTTGTCTAAAATGACAAAGTGGTATTTTTGACACGTGTTCAAATTGGGGTTTTTTTACTATATTTGCCAATGAAAAAATATGCAATCTCTTGATCTTTTTTTGTTAATGGTTGGGTTCTCCATAAAGCCCTTCAAATTGTAATACCTACATCATCAATTGACCCATGTTTGTGTCACATTACCCTCATTTAAACTTTTGCTTAATATTTGCTTCAAATAAATAAGGGGACATTGGATTTAACCTTATTTAGGGTAACCTTTTTGCTAGCATTTATATTATTTTCATGGAATAGTTTAAAGGTGAATTTATGTATTCACACACACACATATATATAAGGAGGTTCATGTTGTTTTTTTCTCTTTCATCTACTAAAGGAAAAGAGGATGAAAGTGACTCCATGGCAAAGGTATGAATGATATGAACCTTCCCATTTGTTTTGTTTACATTTTATTAAAGGTTGGGGTTCCTACCCCCAAATTAAGTCTAAAACACAAGTTTTATTGGTACTTATATAAAATTGTTTCATATTTTTATGACAATTATTTATCCAATGTTTATAGTTTGTACACAATTTAGGCTTATCCAAAAGTAATTCCAAAATTAGGTCTAACATTTAATTGTAAACAAATTGTTAGATTATAGCATTAAAATTATGCAACCAATTCTTTTTGTGTTTATTTAATTTAACGTCAATGTAAGGATTTTTTGTTGCACAAAAGGGTTTCAATTCAAAATTTTAGGGTTCATTTGTATAGGTTTGCTAATTTTTTCAAATTTAAACCTATGCATCCATTAGGTTGTAATGTCTACATAATTTATGGTTTATGCTAAAAAAAAAATTTAAAAATAAAATAAATAAATAAAAGGGACCAAAAATAGGGTTTTTTTGTCATTCGTATGAAATTGTTTAGTTTCTATATACGGGTTAAGGTTCCATTAGTTCAAATGTTTACATAGTTTAGGGTTGATGCAATTGATTATGTAGGAATTACATTGACCTAGACATGGACATTTGTATTGGATATTGCTGATGTGGGTATTGTAATTTCCTGAATTTTCTAGTTCCCTAAAACTAGGCGATGGATGAGAAAGTATTTGCAATACTCACATCTTTCAACCTTTCTATGACCTAAATATAGTAGCAAAAATGATATGGGAATTGCAAGGACTTGGGTTATTTACATTTCAATTCTTTAATAGGTGCCCCATCTCAACATGAAAGTATTGCGGAAACTTGGTCCATTGTCATTCAAATCTCATCACATCATGATTGGTCCAATGTATGCAATACCCTTAGCCATAGTTTTGCCATTGTGATGATAAATACTTAAAAGAAGAAAAAATAGAATAAAATTGTGCAATATTTACATTTGAAGCATAAAATCATGGCTAGATTTCTTATGTTTTAGGCAATACCCAAATGTTGTGCATAAAATATCCAATGTTAATGATTAAAAAAAAACAATGATAGTTTAAAATTTTGTTTTGCATTAAAAAACCTCATGATTTTGAAGAATAAATAGAAAAAAATTATTTTATAACAAGACAAAAGGCAATAAAGTTTTAGAATGAGAAATAAATAACAATATAAATTTTACATTTGAAATTGACTCAAAATCATTATTAAAAAAAATCTAAATCCTCAAGCCTTAATCCTAATTGTATGACAATGTTGAAATACATTTTATACAAATAATTAATCAATCAAAAGTAATATTTATAACTTCAATATACATTATTTGTGACATTTCAATATTAAATTGTAACAATATTATAGATTTAATGTTAGTAAACAAATAATACCTTGCATTTTGGGTTTGAATTTTATTTATGTTTGCATCACTTGTAACTTGCAAAATTGTGCATGCCTTTGTTTTTCCTTTCCAAAATTGTGGTGCTTGCATCCTTTTGTGTTCCTCATGTAGCCCTGGCCATTTGCAAATTCCCACCTTATTAAAAATGCTGCATGTTATCTCCACCCATACAACATTTATGCACTTACATTACAAAAATATAAACAAGTGTGCAAATGCATATAATTATAGGTAATAGGTATAAGGTTCGAAACCTAAGAAATAGGTGACTAAACAAAATCTCTTATGACATTCTAGTTGGGATTTTATCTTGTAACTTGATGTTGCCCATGTTGATTCAAACCAACATAATTTAAAATACTTTGATACTTAGACAATCTAAGCACGTAAGGCCATAATTCTTCCAACAAATAGTTATTAGGGACCTCATTGTTGTATGGGTGATGGAGAATGTAGGAATATGGGATGTTGCCGATGCATTTGTATGAACAATCATTTATCAACAATGTGTCAGTTGGACCCAACTGCCTATGCTTTGGACTAATCTCTTGCCACACCTTACTTATGTTTTTAATAATTAACTTGCAATGTGGATTCAATGGATGGGGAATGTTTGTTTCTAAACAATTTTCAACACCCCACACAAATAATGGGTTAAGCCCACTCTATAACCCTAACAAAACTTGGACCATGGGTTGCAAGTTGTGTTGTGTTAATGATGACCAAATTGCGTTGTCGAACATTGAATTGCACAACTCCAAGAATTCATGACAATTGAGTTGCACACTTACGCGCTTGTTTCCACACCTTATTGCCAAAATTAATGGTTTCCATCTCTTGCTAGATCTCAAATGTATTGCTTCACATAACAACCCATTCACATCTAATACCAAAAGAAGGCATTCCATGTCAATTACCAACTTTCTTGGAGATGCAATATTCTAAGCACTTGCTAATAAATAAAAGTTCACCTCTCTTGGGGTAATCGAGCTTCAATCATCAAAGTGTAACCACCTACTTGAACATCAACATCTAGTGGTTTCAATTTGCCATCCATAGCTTTTTGAGCACATGTGCTCAACCATGTTTAGATGTTAGAACTACACTACAACAATTGCATTTTAGGGTTAGAACCTTCAGATGTATGCTCCAAGTTTGTGATTGTTGCATCACCCTCCTTATTGGGAGGCACATCACCTAAGGCTACAATATTTGTAGTTGGTTTAACAAATACTTGAAACCCATACTCCTCTCCTCGCTCCTTACCCTTTTGTTTTTGGACATCTAGTTGTATTGGCAAGGCACACCCCTAAACACCCCCTCCCACATGTATGTAACATTTCAAAATTCCATAACCACTTATGCCAAATGGCCAAAAGAATCTTGAATTAAAACAAAACAATTAATGGGTAGTTACATTATTTGGGTTTGGCACTCAAAATTGGAATCCAAAATGGAAACAACTAGGGATCAAATTTAAACTTTTATAGCAATAAAAATTTGAGGAAAATTATATTTACTTTCATTTACATAACGTAACTATCACCCTAGATTAGTCAACCTTAGATTGTCCCTTACCACTCCCATGCTACCATCGTTCTCAGTTAATTTGGGAACATTTTTTTTTTTCCCATCAAAACCAAACAAACTGCCATATGTAATGGTTGATCATTTCATTATGTTGTACATCTCCTACACCATGCTTACCATCTTGCCTTAGCTAGATTTTAGTGATTCAATGGTCTTGATCATTTCATCTTGAATATTCTCCATGACCCTCAGGCAAACTTTGAACTCAACCATCATCTCTCCCTATAATTGTAATGACTCTAAGCACAATTCAAATAATATTCAACACATTTACATACTTACAAAGTATGGGACTGAATTACACCAAAAAAATGCAAAAAAAATTGCAAAAGTTTTCAATATATAATGTTCTTGTCACTTTTGCGTATAAGAAACCCAGACTCACCTATATCTAATATACTATAATGGAATTCAACTAGGGTGATAGTTGGAATAGATAGGTTGAAATTGAAAATTGATTGAATTTTGACCTTCTAACCTCATCTTCCTCCACCTTTGGCCTTTTGTGCTTGCAACTTTTCTCCCTTTATGTTTCTTTCTAGATTTCCAACAATGTAGGTCTTCTTCTGGCCATGTTGCCTAAATTCCACCAACCATAAAAACTTAAAGGCTATGAACATAGATGAACCTAGGCAAGCTAGCATGCAAGTTGAAATGAACAAAATGTGAACCAAAATTCAAGCAATGGAAAAATTAATTCATAAATCATATGTTCCTCCAAACCAATGTCACTAGTTCATCCTATTCGACTTGTAGTCTTTTGAGTGGTATGATTTTTTGTCATCTGTGGAGCCCTCTCAACGTTATCCTCTTGTGCCAAAACCTTTTGCAATTGGTTCTAATCCAATTTTGAACGATTCCACAATCATTCTTCACCTTTTTCTATTTTTTTCTTCAACCACCCTTGACTCCCTTTCAACATTGTTGCCACTTGATCTTTCACATGCTTGAATGCAAGGGGATGATCTAAATATTCAAACCCCATGTATAGGGCTTCTTTGATTGCTTCCAACTTTTCAATTGGTTGCCTTTAGATGCCATCAATGCCAAGATTCAACTTAATAACATACCTTCAAAAAGCTGTCAACCATCCATTCCTGCCACCACCCACAAGTCTGCCATTTAGATTATAATGTACAATAATTGTGACATCCTTACCTTGAATGGAGGCCACTTCAATCCCCAACCTCTTCATCACCTTGTCCAACGTTCATTGTCTTCTCCTTTGTTTTGCTTGCCTAAAAGACCCACCTAAAGATAATATTTGGCTATTTAATTGGGTAGAAACATTAGTAGTGTGCTAAAGCAACACATGCAGGGGATTGACCTTTAGTTGTCATGTTTTGTACATTTGCAACACAAGTTGCTATTGTTGCATTATTGGTAGTAGTCCATTGTACTAGTTGTTGTAGTACATGTGTTGGTGTTGGGGTTGTATGGCATAGTGGTTGTTCATATTGAATAGATCTTGGAAACATTTGACGTGCCCTTGCCATTTGTGCATATTGACTCAACCCTATTGGCATTTGTGGATATTGACTAAAACATGTCATTGGTAATTGTGCATACTGATTGGGTCCTAGCGACATTTGTGCATATTGATTTGGGCCTTACTTACATTTGTCCATATTAACTTGAGCTTGTTGGTAATTGTAGGTATGGGTTGGGTGGCACTAGCAACTACAAGTATGGATGGTATGTTGTTGGCAAATTTGGCATTTGCTAGTATAGAATTGAGGTTGTTGCTACTTCTACAGGTGTAGACATTGGCATTGGCCAACCAGGAGGCAATTGCTAACCAACTGCATTCTATGTGGGAGGAATGGATTTCCAAGTATTATTGGTGGATCCAATGGAGTACTTAGGTTTTGAATAATTTGTTATGTAGAAATAAAAATCCACAAATCATTGCAACCAACTATCTATATAATTGTTAGTTCTCACAAAACTAATAATGTGCACTGCATATAGTGTCTCCACAAAATGAATGCAAAGAAGATTGTGATGCCAAACCTCCAACAGTTGTAGGCCTAACTTGGCCCAAAGTGATTGGTTTTTTTGTAATTCCTTTGGAAACAAGTGGCATATTAACAATAACAACATTGTATGGAACTCCAACCTTCTATTATTGATTCATCAATCCCTCCTATCCATCAAATGATTCATCTTGTTGTGAAGAAAATGGAGATATAAATGCATCTAGGTTTAATTTATGAACTACAGGCTCACTAGTTGTTTTTGCATTATCCACTGCTTTGGCATTTGCTTCTACATTAAAAAAACACATAACTTAGGTCCATGACTAATACAAAACTAAGAAAAAACCAAGGCAACCCAAAACCCTATTGTTGTTGCAAGAAAGCACAATACACAAGCAAATTTTTTAAAAACCTTAACTATAAATGCAAAATCCTACACTAAATAGAATTGGCACTATTGTAAAATTCATGGCGCACCATGTCCATGATTCCATTCTTCATACATTACATACCAACTGCAAGATTTTTGAAAAAACTAACATAAAATTGATCCCTACCCAATCCATTCATCTACAAAAAATTACAAGTTAATTTTGGAGAAAAATTACCTATTTTTTGCATTTTTATTTTTTTATGTTTTTAGTAAACCTCTTAGAATCTACTTTTTCTTCCACATCTTCTTCACCAAATTCCTTATCTGAACTAGCCTTCGATTATTGATATGAGTGAACCTTTACCTTATTCTCCTTTGCTAGACTTTGATCTATTGTCAATGACAACAATTTCATGAACCTTGTTGCAAAGTCGTGTGTTACGTCTAGGTTGGAGAGGTCTATCGACTCTCAACTTTTGAATTTTTGAAGTAAATTGAATAATGTTGTTTGCAATCTGCTTATCTCTAAATAACAAAACAACATCCAAGAAATCTGAAAAGTGGGAATGAGAGTCTAAGTGAGAAAAAATAAAAAACAATGAAAGAAAAGGAGGACCTCGACAAAAAATTTAGAGAGTTGGAATTTGAATTATGTTCCTCTAGTTGCGTGACATCGACTACACAAAACTTAAATACTTTATCCATAAAGGTCAAGGAAATAGGGTTTTGTTAACAAGTTTAAAAAAAAATCCCATCAAGGTTAATCTACCTCTAGATTTTTCAGCAACATGTTCCTTTAATAGTAACTGGTACATATAATACACAAATAAAAATAAAACTATTACAAATCCTAAACTAACATGTACACAAATTGTTCAAGCTTGAAGGAAATAGACTAAAAAAAAAAGATCCATGTTCCATAATTGAAAAGTGAAACACATAATCATGAATGAAATCCAAAAGTCCTTAACATGTTTATCCTCTTAATTCTTATACTAGCTATTTCAAAATACAACAATTATGACTAACCATCATAAACAATCATTAGCTAGTACTTTAACTAGCAGTTCAATTTTTTTTTAAAATACACCTTGCCTAACTACATGTTCAATTATTGGTTCTGTCAAGTACAGGTTCTACAAATCAACTCTTGGCTAACCTGTCAACCTATCATCTTAACCCAATAACATTACCTACTAGGTTTAATAACTAGTTAGATCAATATTACATGTTAGGTTAAATAATAGGTTAAGACACCTATTAGGTTTAACAACTTGCTTACACTATCAACCTATTAAGTCACATGTTACCAAATTTGGATAACATTATCCCCTTTTGAAATTTGTATTTTGTCCTTGAAATGTTAGCTCAAAGTCTTAAGTTAGATTGGCTTTCTATAATCGCTTGATTGATGACGTCCTCAATAGGTTCAACACATGTTGTGTTGTAACTTTAGCTTTGGGCTCGTGACCAAAGCAAGGGCTTGCAAAGGTGCAGGCCAATAATGAAGCTCGATAATCACATTTCATGCTTTCGGGAGTGTAGGAGAGTGTGAGGGAATGAACCCCCACACTCCCAAATGAGCTCTCACTTTGGGAATTAGAGTCCCAATGGATTCCCAAATTTTCAAAAGGCGATTACAGAAGTCAAAACTTATTGAATTAAAAAGTTATTTATATCATTGGAAAGCTCTTGGAACTTAATTGTTTAAAATGGGCTCACATAACCCATTTGGGTATTTAAAACATAAGTTATGGTCAAAAGAAGGGCCAAAAGTCAAATTGCCAATTTGATTTCCGATCACTAAAAGTCAACACTCGCCTTACTTTACTTACATGCAAGTGGCGTGCCACATATCGTTGGAAAGCTCTCAACAAAGGCTACAACTTTACTTCAGACAATTTAAGGGGAAAGATGGTGGCTTCCCCCAAGTCTAGGCCATGGTGAGTCTTGTGAATCCATGTTTGCTCGTGGCTCATCCATGCACCAAAAGTGCTCCAACTATGCACTAACCAACTTGTTGTTTGGTTTGTGCAGGTCCCTTGTCCCTCATCCTAATCCCCATCCCAGAGCTCCAACATGCCCTTCTACCCTCGAAGTGCTATGAGCCAAGGAATGTACCCCAATTCCTTATCCGTTCAATGTTTTCACATTTGGATTCGTAGTTAAGTCTATAAGGGAGCTTAGGGGTGTGTCATGTTGCCTCCACAAGTTCCATTTGACTCAAAATTTGAAGACCGGTTGGCGCTACAATCTTATGTTGATCAGGTGTGTCTTCAAAGGTCGTTATGGGTGTTGTATATACCTCCAAAACATGTAAGGTACTTGAAATTAAAGTAACCTCCTACTTCATACCTATCTAATGTGGGGTCAGAGGTACATTAATAGATACGAATTCCAAAGATTCTAATCTACTATCTAGTATGTTGAAAGGTTAACATATTCAACATGTTTTTTTATTAAATCTCTCACTACCTTTTATAGGTTGACTAACAACAATGGTCACTAAAACAGGTATGGTAAAAGTCTGAATAGGCAAGGGTATGATTTCTAAACTTGTTCCACCTCTTAGTGGACTAATTGGTTTAGTAACAGGTTATACCACAGATGATGTTACTAAAATTCTACTACTAATTCCAATTTCCATAAATATAAAACTCAAGGGTTCATACTTGAAATCAAGGAAAGTGGTTTGATAAGCTTGGAGTTCAAGTTGATAACTTTGTTCATCAAAGCGAACTAACTCCATACTGTCCTAAATTTGCTCTTCTGTGAACTCTTGAACAATTTGCCACCATTCCTTCCATTTAGGGTTTTTATCTCCCAAGGTTTGATTCTGCACTTTGAATAAGGTATTGTCTAGCAACAATTCTTCAAACTCCTTTAACCTATTGTTCATTCTAACATGTAGAATGGGGTTAGGTTTGTTCAATTGTACCTTGGTTGTTTCATAATGACCCTTTTAGTCTTGACTTTGAGCAATAAGACTTTGCTTCCCCCTATCAAATTTTATGTGGGCAGTTACATCTTGCTCCCTAAGATCTTGATAGGTTTGTTCCAAACCAATTATGATACCATGTTGTTCCAAATTTGACTCTTCCATTTTGGCATAATTTTGCGTCATTTGTTCCAAATAAGATTGGAGACGATTCAATTCATTGTGGGTCTTTTAGTTGAGTTGGTTGAGATTGGCATACTCTTTTGCAGGTTCTCACTCTTCCTATTAGCCTATTATCCTTCATTCAACTTGTTGGACAAGTTTTTTTGTCCTTTGACTATGACTAGTTCTTTGTCATGATTCTTCAAAGTTTTTTGCATTGTTTCTAACTTTAGGCTATAGGTTTGTAGGCAATTATGGGTTTCAAACATGTTTTTCTTGACTTGCTCAAACTCAACTCTAAGGTTTGAAAGTTCTTGTAATTTTTTTGACCAAGTTGTGGCATTTTGAGCAACTTTCTTTAAAAACATGCTAATTTGTCTAAGAGTTTCTATGGAATGACTAGAAACTAGGATAGGTTGAAATCTTTAAAACTATGGATTTTATATTTATACATGTTCAACTACAAGTTGAACAAGTTGAGATGATTCTATAGCTATAGCTACAGGTTCTATAAGGGAAACTATAGGTTCAACAAAAACAACATGTTCAACTTGGATGTTGTCAATTACTTAATTTAGGTTGGGTTCAAGTTATTCCTCAATGATGCCTTGCGTAGTTGTTGCATCAAGCTCATTTCCTCCTCCACCTCTAATCTCATATGAATAGGTTCGCTCCTCATCCTCTTTTGAATCATTAATTGATGATCCAAAAAAGTAGTCCTAGATTTTTTTCTTGGGGGTGAGGTAATAGATTCAAAACTTAACATGTCCCTTGGTGTAGGTAGTTCTATATGCATATTTAGTCAATGAAATTGACATGTTGGTAAGGGTGATGTTAGAGCCGAGCATGTTGGTTTTCTCTCTTTCAATAATTGTTCAAGTGAAACTTGTCATTGTTGTACAACATGACAATCTTGGTTGGTTAGTGATATAAGTTTTTTTGGGGTTGTTGTTCTTGGTATAGGCACCTCGGATTAAAGGAACCACTTCCTAAATAGAACGTCTAAAATAGGCCCTAAATAACAATTATTTGCTTTGGTTTTGCTAGAAATCGAATTAGTTGTTGTTTTTTTTAATGTTTGGTCCAACGAGTTAATTCAACTAATAACTAGGTTAAAACACTATGAACACCAATTAACAATTTCCCCCCTATTAATTAGGTCAAAAGTGATAGCAATCCGGTTGTTGAAATAAACTAACTTCTTTCTTTGAAAAAGAATTTGCAAAAATGGCTGCAAATCTTGCATGAAATTCCTCTTTCATGCACACTACATTCCACTGTTCATTTTCAACAAAAACATGTGAACTTACAATTATTTTAAAGGAAGTTTTGGCATCCTCAAAAGTTGCATTAGCAACATTTATTGCTCCTTCCTTGGAAATTCCAAGTTGCTCATGTATAAATACATGATTAATGAAAATTTCTTGACCATGCATTCGCCCAAGAATTTTTCCATCCTCCATTGCCTCCTAGGTTCGTAAAAAGTCTCATAACATGTTTTCTTTTGGTGTTGTCCACTACATGTTGAACATGTTCTCCAAACCAACTCGTCTAGCCCATTTGGGTTCATTGGAGTCCATCTTCATCCACTGTAGCATCTTTTGGCTTTCCTTTGCTTCAAACACTAATTTCTTCTTAACAAGTTTTTCAACTTGTTCTTCAATAGGCGCTTTACCTTTTCGCTTCATCATGGTTTTTGTTTCTAATTTTGGGCATTGAAAAATAATGTTGGAAACAGGTCTCTCTTCAAAGAGTTCTTGAAGAAACTCTTCTCCACTACTCACAAGTTGCTACAACTTCTTCTCTTCCACAGGTCTTGATGTAGGAATTGGTCATGATTGTTCCTCAACAACAAGTTGCTGCAATTCCTCCTCTTCCATAAGTCTTGATGCAGGGATTGATTATAATTGTTCCTCAGCAATAGGTTGAGGTTTAATCTCCACTTCTTCCTTTGAATATGAAATAACAATAACCTATGGTGTTGTTTTGTTGTAGAAGTAGTGGTTTTCTTTAGAAAATTCAATGTTGCTTTTAATTCCTCTTCTAACTCCCTACTTATATGTTCTTGTTAAAAAACTCTAATCTCTTCTATTGTAGGTGCATGTGAAGTAAGCGGTTCTACATAAATCACTCTAGTTAATCAAACCTATTCCGCTCTTTTTTTCTCAATATGTTCCCTCTTAAAAGCTTCAACTTTTGTCTCAACCTCTTTCTTTTTTACTTCTCATCTTAGCCTTTCTAAAGTGCTCTCACTCATGCCCCCTATCAAAATGAAGAAGTAAGTGAAAACAAAAAGACAAAATGAAAAACGTAGTGGTTCTTTATACTACTTCAAGTAAAAATGTCTATGTGGTTGTGAATGGAGATAACCTTCAGGGTTAGAAACTCCTAAAAGGTAGGCATCAATAAGTGCCTTTCTAAACTTTTCATTTTGATCATTACTAACAATTACATCATTGTCCTAAACAAACACATTATGGTAATAATGAACAAGCACATATGTTCTTTTAATGTTGTTAGGTGTCAAGTTTTTACAAACTTGTTCAAATTCTATAGGTTGAAAACCTTCAAGTTCAATAGGTAGTGAATCAGATTCTCTGGTTTGAATAGGTTCGTCAATGACTAGGTCACTTGGTTTGACCAATACATGTTGCAAACTTCTACCTTCAATGAACATATATGGCTTCAACTTGTTAATGTTGACAAGCACTAGGTTAAGGTCAAACTTATCAATGGTGACAAGTAAAATTATATTATTAGGTAAACAATATTATATCTTGTAAGGCCTAAACTATCGTTTCTAAAATTTTGGAACATGTTTGGAAATAGCCCTTGGAAACCATAATACATAGTCTCAAAATTGAAACTTGGTTTCCATGAACCAATTCCGTGACCATAATGATCCATTCCATTACTTGGAAACAACTAGATCCTATGTAATCAACTTATTCTCATGTAACTTTTCTAACTCAAATAATTGATTGATTAGGACTTTAATAGCTTGTGGATATTTGTTTTCACCAAGTTTAAATAGTAATAGGTACTTTGTAGGTAGTAATCAATGTAATCCATCTATTAGTTAAAATAGGGACCGATTCCAACTTTGTAGGCAATTTTATATGAAAATAAGAATGTGGACATGTGTTCATCCCAATCGTTGCTATTTTCATTAACCAATTTGGTTAGTAAGGTTCCAAAAAGCTTGTTTATAGACTTAACCTGTCTATTTCCTTGTGGATAATAAACAATAGAACTGGTATGTCTCAAAATAAAATGGTCAGTGAGGTACTTGATTGTATCATTAATAAAATGGGTACCTTGAACGGTCACAATGGTTAATGGACAAATCTTGTAAAAATTTGTTCATATAGAAACTTGGTAATCACTGCAGCAATGTTGGTGTGAAGTGCTCAAGCTTCCACCCACTTTGTTGCGTACACTAAAAGAAATGTTGTCCATTTTGACCATATTTTTGTGACTACTATGCGACTAATGTCCAAACCAACTAATTTTATGACTAGTAGTGTGTTAATCCTATGTGTCCATGTAGTTGCAACTTGTTGTAGTCACATAAGCAACTACAAGAAGGGTTGAACCAAATTCTAGTTGTAGATGCGACTACAACTTATGACTAATATGATTTTCATTGAAAATGTAAATGAAAAGTGAACAATGTCATCCAATTTTAATTGCTTTCATCAATGGATGATTACATAGTTGTTTTGCAACTATAAATGAAAGGTTTTTCAATTGCAATAGTATATTCTATCATGTGAACAATGAAACATAGACCACATATGGCAAATTTTGCTATTTCAATTGGATTATTATCCCTAAAAAAACCCATCCATCGGTCTTCCATGATATAATATCTAATAGCTAATAGCTTGCTAGAAAATGTTATTATAACTTAGTTGGTAAACTAAGCTAACTAAGCTTGACAAATTACGTTAAACTAAATAGGCCTATGTACATTGGTAGCTTAGTTTAGCTTGCATACTTAATTAATTGGCTTAAGTTATCTATAGGTAATAGTAGGCTAGTTTATTAGGTGTGGCTAATAGGCTAGGCTATGAAGGTTAAACCTAGTTAGGCTAGGTAAGCTACGTAGGTAGTTGGTAGGTTAGGTCATTAATTAATTGGTAAACTAGATAGTAAGTAGTAAGTAGGATAGGTAGTAGGTAGGTTTATTAGTTTATTGGGTGAATACATGATCATGTTTTCATAATAATTAAACCCTAGAATAGGTTGCCTATTATAGTTTAGCCTAGGACATATTATAATTAGTTAATTAATTATTTTAATTATAATATTTAATTTTTGTAATTATGATATTTAATTATTTTATTTATAATATATCTTTTTTGAACAAATGGAAAATGGCCATGTGTTTTATGGCCATTAGCTTTTGAAATTACCACATGGTTTAATCCTAACCACCCATCAATGACACATTTGGTAGCATGCAACTATCCCAAATGTAGTTGCAAATGCAGTCATAAATTGGGGTTCCATGTCATACTGAGGATCATCAAAGTGAAAGCACGCTACGCCCCCCAAAAATTGTAGTCACAAATATTGCATTTTTGCATTTGGTTTTTTTATGTAAGTATAGACATCACATTTTGGATTATTTTTATTTGTTTGAAGTACATTGCATTAGATTTGGACTTAAGACAATCATTTAAAATAAAATTCAAACAAACATTGGTGAGCTTTAACATATGAAGTATATTTGTGACAAAATAATACTTGTCATGGAGTATGAAAAATTGCATACATACTTCAAAACTAAAGTTGTGGGTGGAATTTTTTGGTGAATTTTTTTGTGGTCACTATTATTGGTATACATCAATTGAATCTAGGGCCATTTGGAAGTTCAAAAAATTTGGTTGAAAATTCATTAATTTTTTTTTTTCATTTTTTTCAACAATGAAGGCAAAATATATATATTTTAAAGAAAAAACCAATACCAAATGAAAAAGAAAGGGATTTATAGTTGGGCATTGCAATATTTTTTCAAATATCTTTTGTTTAGTAATGTCTTATGAGCCACAAACATGAAGCCCTCTGGCTGACAAAAAACTGCACATTATATGTGTTGTGTACATTGACTTTATTCAATCCTCTTCATCTAACCATGGGATCATTGTAGGATTGTCAAATGATGCCATCAAAATTTTAATTTACTACATACTGTGATACTAGTAATACATTACCTTTTTTAGTGAAAATTGGTTCACCCGTAATGTGTTTTCACCCATCCATGGCAATGGATGAGACATTTTGGCCTAGTCAAAAGGTTTATGACTACACTTTCAACTTCATGGCCATGTCATGTCTTTTGGCACTTGTCTTAGATGACTATGTTATTTTTAGTCACATGTGTCCATTACAACTACAAATGAGTAGCAAATCTAATCATTGATTTTCAAATTTCTTTTAGTGGTAATTAGTGGCTACTATAATGTATTGGTTGTTTAACATTTGCTTGTAGGATTAACATGTCCAATAAATCCCAATCCCCATTTTTGAAATGGTTCCTTAAGTAATGTGGTAACCGGTTTGGCCAAATTTTGGGTCAACAAGTTATCTATTTTTTGACATTGGTCATAGGTTTGACAATATTCATGAACATCTCGATTCATCATCAATCCATAATCTTTCGCATAATGATATTAGAAGAAAAATGCCCTCCTGCAACGCCTCCATGTGATTTTTATAAAATTGTGGACACCTATTCTAGTTGCAGAACTCAACCAAACCTATTATCTTATCCAAATTTGTACAATACTCTCATTAGAAGCACAAATGGTTTAGTTCTTTGGGCTAAATACTATCTTTGGGATGTTGTGAATCTTTTTGGCATCACTCCTTCTAATAAGTACTCATACACACTCTATAACCATTTAGGTTGTAAGGTAAACATGTGAGCATCACAGGTTTGATTAGGTATTTGAATAGGTTCAATCTAATTCGGTAATCTATTTAATGCATTTGCCATTAGATGGGATCTACTAGGTTTATAAACAATTTTGAAGTCATATTCCAAAAATAATAAAAGCCATCTAACTAACCTGCTAGAAACCTATGGCTTGTTAACAAAATACACTAAAGCCATATGGTCCACATAGAAAGTAAACTTGTTGCCTAATAGGTAATGTTTGAATTTGTGTAAGGCATAAACCATAGCTAGAGCCTCTATTTTTGTAGTAGTATAGTTTCTCTTAGCAAAATTAAGTAGTATTGATGAGTACATAATAGGTTGATCTATTTTACTTGTTGGCTTCTAGGCCAATATTTCCCCTACTACTCATTGAGATGCATAAGCTAAAGTGTTTTGGGCACTAGCATTTTGATTAAAGCTTCTATTTTCTTGGGATCATGTGTTTTCCCTTCTTTGGAGACTATGAATCTTAAAATAGTTCTAGAACATACCATAAATGCACATGTTTCTGGATTCAAACTAATGTTATGTTCTCTACATTTTAGGAAACACTTTCTAAGTTTTAAAAAATGAGTGGATAGGTCACTAAAAACAACAAAATCATCTAGAAATATCTTCATGAACACATCAATGTATTCATGGAAATTTTTAGTGACTACCCTTTGATAAGTAGGTGGTCCATTTCTAACCCTAAAAGGCATTACAACCCATACAAAACCCCCCCAATCAATAACAAAGGTGATTTTGTACTGGTCTTCTAGTGCTATGGAAATTTGATGGTATCCAGAAAAACCATATAAAAGTGTATAAACTTCATGTCCATGTACAATGTTAATAACCTTATCAATAAAAGGTAATGGATATGCATCCTTCTTGGTAGCTACATTAAACTTTTTGAAGTCCACACAATTTTTTTGTTTCCCATTTTTCTTAGGCACTACAACTATAGGTGATAGCCAAGTAGCCTCTTCAATATGTTTAATAAAACTTGTAGCAAGCAATTTGTCAATATCTAGTTTAACAATGGTTACATAGTTAGGATTTAAGTGGTACCTTGCTTGATGAGCAAGTGGCATCAATGTGTCCAACTCAATCCAATGTTGAACTACATCAGGTGGTATCCCCGTCAAATTTTTGTAAGTCCATGCAAAGATATCCTTGAACTCCTTTAGCAATTCAATCAATTGATAACTAACAATAGGTTCCAAATCCACATTGATTTTAACCTGTTGTAGGTTTCCTTCAGAGCCCAAATTGATCTTAGTCAATTGTTCTTCTTCAGTAACAATCCATCCCACAATGCAAAGGTTTTGAACTTGACTCGAGAAGGCATTTTGTCAATCTCCATTTCTCCTACTTCATGTTGGAAAAACGTCTCTAGTAAATGTTGTTGGAAAGTATCAAGGGGTATAATTATTTTAATTGTTCGCACACGTACCGGTTTGATAGGTATATCAAACGAAACATGTGGCTCAGACACATGTTGAATGTTTTTAATAACATGTTTGACTAATTTCAAACATGTTACTGTAATCAACTTAACAAGTTGATTTGACCAAACTAATGTCGGAACAACTATGGTTCCTATTGAAAATAATCTTGGTTCTATGGTAAACATCAAATCTTCCTCTTCATCAGATATTCCAAAATGGAAATCATAACAAACCAATGCTTCTAGAAGCTTGGTTGGTGCTCCAAGTTTCTTAGTAACATGTATGATTTTAATTGTACCGACTCCTTGTATAGTGATAATGTTGTTGCCCCAATTGTGAGACATTTTGGCATCCCTTAGCCAAGGACGACCTAACAACATAGAATAGCCTGGAGTCTAACACACTACTCTGGATTACAATAAAACTCACTATATAGGGAATTCCATGAATAAGATTTTAAAGATCCTTAATTAAACCAAAGGGATTTGCAATGGTTTAATCAACCTTACGTAGATTATAAGGTGCAAGTTTTGGTTTTGATAGACCTAATTGTATTTTTAGCTTCTTCGTAATAATATTAACTCTAAAACCACCATCTAGAAACACATCTTCAATGAAGTTCTTCCTTACTTGAATTTGTATTATTGCCATTTGATGACCAATGGCAATTGATGCAACTTGCGGTTCTAGTAAAGTAGGTCTTGATGGTACCAAGTTAAAAATGTGGCGTTTGATATCAAGAATCACCTGCAACAATTGTCCCAAGTTCAATGTATACATGGTCTCCAAGGCTTGTTTACCGATATCCCTTATAATTTCTTCTAAAGTCTTCTATAGTAACCTTTTTTGAAATGACAGGTTGCTGGTTCATTTCATCGATTTGATTTCTTTCACCCAGTTGAGTTGTGGCAGGATTATCACATAATCTGGCCCAATTACTCTGCAATGAACCTTCATTGATGGTAGTAGACTAATTTTTAGCCCCACTATGTTATAGTTGTTTAATATCTTCAATGAGTGAATCCCATAGATGCTTTTCTTAAACACTTGTTCTGGATGCTGATTACGGGTGGTAACAACTATTACATTAATTGGCATGTTGTTGGTTTTAGGTGGTTTAGATGTTATTGTGGCATTATAACTAATAGGTTTAGTTCTGAACATGTTTTATACCTCAATTTTTCTTGGGCATTTTCCTGATCTATGTTCTACAATGGAACAAATTATACAAGGATAACGAACATGTATTTTTCTTGATTTAATAAGTTGGGTTTTAGTTCCTGCTATAGGTTCCTTGGACTTAATTGTAGCGATTGGCACAACTAGTATATTTCTTTTCCTATTATGGCAAGTTTCCACTCAATGATCGATTTTACCATAATTGGTATAGGTTAATGTTGATTTAGCTATCACAGTAGGTACTACATGTTTAACTCTTGCATTAGCTTTTGGTGTGGTTAATAGAACATTGTAATTCATATTAACAAGTCCACTTTCCTCACATACTACAACATCTTCCTTATGTTCAATTAAAGCATTTTTCTTCATACTTATAGTTGTTAATCTTAGGTAAGGTAATAAACATGCCTTGAAAACAATGGTGAGAAAAACATCTATTGTTCTAACATGTAGACAATTAGCTAATTTCAACAAGTGTTTATAATAAACTTCAACACATTTGGCAGTTTGTTGTTGTATGTTTTGCAATTGCATATAGACTTCTTCATCGTGCTTCACCATTCCGAATCACTTAAAAAGTGCTTACTCCAACTCTTCAATAGTGTAATTTAGATGGTCTTGAACGTAGTTTTCTCCCCATTCAAAATTACTATCCTTAAGAGTAAAACGAAACAGGTTGACAATGTTAGCTTCCATCATTTCACCATTAGCTTTAATGGACTTCTTGAATATTTTGATGTGAGCATCCAGATTGGTGTTTTTGACATGGGTTGGGTATTGTAGCTTCTTGTATGGCAACCTGGTTGTTGGTTCTAGTACAAGTTGCACAATAGGTGGTTGATAACATGGTGGTATAAACATGTGTGGGTCAAATGATGGCCATCCAAAATATCCAATAGTTGGATTAAAAGGTGGCTCTCCAAGCGAATCTGCTCTAGGTGAAATTCCTCTAGGTGAATCTCCAAGTTGTCTTCCATTCGGTGGTTGTTGATCAAATCCTTTGGGTATATGAGTTGGTGAATTAGTAATAACTTGTATAGTGGTTGTCACCGATGCAATAACATGTTGTTAATAGGTTGTTTATCCTTGTTAATCACTGGTTGAACCACTATAAGAAATTGATTTCCAATAGAGTATGGTATATATGTTGGTAGTACAACAAGTTGTTCAAGTACTAAATACACATTCCCAAGTACATAACATGTATAATTCCTAACGATCGAGGAATCAAGTCCTTTTGCTCTAGTTTAATAAGTTGGATACAAACTAAGATTTAAAGGCACAAAAGGGGGTATGACATTATACCACATTGGATATGTTGAAATAGGTAACATATTGGTTTTACTTGGTATAATTGGTGTAATAGGTTGTGACCAAGTTGTCTAATAGTTAATAGGTACTACCATATGACTTATACTAGGATTCATGGCTTGAGTTCCTAATACAAACACATTAGGTAATGTTATTGTAGTGGTTGGAAGAACATGTTGATGAGTATTCATCACCTCCTCCCTAAGTAACTACTTTAATTTATCATCAACAAATGGGCATTAGTTGAACAAGTGTCCCGTTTTATGACAATATGAGTAGGTCACAATTCTAGCATCCTGGTTTTATCTTGAAATTGGTCTATGATGTGGTACTTGTGATTGTTCACCTAGAATAAATATCGATCTTGCTAGCCATGTGCCTTGCTAGTATGTGTTTTCTTGCTGAATAATCATTGGTCTTGTTCAGGGTTGAACTTGTTCCAGATTTGGTATGGAAACTGATTGATTAGAGGGTTTTCGGTCGATGTGATGATGTTGTTCCAAATTGTTGAGTAGGAGAAGTCGTTCCATCTTTGAATTAATGCACACCAAGTGAATGTTGGTGTGTGGTGGTTGGTTTTGTAAACCAACAAATGTTATAATTGGTGTAGATGCACCAATTTTGGGTTGATTGTAACCTTGGGTTACCAATTGCCATGGTTGTCAAACATATACGACCTCATCAAATGGTTAAAACATGTTCATGATTGTCACCATTATGAACATTCACCACCTTCGGTTGGGTTATTATTCGTGGTGTTTTTTTATGAGTGGTTGAAAGCACTACTCAGTTTCTTTGCACAACCGGTGTTACTACATTTTGATGTTGTTCATTGACTTCTCATGTTTGGTGCATTCACAAGTTTATTTCCCATAGGTTACACTTATTGTTCATCTTGTTTTTGTGCATGTTCCTAAATAGGTTGATGTCTAACCTATTCTAGCTATATTCTAAGACTTCTAATAACTACACTTGACATTTTCTAAAATTAATAGGTTTTAGGAAATCCCTTGCATTATTTTTTAACATAAGATTTTTCCAAAATGAGCCTTCCCAATAGTCAAAAGTTTGTATAAAACTTCTTTTACAAATTGGGCACCTATTTTTATTTGAAAATTTTACATTAACCTGACCCTATTCCTAATGTTTTCAAACTAAATCAAGATCAGAAACTCAAATGCTAACGTTTACACAAAACAAACAAACATGTGACAAATCAAAATATGAAACATGATTGCTTTTCAAACTTGATCTATTAAAACTATTAAATCTAATCATAAATTCTAAATGTGATTGCTTTTGAAATTTGATCCATTGCATGGTCGCCAAACATTAACATGTTTTTTTCTTATTCCCATCAAGGTTAATCTACCTCTAGATTTTTCAACAACAAGTACATACAAGTACATAAATAAAAATTAAACTATTACAAATCTTAAACTAACATGTACACAAATGGCTCAATCTTGAAGGAAATAGATTGAAAGAAAAATGATCCATGTTCCATAATTGAATAGTGAAACACATAATCATGAATGAAATCCAAAAGTTTTTAACAAGTATGTCCTCTGAGTTTTTATACTAGCTATTTCAAAATACAATAATCATGACCGACCATCATAAATAGTCATTAACCAATACTTAAATTAACAGTCCAATTTTTTTATAAAATACACCCCACCTAATTACATGTTCAACTATTGATTCTATCAAATACAAGTTCTACAAATCACATGTTGACTAACCTATCAACCTATCATTTTAACCCAATAACATTACTTACTAGCTTTAGTAATTGGTTAGATCAACACTACATGTTATTTTAAATAGCAGGTTAAGACACTTGTTAGGTTTAACAACTTGCTTATACTATCAACCTATTATGTCACATGTTACCAAATATGGGTAACAAGTTTCAAAAAAGAAATCCATGAAACCTAAAACACTAATTGCCTACAACTTGTACTATCCCTAAACATTTGTCAAAAAACACAAAGCAAACAATAAAAAAACATGTCAAATGCAAAGGAAGGAAATTGGCTACAATACTTATTTCTAGTTTGGCCCAAAAATGGAGCAAAATTTTGTGTCATTGGTAGCCATAGTGCATATTCACACTTCATTGTAATCTTTTGGAATGTCACCACTAGTCGCATCCTTTAACACCTTCCATTGCCATCCTCTCAATCTTGATTGCAAACACCAATGCATAAGGTAAGTAGCAACCTTTATCCCAAGTTACTATATTCCCCCACCCCCATTCTCCCTCAAAATAAATTTTTATTTTGCCATCTAAAATCAACTGAACACCCTCTACATCTACAATAGTAACATATATTTTCCCATCAAGTTTAATATTAAGTACCATTCTCAATATTAATACTAAATATGTACATTTCACAACCTTAGTATATTATATTACATACCAAGTACCCATCTCAATCCTAATACTAAGTACATACCATTCACAAATACAATATTAATATAATTGATTACATAATGCATTGCCTTAAATGTCAAAAGACATAATTCTAATTAGAAGGTGTAGAATTAGTGGTTGGATTGTTGAATACCTTGCCCATATTATTGTACCCTTTTGTATTTCTACCCATTTATAATTATCGATTGATTATTAAAGTATACTACTAGATTGCAAATTGGATCAAGAGAGGTGGGGTCCTAGTTAGGAGTTACAATGTTGATTAATTTGTGTATGATTCAATTGTCTAGCCTTGACAATTATGTATTGTTAGGAATGTTAATGGATAGTGCTTAGTAAATTATGTGGTTTGGAGTATGTATGCTAGGAGTAAGTGTTTGCATTTTTTCCAAGGTGTTGGTGTGCAATGTCAAGGGGGAATGAAATGCCAAGTGGACAAATGCAATGGCATTTTCATGCCCAAGCATTATTTTAGGCTAAAGAGCTTGAAGCAAACCAACAAGGTTTAATAAGCTATGAATGCCCATGTAACTACTACCATGGCGCAAGAACACAAGTTCATACCACAATAATTTTTTTTTGAGATTGCATGGATGAGACCAATATTTTTAATGGCCAATGGTGGTATGGAATCTTCCAACACTATTGTGAATGGAATTTTGAACTTCAAATAGCAACACATCACCCCCTAGAAAATAATATTCATTTTTATGCAAGTTAAAATCTAATGTGAAATTGATAACATTTGTATCATTTGTAGCTTCAATCCAACTATACAAGGTTACCAAATTTATTAATAGATGAACTAGAAATGCAAACTTGCAAAATATTCTACTAACCAAACATTGGCACATTGGTTGGACTGTGGACAGACAATAGTTGCAAAACATACACCTGTGAGTAATGAATGCCAAGGGGGGGCCCTTGGAAACCCAACAACACCCATTGACGCTAATGTGATTCCTGTAATATTGGACCTATAAGTTCATGTTCACCAAATGGTTGTTGAAGCCTTTGCCAAATTTGTTAATTTGCAACAAGGGTATGAAAAGCAAAACCTAGTGGACATCCAACCCTTGGAAAATCCACCAACTATCTTGGATATCCCAATTGACCAAGCGAGACATGAAGTTGTAATGGATTCTATGATCACAAAAGCTTCAACCCCATTGTTTGAAGGTTCTTCAACTAACATGTTGTTAGCCATGTTATTACTATTGAATTTGAAAACAATTGATGGGCTAAGCAATGTGTTCATGGATGAGTTATTTTCATTCTTATGAAAAAAACTATTTCCAAAGGGGAACAAGATGCCAACCACAACTTACAAAGCCTTTAAATTGATAAAAGAATTTGGTTTAAGTTACGACTCCATTCACACATGCACTACTAATTGCGTGTTTTTTTGTGGCACTTTAAAGGACTCAAGGATGTGTCCAAAATGTAATACCTCTAGGTTTGTGGACAAGTTGTCCTATGTTCCATGAAAAGGGCTTCAACACTTCCTTTTGATTCCAAGGTTATTATGGATGTATAGGTGCAAAATTTTGGCATAATTGTTGATTTGGCACAAACATGGAGCAAACATAGATGGCCTAGTTTGGAGTGTGCCAAATTCTAAAAGTTGGAAGCACATATATGAGAAGTCGCAAGAATTTGTCACTAAAGCATGGAACATAAGATTAGGGCTAACATTAAATGGGGTGAACCCATTTGGAGATTTGAATTTTTACCATTTTACATGGCCAGTTGTTCTATTCAACTATAATTTACCACCTTGGCTAGTAACGAAATGTTCCTTTCTAATGTTGGCCTTAATAATTCATGGCAAGGAATTTGAAACAAGTGGAAATGTGGATGTGTATTTGGAACCTTTTATTGAGGAATTACATATATTGTGGAAAAGG
>Ga0116226_10000786_pt1 | contig 27275 bp, 24 predicted proteins | sample S1TSphfallax_FD_89692 | JGI IMG/M metagenome (GOLD analysis project Ga0116226, IMG submission 89692) | Host-associated microbial communities from peat moss isolated from Minnesota, USA - S1T2_Fa - Sphagnum fallax MG | ecosystem: Host-associated > Plants > Peat moss > Unclassified | place: USA... | reverse complement strand
TCGCTCCGCTTCGGTGCTCGGAAAAACACGCCAGCTTGCTCACCCTAGCGAGTTTTCAAACGGACTCTAAGGTCCAGGGGCTTGGCCCGTCGCGCGAAGGCGCGCACCAGACCTGGCGGGTCTGGGCAGCGCCCAGCCTCGCTTTGCTCGCTGCCTTGGCTCTGGTATCGCCCCCGACCAGCCGAGGCGGCGCATCAGCGACAGCGCGTAATAGACAAACTTCAATGCCAGCACCGGGCCTTGCGCGCGCCAGCTGGTCTCGAGGTTTCCCGCTAGCAATGTCACGATGCCGTCGCGCATGCGCAGCGTGTTCTGCGGCGACATGAACATCTCGCGCAGCACTGGCGTGTTGATCCGGTAGATCAGCCAGGACAGGTTGCCCATCCCCCGGCACAGCCGGCGTTCGGATTTGCGGGCCAGCGCACGTCCGGCAGCGGGGTTCGCCAGCCAGGTGGCGGCAACGTCGGCGGCCAGTTCGCCGGCGGTCATGGCCAGCAGCACGCCGCTCGAGAACATCGGGTCGAGGAAGGCGAACGCGTCGCCCATCATGAAATAGCCCTCGCCCCAGGCCGATGCCGCCCGATACGAGTAATTGCCGGTGCCGACCGGCTCCGAGATGCGCTCGGCGCGGGTCATGCGGGCGCTGACGGTGGGGCTGGCGCGCAGCCGCTGCTCCAGGAAATCCGCCATGCTGACGCCGTTGCGGGCACGGAAGGCGGCTTGGGTGCCGACGAAGCCCACGCTCATCACCCCGTCCGGCAGCGGGATCAGCCAGAACCAGCCGTCTTCGGCCAGATGAACGGTGATGTAGCCGGTGCGATCGCCGTCGCGCGCCTCTACGCCCCGGTAATGCGCATACACGGCGGCCGTGTTGTTACGCTTGTCGGCGTCGATCTTGCCGATAACGCGGGCCAGCACCGTGTCGCGGCCGGAGCCGTCCAGCACGAAACGCGGGCGGAATGTCCGAATGCCGTCCGGACCGCGGGCGGTGACCTCGGCCGGCGTGGTCGGCGTCGCCAGCGTGACCGCGGTCACTTCGGTGTGTTCGGCGGTGGCAGCCCCTTTGGCGCGGGCATTGTCGAACAGCACTTCGTCGAATTCGGCGCGTGGCACCTGGTAGGAATGGGTGAACGCCGGATTCATCGACAAAGCGAAGGAAAACTGGGTCGACTGGCCGGTGGCGTCGGAGACGAATTCCGCACCGGGCTTGTGCACGCCGATCGCGCGGATGCGGTCGGTCACACCGAGACGGTCGAACAGCTGCAGGTTGCGCGGCAGCAGCGATTCGCCGATGTGGAAGCGCGGATGCGCGGATTTTTCCAGCATCACGACCGACAGGCCGCGTTCGGCCAGCAGGGCGGCGGCGGTGCTGCCGGCGGGGCCACCGCCGATCACCAGCACGTCACAGGTCTCGATCTCGGGTGTTTCGGTCTGCATCATGCCATTCCGCCATTGATCGAGATGGTCTGTCCACTGATATAGCTCGATCGCTCGGACGCCAGGAAACCCACGAGGTCGGCGACTTCGTCGGCGCGCCCCGCGCGCTTCATCGGGACCATCGCGGCGATCGCCGCCTGATCGAGCACGGCGTCCACCGCCGGCGAGGCGATCACGCCGGGAGCGACGGCGTTCACCGTGATGCCGCGGCTGGCGACTTCGCGGGCCAGCGACTTCACCGCACCGATCAGGCCGGCCTTGGCGGCGGCGTAGTTCACCTGGCCGCGATTGCCGAGCACCGCGGACAGCGACGACAACGCGATGATGCGGCCCCAGCGGGTCGCCATCATCGGCAGCAGCAACGGCTGGGTGATGGCGAAGAAGCCGGTCAGCGACACGTCGATCACGTGTCGCCATTGATGTTCGGACATGCCTGCCATCGGCACATCGTCATGCGCGCCGGCATTATGCACCAGCACCTGAACCGGCGAGTCGCCCAGCGTGTCCAGCGCGCGGGCGGTGGCGGGGATGTCGGTGAGGTCGCAACACAGCGTATCGGCGCTGCCGCCCTCGGCACACAGCGCGGCGGCGAGCGCCTCTGCGGCGGCAGCGTTGCTGTTGGCGTGGATGGTGACGTGCAGCCCGTCGGCGGCCAGGCGACGGCAGATCGCGGCCCCCAGCGGACTTGCGCCACCGGTGACCAAAGCGCGCTTCATGCCGCCCTCGGCAGCATCACGGTGCCCCGGCCGGCGAGCAGGCTGGCGCCGGATGCCGCGAGCACGCGGAACGCATAGATCAGGCCAGCGGGGCTGGACGCTTCGAGGTCGGCCTCGATGCGCAACGCGCCGAACACGGGGTCGTCGAGGCGGGTGACGTCGAACTCGACGCCGCGCAACGCGGCGACGTAGCCGGCCGGTTGCGGCACCCCGCCGGCGCACAGCGCGCCGTGCAGGGCCGCGGCCTGCAGCCCGTATTCGACGCCGCACACCGCCCCCAGGCGGCCGTCGCGGCGCAGCGGATGGGCGGGGTCGAGATGCGAGCGGCTGCCGCAGACGATATGCTCCCGGTCCCAGGACATCATCGTGTCGAGCAGGCACATGGCGCCCTGGTGCGGGATCAAGGCGAGGATGCGAGCGCGGTCGAGCATGCGGCGACGGAAGCTGCGGGAAACAGGTCGAGATCCACCCGACCGTCGATCAGTGCCAGCGACAATGACCCTGGGGTGCCGCTCGCCAGCATCTCGAGCAGCGGCAGGATGCGGGCGATCGGGTGATTTTGGCGGAGTGGTTCCAGGGCGGGCAGGCGGGTTGCCTCGGCTGCCGGCGGGTCCTGGTGATAGGCCACCCGCAGTTGCGGTGCGCCCGGCAGCGGCTCGGGGCTCAGGACCAGAGCAGCGCCGAACATGCCGGAGATTGGCCGGCAGGCCCCCAGCGGCTCGGGCAGTGGCGCGTCGTACAGGCACAGCAGCACAGGGCGGCGTTCGATCATCGCCTCGGCGCTGGCTTGCAGCAGGCCGGCGGCGACGGTCGCGTCATGGCAGCCGATGCAGCTCGCGGCCTGCGCGGAGCCGGCGCCGATCGACCAGTAGCCGGCGGCTGCGTTGTGCACGGAATTGTGGAACTGGGTGGGTGACACCGCCCCCGCCGCGTCGCTCAGCGCGTCGAGGATGCTGTGGATGGTGGCCCCGTCGCCATTGGAACTGCCGAAGATGCTGCGCAGGGCGGCGGCTGGGAGGCCGGACATGTCCGCCGCCTCCTGCGCCACCGCCAAGGCGAGGCGGGTGACCTGGCTGGTGCGACGGCGCTCGTTGGCGGCGAGCATCGTGGGCGCGGGCAGCACGGCGGCGGTCGGCGTCCAGGGCTCGGCGCCGCGCAGGATCGGCGCGCTCGCGACCCAGCCGTCGAGGCCGGGTCCGCGCACGCCGATGCCGGCGACGAACACGTTCATGCCGCTGCCCCCAGCACCAGGCTGCAATTGATACCACCGAACCCGAACGAGTTGCTGATCACCCGCTGGACCGGCGATTGCCGGTTCTGGATCAGCACGTTGGCGCGGAAGTCGGGGTCCGGCGTATCGACCCCGAGGCAGCCCGGCATGAAATCATGGCGGATGCACAAGGCGGCGATCACTACTTCCACGATACCCGAAGCACCCAGCGTGTGGCCGGTCCAGCCCTTGGTGGAACTGCAGGGTGTCTCGCTGCCGAACACGCTGTAGGTGGCGAGGTCTTCCATCGCGTCGTTGGCCCGTGTGCCCGTGCCATGCAGATTGACGTAGTCGATCGCCTCGGGATCGAGCCCGGCGCGCTCCAGCGCCTGGCGCATCGCGCCGATCGCCCCCGTCGCCCGCGGGTCGGGGGCCGACATGTGATAGCCGTCGCTGGTCGCGCCATAGCCGAGCAACGCGATCGGCTGGTCGGCGCCACCCGGGTCGCGTTGCAGCAGCGCGAAGCCCGCGGCCTCACCGATCGAGATGCCGCTGCGGGCGGCATCGCAGGGCCGGCACGGCGTGGGCGAGATCAGATCCAGGGCGGCGAAACCCGACAGCGTCATCTGACACAGGCTATCGGCGCCGCCGACCACAGCGGCATCGCAGACGCCGGCGCGGATCAGGTTGGCGGCGTCGATGAGGCTGCGCGCGCTGGAGGCGCAGGCGGTCGAGATGGCGAGTGCCGGCCCGCGCAGACCCAAGGCGGCCCGCACGAAGCGCGGCAGCGCGAACATGTCCTGCGTGTTCCGATAGTCGAAATCGGCCGGCAGGCTGCCGGTCGCGGGATCGCGGTGGCGAAACGCGCGTTCCGCCGACTGGATGCCGGCGGTGCTGGTGCCGAGTACGACAGCGATGCGCCCCGCACCGTGGCGGGCCTTGGCGGTCTCGATCGCGTCGACAAACCCGTCGCCGCGCAGGGTCAGATCCGCCAGCCGGTTGTTGCGGCAGTCGAACTCGGCCAGCCCCGGCGGCAGATTGTGGCTGTCCAGCGCATCGATCCGGCCGATATGGCCGCCGATCGCCGGATCGCCGAAATCCGAGGGGCGCAAGCAGGTGCGGCGTTCTTGCAGGCCGGTCAACGTGGCCGCCTGGCCGGTGCCGATGGCGCTGGCGACCGTGAGGGCGGTGAGATGCAGAGGCCTCATCTAGGCCGCCTTGCGCGGCATGTCGCCGGCGATCAGAAAGCCCGATAGGATGGCGGCGATGGCGCCGATCGCGACCGTCTGACCAATCTCGCGCAGCAGCGGCGTGCGGCAGAACGCCAGCAGGCCAAAGGTCAGCAGCGTCATCGCGTTGCAGGTGATCAACGTGCGCAGCGTGCGGGCGCGCTCTTCGCCGTCAAGCTGGCGGCGCACGAAGAACAGCGCGTAGTCGAGCCCGACGCCGGCGGCGAACTGCAGCGCCACCACATGGATCATCGAGAATTCGGTGCCGGTGGCGTCCAGCACCGCCATTGTGATCAGGCCCGCGGCGGCGAGCGACAGCACGATACGCGCGATCTGCTCGAAATTGCGCAGCGCCACGATCAGCGCCAGCAGCGCGGCAGCGCCGCCATAGGCGATGAAGCGCAGCGCCTGTGTGGTGTAGGCGGCGACGATGGCGTTGGTCTCCCGCCCGACATCGACGAACAGTGCGTCCGGGATTTTGTCCACGACGCGACGCAAGCGGACGGGGTCGGTCACGCCGCGCGGCACGATCAGTCCGAACCAGCGATCATCCTTGCGGAACAGCAGCGGCTGCAGGCGGGCCGCGAGCTCGGGATCTGTCAGATCCGAAAGGGTGACGGGTGACATCCGCCGGCTTGCCGCGACATCGCTCGCGAATGCCGAAAATGTATCGGCGCGGAACAGCAGTCCGGCTTGGGCCTCAGTGATGCGGGCGCGCAGCGTGGCGTCGTCCGGCAAGGCGGCGATGCGGGCGCGCTGGGCGGCGGCACTTGGCAGCAGGCGGGCGGCGAGATCAGCGCCGCCGATCGCGTGATCACGGATCAGGCCATCGATCTCGGGCAGAGCGCGTTCCTCCTGCTGCAGCACGTCATCGGCACTGGTGCCTTGCAGCACTGCCACCTGCCCCACATCTGGCGCGCCGACCTCCTTGCGCAACCGCGCGTCGAGATCAAGCGCGGCCTGCGGGACCGGGGTGAGGCTGGCGAGGTCGCGTTGCAGCCGCGGCGGATGCCAGACCAGCAGGCCCACGGCAAGGGCGAGCGGTATCGTACCCAGCATGCGCCCGCGCCGCAGCCGCTCGATGCGCAGCAGGCGGGTGGGGTCGCCGGCGGACACCGGGGCGAGGTCGGCCGCCACGATCAGCGGCGGCAGGATCCAGCGGGTCGCGGCCGCTGCGGTCAGCAGCCCGACCGCGGAAAAACTGCCGAGCTGGGCGATGCCGGGAAATCCCGAAAACGCCATGCCGGTGAGCCCCAGGGCGGCCGTCACGACCGCCAGGTTGAAGCTGCGGCCGATGCGCCGCAGCGTGCCGGACGCTGCCTCGGTCTGTTTGCGATGGCCGATCAGCAGCACCGGATAGTCCACCGTCACACCCAGCATGGTCATGCCAAATCCGAAGGCGACGGCATGTACGAAGCCGAACAGCAGCTGCACCACCGCGGCGGCGACCGCGATGCTCAGCACGATCGGCACCGCGATCGCGGCGATCACCAGCGGTGAGCGGAAGCGCCACAGCAGCAGGCTTGCGATCAGCACGACCGACACGACAGACAACAGCCGCACGTCGTCGCGAATGCCGTTCGCGGCATCTCGCGTGAATATGGCGGGCCCGCTGACCAGCAAGCGGGCGCCACCCGGATCCGCCGCGGCGAACGCCGCGTGAAGGGCGGCGTCGGCGTCATCCTGGCCGGCGATATCGAGGCCGCCGGCGCGCGTGCGGGCCACCAGCACCGCGCGGGTCCGGTCGGTGGCGAACCACACGCCATCCTCGCTATGGATCTCGGTGCCACCAATCCAGCGCTGGGCCAGCTCGCGCAGGGCACCCGGCGGATCGGCGAGGCCGAAGCGTACGACGAGGCTGGCCGCGGAGCTGCGGAGGGCCGCCAACAATCCCTGCATGTCCTGCCGCAGAGCAGGCGTCTCGAACGCCGCTGCTGTCGTGACGCTCGACAACAGATAGCGGTGCGCGAACAAAAATGCCGCTTCCTGGCCCTCGAACGGATGCGTGCCGTTCTCGATGAAGGCGAACTGGCCAGAGTGCCGCAGCCCGTCCGCCAGGGTGCGGCTGATGCGCGCGAGGTCGGCCGGCGCCGCGCCCTCGATGCCGATCAGCAACAGGTTGGCGGCGGCGCCGGTGCGCAGTTCATCGAGCATCAGCCGGGCCGCCTCGGTCTGCCCGGCGGGCAGAAAGTCGGCCATGTCGCTGCGCAGCCGCACAGTTCGAAAAACGCCGGCCGCCAGCAGCAACGCTGCCAGCAAAGCGAGAAGGATCGGGACGGCCCGGCGAACGCCATGGGGTCGCGCCGTCAGGCTCAATGCGCCGGCTCGATCGTCATGAGGTCGTCGTCGCCATTATCTTGCGTGATCGCGACGCTGCGCAGGTCCGAGAACGTGCCGGTGATCACCGCGTCGCGCAGCACGGCCCGCACGGCGGGTTCAGTGGGTGACAGCGTGAGCTTCCAGTCCGCCAGACTGCCCTCGGCCCGCACGCTGTAGTGCCGCTGCAAGGCCTGCAGGTCGCCGGACAGCGGCCCGCGAACCGCGTCGACCAACGCGGCGATCTCGGGCGCGCTCGCGAGCGAAATGACGCGCTCGGCCTGATTCGGTTCGTCGAGCGTCAGTTGGTTGTCCTCGACCTCAAAATTCTCCGGCTGCGGCGATGTCGTCATCTTCTGCAGGAACGCCGGGCGCGCGTAAGCGAGCCACCCGTCGCTGGCAAGGGCTGTGGTCAGCGCCGCAAAGTGCCGAATTTCGTGAAAATTGGCCCGCCGCTGGGGCACGCTTGCGAGCTGCGCCATCAACGCTGGCAGCAGCGGATCGGGCGGGGCGGCGCCGCCGACGAGCAGCGGCGGCAGGATGGCGAGCATCGCGGTCAGCACCGCGCGCGTGCTGGACATAGGCCGTGTGCCGGTCCGCGGGGTTGTCGCCTGCTGCTGCCAGAACGGGTAAAAATTGAACCAGTTGAACGGGGCCTCCCGACAGACCTGCTCCAGCCGTTCGGCATACCGCGTGACCCAGGCCGCCAGTGCCGCCGGGCGATCGGCGCGCGGCAGCTCGATGCGATCGGCAAACGGCTCGAACCGCACGCTATAGCGTCGCCGCCCGGTGCGCAGTCCGTAGAACAGCAGGCACGGCGCGCCGAGGCTGGCGATCGCGATGAACGGCCCGGTGGGAAAGCCCGCGGGCGCTCCCAGGAACGGCACCGACAGCAGCCGACCGTCCCCCGGCGCGCGATCGGCCAGCATGCCCACCACCTCCCCGGCCGCCAGGCTGTCGCGGACATGCAGCATCGTGTCGGGCTGGCCGAGCTCGATGATGGTCTGATCGAGCTGAGGGTCCAGCTGGCTCAGCAAGCGGGTCAGCGCGCCGGCATTGCGGCGATACATCACCGGGCGCACCCGCATCGGGGCGAGGCGGCCAACGATGCGCAGCGCCTCGAAACTGCCGACATGCGAGCCCAGCAGCACGCAGCCGCGTCCCTCAGCCAGCACGGACTTGAGATCGTCGAGACCGGTGATCTCGATCTCGAACCCGTCGAGCCGCCCGGCCAGCAGATAGACCCGCTCCAGGATCACCGAGGCAAAACTGTGGAAATGCCGGATCACATCGCGCCGGCGGGCGGGCCTGCCGAGCACGCGGGCGAGATAGTCGCCGGAGGCTGCGCGGGCGGCGGTCGACGTCGCGCAGAAATACCAAGCGATCGGATGCACCAGCGCCTGCCCCGCGAACCGGCCGAGATGCAGAACGATCCACAGCATCAGCCGCAGCAGCACCGGACTGCCGCGCTCGCCCTGGGTGTGCCAGGTGCGCGACGGGGCCGCCTCGCTCATCGCAGGACCGCTCATCCCGCGGGGTCAGCGGACAGTCGCAGGGTGCCGCGGAGCACGGGCATCTCGCCCACCCGACAGTCGAAATCGAGACGGCCGATGCGGGGCGGCACGTCATGCACGGCCACCGTCTCGCCGGGATGAACCACCGCGAGGAACTTCGCCGCGATCACCCCGCTGATGTTGATCTCGGGCCGGTGTGCCGCGATCGCGCCAAACACCTCATCCAGCAGCAGCGCGCCGGGCACCACGGGGCGGCCGGGAAAATGGCCCGCCAGGCAGGGATGATCCTCCGGCACGGCAAAAAAACCGATCGGCTCGCTCATGCCTCCTCCCCTTCCGGCAGCGCCAGCAGGGCGGCCCGTGGCAGCTTACCCACGGCGTTGCGCGGCAGTTCGGCGACTTTGACGATGCGACGCGGCAGGAACACAGGATCGATCCGGTCGCGGAGGTCGGCGTGGATCGCCTCGGCCGCCCGGTGCGGGGCGATGACAAAGGCCAGCAGGCGCGCGGTCGTGCGCCGGTCGAGGTCGTCAGGCGCCACGATCACCCCGTCCTCGACGCCGGGGATGGACAGCAGAATGCGGTTGAGCCCCGCGAGCGAGGCGCGTCGGCCACCGAGCTTGATCATGTCGCCGGCGCGGCCGAGCCAGCGGAATTGTCCGCCGCCCAACAGCTCGATCGCATCGGACAGCACCTGCGGCGGGGCGAACGGTGCGGTGACCCGCGTGCGATCGCCGTCGTGTTCCATGCTGATCCCGTCATAGGCGGACCAGATGTCACCCGCCGTCGTGTGCCGGCTGGCGATCGAGCCCACTTCGGTGGCGCCGAAAATTTCCAGCACCGGCGCCCCCCAGCGGCGTTCGGCGGCGGCGGCGACATCGGGGTCGAGGGCGGCGGTCGCGGTGACGATGCCGGCGAGGTCCGGCAGGTCGGTGGCCGACTGCAGCAGCGCGCGAAGCTGCAGCGGTGTGGTCACCAGCAGACGCGGCGCCGGCACCGCGCGCACCGCGGCGGCGATGTCGGCGGGGTAGAAGGCCGGCCCGAACCAACTGGTCGCGGCCGCGTGCAGCGGCAGCAGGATGGTGGTCTCGAGCCCATACATATGCTGCGGGGGCACCGTACCGACGACCGACACGGCGTGGTCGGTCGTCATCGCGAACCGCCGTCCGGCGGCGCGGCTGCGTTCGGCGAGCTCGCCCCAGCATTTCGCGTGCCCGGCCGGCATGCCGCTGCTGCCTGAGGTGAAAACGACGCAGGCCGGCTGGTCGGCGGACAATGACGCCGTCTCGCCCTGCCATGCGGCCGGCCCGTGCGGCAGTCGCGCAAGATGCCGGGCCAGCGGAGCGTCACAATCCGCATCGTCGGTGACGCAGACCGTGCCGGCAAACCGGTCCGCCAGATGGCGCAGCTGGGCGGGCGACCGGTCGCTGCTGAGCAGGGTCAGCTGGCCGCGCAGCAAGGCGGCCGCGAGGGCTACGGTGAAGACATAGCGGTCCTGGCAGAGATTGATCAGATGGGCCGCCTCGGGCAGGTCGGCCGCGAGGGCATGGGCGTCGCGCAGGAAGCGGTTGGCATCGATGCTCTCGCCAGGACCGCGGAACAGGATGTCCGACGGATCGCGGTCTAGCAGACTGATGCCGGTATCACTCACTTCCGATTGGCTTCGACGTAGCGCGCCAGATTGCGCAACGACGCGAAGATCTGGCCGTTGCGCTCATCGTCGGCCTTCAGTTCGGCGCCATAGCGGCGAGAGATCGCCAGCACCAGTTCCAGCGCGTCGATCGAGTCGAGACCCAGGCCGGTATTGAACAACGGTGCCTCGGGGTCGATGCTGTCGGGGGTGACTTCGAGTTGCAGCACATCGACGATCAAGCTGGCGATGTCGTGCTCGAATTGCTCTTGCAGCATGGGAGGCACCTCGGTCTTGTCAGAATGGTCCGCGGGCATACCGGTTCCGGCTGGGGCCGTCTTATCGTGAAAAATGGGTTCATCTCGTCGGATCATGTATGGCAGACCCGATGCCGTGCTGGAAGAACTGGCTGGTGTCGCGGCCGCCGGCATGACCATCGATAACACCGCGCGGCTGTGGCGTGGCGTCGGCTTGCTGGCGCGGATCATGGTGGGTCTTGCCCTGCTGGCCACCCCGCTGCTGTCCCACGTGGCGCTGTCATCGGGTGCCTTCGTGGGGGGCCGTTTCGTGGCGCTGGCGGCAGGCATCGCGGCGTGCCAGGCGGCGGTGGTGATCGCCCTGCTGCTGCGTCGCTGGCTGCCGCTCTGGGCCTGGCTCGCCGGGACGGCGCTGCCGTTCGCCGCCCTCATTGCGCTGGGACCCAGGCCGTTCCTGTGGGATGAGGCGCAGGCGGCGCATACGCTGCTGTATGTCGGGTTGCTGCTGCTGTTCGCGGGGTCGCTGCGGCCCGGGCGGGTCGATCTGATCACCCAGCTCGCGGTGCGTATGGGGGGGCCGCAGACGCCGGCCCGGGCCGCTTATTCCCGTGCCGTCACCAAGGCCTGGTGCGGCTTCTTCGCGGCCCAGCTGGTGGTGTCGGCAGTGCTTCGCTGGGGCGCCCCTCCGGCGCTGTGGCTGACCTTCAATCTGCTCGACCTGCCGCTGGTCTGCCTGATGTTCGTCGTCGAATATGCCATCCGCCGATGGCGTTTCCCGGGCCAGCGTCATGCCTCGCTGGTCGATTCGGTGCGGGCATTCCGGGCGCGCTCAACGCCCGCGCCGGACCAGGGCGGGCAGCCGCCATAGCAGGCCGCACAGTAATCGCGTGTGCATCCAGGTCAGCACGGCATTGTCACGGCCATAGCGGAAATGTGACACGCCGCCCTCGGCGGGTGGCGGATAGCGCACCGGTGCGGCCAGGTTGATCGCGGCCACGCCGCGCCAGGACAGCCGCACCACCGCCTCCGGGTCGAAATCGAAGCGTCGCATCCAGCGGGTCTGATCCATCACGGCCAGCAGTGGGGCGATGGGATAGACACGAAATCCGGACAGGCAGTCATCGATGCCGCCGCCCAGCGTCTCCAGCCGTGCCAGCTGGTTGGAAATGCGCCTGCCATGCACCCGCAGCACCGGCGCGCTCGCGTCGAACAGCGGGCGGCACAGCACCATGGCGCTGGGATTGGCGGCCGACGCCGCCATGAAGGCCGCGATATGATCGGCCGGGTGCTGGCCGTCGGCGTCCATCGTCAGTGCGTGGGTGAAGCCCGCCGCGTGCGCGGCCCGCAGGCCATGCAGCACGGCCGCCCCTTTGCCACGATTGCTCGGCATGCGGAGCACGCGCAGGCCGGAATCCTCGGCGGCCATCGCAACCAGCCCGGCGTCACTGCCGTCCGTGCTGCCGTCGATGACCACCCAGACCGGATCCCACTGGTCTCGCGCCGCCCGCACTGTGTCCAGCAGGATCGGCCCGGTATTGAAGCTGGGGATCAACACCAGGCGATCCGTGCTGGGCACACCCATGCATCAGGTGATCACGGAGGGGGCGTCGCGCTGGGTGCGAACGGTGATGTCGGCGATGCTGTCGGCGATGCCGATGAGCTCGGCCAGCATCTCGGCCGTTGGCATGTCGTGCCGAGCCGGATCCGGCTCGAAGCGCTCGATATAGACGCGCAGCGTGGCGCCCGCGGTGCCCGTGCCCGATAGTCGGAACACCACGCGAGAGCCGTCGGTGAACAGCACGCGCGCGCCCTGCTGGCGCGATTCCGAGTCGTCGACCGGATCATGATAGGCGAAATCATCGGCCATGCGGACCCGCAGCGTGCCGAATGTTCGGCCGGCGAGGCCCGGCAGCTGGGCTCGCAGATGGTCCATCAGGCCCCGGGCGGCCTCGGCGTCGATCTCCTCGTAATCGTGGCGCGCGTAAAAATTGCGGCCATAGGTGGCCCAGTGCGCGCGGACGATGTCGGCCACGCTCTCGCGTCTCGCCGCGAGAATGTTGAGCCATAGCAGCACCGCCCACAGCCCGTCCTTCTCGCGCACATGGCCCGAGCCGGTGCCGGCACTTTCCTCGCCGCAGATGCTGACCAGGCCGGCATCCAGCAGGTTGCCGAAGAATTTCCAGCCAGTCGGGGTTTCGAACAGCGAGATCCCCATGGCCGCCGCCACCCGGTCGGCGGCCCCGCTGGTGGGCATCGAGCGGGCGATGCCGGCGAGGCCGGCGGCATAGCCTGGCGCCAGATGCGCGTTGGCCGCCAGCACCGCGAGACTGTCGGACGGGGTAACGAACAGGCCACGCCCGATCACCAGATTGCGGTCGCCGTCGCCATCGGACGCGGCGCACAGATCGGGCGCCTCCGCGGACATGGCGAGCTCGAACAGGGCGCGCGCATGCACCAGATTGGGGTCCGGATGATGGCCGCCAAAGTCTGGTTTTGGCACCGCGTTGATGACGCTGCCGGGCGCCGCCCCCAGCGCATCCTCCAGGATCGCCTGCGCGTACGGGCCGGTGACGGCGGACATCGCATCGAAGCGGATGCGAAAGCCGCTGGCGAACAGCGCCCGGATCGCGGGGAAGTCGAACAGGCTGGTCATCAAGGACTGATAATCGGCCACCGGGTCGATGATCTCGACCACCATGTCGCCCAGCCGCAATTCCGCGATGCGGTCGAGATCAATGTCGGGGGTGTCGAGGATGGCAAACTGGTCGATCGTCCGGGTGCGGGCATAGACCGCCTCGGTGATGCGTTCCGGCGCCGGGCCGCCATTGCCGATATTGTACTTGATGCCGAAATCGCCGTCCGGGCCGCCGGGATTGTGGCTGGCCGACAGGATGATGCCGCCGAACGCCCGCCGCTTGCGGATCACGTGCGACGCGGCCGGCGTCGATAAAATACCGCCCTGGCCGACCACCGCCCGCCCCCAGCCATTGGCGGCGGCCATCCGCAGCACGATCTGGATTGCCTCCCGGTTGAAGAAGCGGCTGTCGCCGCCGATCACCAGCGTCTGCCCGGCATGTCCGTCGAGACAATCGAACAGCGACTGCACGAAGTTCTCGAGATAATGCGGCTGGCGAAACACGGGCACTTTCTTGCGCAGGCCGGAGGTGCCCGGTCGCTGGTCGGCGAACGGCGTGGTCGGTGTGACCAGGATGTCCGCGTGCAGGCCGCCTTGCAGGGTCGTCATGGCGTCGAGGTCTCCAATCGGGTGGCGCGGGACGCCACGGGTGCCGCGCGTTCGGCGAGAATTTCCCGGTACAGCCGGGCATAATGGCGCGCGGGGGTACGCCAGGACACGTCGGTCGCCATCGCGTTCTGCTGGATCGCCTGCCATGCGGACCGGTCGCGCCATAGATCCACGGTGCGGCGGATGGCGAATTCCAGCATGCCCCGCGTGGTCGGCGCGAACTGCACGCCGGTGGCCACCCCACGGGCCAGTGCCATCGCGTTGGCGTCGATCACGGTGTCGGCCAGGCCGCCGACGCGGGCCACCACCGGCAGCGCGCCATAGCGCAGCGCATAAAGTTGGGTCAGTCCGCAGGGCTCGAAGCGCGACGGGACCAGCAGCGCATCCGACCCCGCTTGCATCAGATGGGCGAGCGGCTCGTCATAGGCGAACAGGCAGCCGACGCGGCCGGGATGGGCCGCGGCGGCAGCGCGAAACGCCTGCTCGATGGCGGGCTCGCCGGTGCCGAGCACGGCCAGCTGGCAGCCTGCCGCGATCAGTCGGGGCAGCGCTTCCTGCAGGATGTCGAGCCCCTTTTGCCACGACAGCCGGCTGACCACGCCGAACAGCAGCGTGTCGGGCTCCTCGTCCAGCCCCATGCGCGCGCGCAGGGCCGCGCGGCTGGCCTCGCGCCGCGCGATCGTGGTGGCGTCGAAGGGGGCTGGCAGCGTCGTGTCGGTGGCGGGATTCCAGACGACGTCGTCGATCCCGTTGACGATGCCGTACAGCACGTCGGCGCGATGCCGCAGCAGGCCCTCGAGACCCATGCCGGCAGCGGCGCCAAGCACTTCGGCGGCATAGGTGGGTGACACCGTGGTGATCCGGTCGGCCAGCTGCAGGCCGGCCTTGAGATAGCCGATGCCGCCGTAGAATTCGACGCCGTCGACCGCGTAGGCGCGGTCCGGCAGCCCGAGTGACGGCATCAGGGAGGCGGGAAAGCGGCCTTGAAATGCCATGTTGTGCACCGTCATCACCGTGCCGGGTGTGATGGCGCGGGGGTATCGGTCGACGTCGTAGGCGAGGTAGGCCGGCGCGAGGCCGGCCTGCCAGTCATGTGCGTGCACGATGTCCGGTACGAAGCCCGGACATACGCCATGGCCGATGGCGGCGGCGGCCCTGGCCAGACTTGCAAAGCGTTGCGCGTTATCAGGCCAGTCATGGCCATCGGGTCCGATATACGGATTGCCGGGACGGTCGTAGAGCGCCGGCGCGTCAAGCACCAGCATGTCGAGCCCGGCGGCGGTGCCCGCCAGCAGTCGTGCCGGACCGCCAACGAGTTCGGCAAAGCGATGCACCTCGGTGACGCCCTGCAAGGCCGCCATGACCGTGGGATAGCCTGGCATCAACGTGCGCACGGCGACGCCTTCGGGGGCGAGGGCTGTGGGCAGCGCGCCGGCGACGTCGGCGAGACCGCCGGTCTTGAGCAGTGGAAACACCTCGGAGGCGACGGACAGGACCTCGATGCTGCTCATGCGGTGCGTGTCATCGTCCGAGTTGATCGATCATCGGTTGGGTAATGAGGCAAATGCCTTTCTCGGTGCGGCGAAATCGCTTCGCGTCCAGTACCGGGTCCTCGCCGACCACCAGCCCCTCGGGGATCACCACGCCGCGGTCGATCACCACATTCTTCAGCCGCGCGCTGCGGGCGATGTCGACATAGGGCAGGATCACCGCGTTCTCGATCTCCGAATAGGAATTGACGCGCACGCCGGTGAATAATTGCGTCCGCCTGAGCGATGCGCCAGACACAATACATCCGCCCGAGACCAGCGATGAAATCGCCTGTCCTCTTCTACCATCCTTGTCATGCACGAATTTTGCGGGCGGGGTGATCTCACCGAACGTCCAGATTGGCCAATCGCGGTCATACAGATCGAGATCCGGGATCACGTCGGTCAGATCGATGTTGGCCTCCCAATAGGCATCGACGGTGCCGACATCGCGCCAATAGGCCGTCGCCTCGGCGCTCGATCGCACGCAGGAGCGCGAGAAATGATGCGCCACCGCCTTCCCATGCTTGACCAGATAAGGGATCACATCCTTACCGAAATCGCGGCTGGAATGCGGGTCGGCCGCGTCGCGCCGCAGTTGCTCGAATAGGAATTTGGTGTTGAAGACATAGATGCCCATGCTGGCCAGCGCCATGTCCGGCTTGCCGGGCATGGCAGGCGGGTCGGCGGGTTTTTCGACGAACGACAGGATGCGGTCATGCGCGTCGACATGCATCACACCGAGGCCGCTGGCCTCGGCACGCGGCACTTCGAGGCAGCCGATCGTGACGTCGGCATGCTGCTCGACATGCTGCTGCAGCATGTGCTCGTAGTCCATCTTGTAGATGTGGTCGCCAGCCAGCAGCACGATGTAGGCGGGATCGTAATCCTCGATGATATCGATGTTCTGATAGACCGCGTCGGCGGTGCCCAGATACCAGTTGGTCTCCGAGACCCGCTGGCTGGCGGGCAGAATATCGAAGGTCTCGTTGCGTTCCGGGCGGAAGAAATTCCAGCCGCGCTGCAAATGGCGGATCAGGCTGTGCGCCTTGTACTGGGTCGCGACCCCGATACGACGAATGCCAGAGTTGAGTGCGTTGGACAGGGCGAAATCGATGATCCGCGACTTGCCGCCAAAATAAACGGCGGGTTTGGCCCGCCGATCGGTCAACTCCATGAGGCGACTGCCACGCCCGCCCGCCAATACGTATGCCATCGCATAACGTGCCAGCGGGGTTCCTTGGACGGACCGTGACAACATCGTGGCCATTCTCCCTGTGTGAGCCGAAAGCAGGTCTTAACGCCCGCTGCGACGCTTCGTTCATATCGCTGGTGAGGCACTGACATCCCAGATGTCCGTGGCGTATTCGCGGATCGTTCGATCCGACGAGAACCAGCCGACATTGGCGGTGTTGATGACGCTGCAGCGCCACCACGCCGCGGGGTCGGACCACAGCGCCGCGACCGCGCGCTGGGCTGCGTAATAAGCGTCGAAATCGGCGGCGACCATGAAGCGGTCATGCCCGCGCACCGCCCCCACCAGATGGGTGAAGCGACCGGGATCGCCCGGCGAGAACACCCCGGAGCCGACCGCCCCGAGGACTCCGGCCAGCACCGGGGAGGCGGCGATCGCCTCGCTGGCATCCGCCCCCTGGCGACACCTGGCCTCCACTTCCGCCGCTGTCATGCCGAAGATAAAGATATTGTCCTCGCCGACATGTTCGCGGATTTCGACGTTGGCGCCGTCGAGCGTGCCGATGGTCAGTGCCCCGTTCAAGGCGAGCTTCATGTTGCCGGTGCCGGATGCCTCCAGACCGGCGGTGGAGATCTGCTCCGACAGATCGGCCGCCGGGATGATCACCTCGGCCGCGCTGACATTGTAGTTCGGCAGGAACACCACTTTCAGCAGGCCGCGCACGGTGGGGTCACTGTTCACCACACGGGCGACGTCATTGATCAGCTTGATGATCAGCTTGGCCTGGTCGTAGCTGGCCGCGGCCTTCCCCGCGAAGATTTTCACCCGCGGGGCCCAGTCACGCGTAGGTTCCGCGCGGATCGCGTCATACAGCGCGATCGTCTCCAGAATATTCAACAGCTGGCGCTTATATTCATGAATCCGTTTGATCTGCACGTCGAAGATCGCGTTGGGGTCGAGTCGTACACCGATCCGCTCCTGGACCATGCGGCCGAGTGCCAGCTTATTGGCGCGCCGGATCGCGATCAGCCGCTCACGCACCGCGGCGTCGTCGGCAAAGGCCGCGAATCCTTCGAGGGCCATGGGATCGTCAAGCACCCGTGCCCCGAGCGTGTCCACCAGCAGGGCGGTCAGCCCGGGGTTGGCCTCGAACAGCCAGCGGCGGAAGGTGATACCGTTGGTCTTGTTGACGATGCGGTCGGGGAATTCCGCGTTGAAATCGCGAAACACCGTCTGACGCATCAGGTCGGTGTGCAGCGCTGACACGCCGTTCACCTTGTGCGAGCCGAGAAATGCCAGATGCCCCATGCGGACATGGCGTCCATGGTCCTCGCCGATCAACGACAATGATGACAACAGGGCGTTGTCGCGGCCGTTGCGGCGCAGCCGGTCGAGATGCGCCGCGTTGATCAGATAGATGATCTGCATCGGCCGCGGCAGTAACCGCTCCATCAGCGACACCGGCCAGATCTCCAGTGCCTCCGGCATCAGCGTGTGGTTGGTGTAGGAGAACGCCGCCGTGGTGATCGCCCAGGCGCGGTCCCACGCCACGCCATGGAGATCGACCAGGATGCGCATCAGCTCGGCAACGCCGATCGCCGGATGCGTGTCGTTCATCTGGATCGCTACCTTGTCGGCCAGCGTATTGATCGTCTTGAACTGGCGCATATGGCGATGCACGAGATCTTGCAGGGACGCGGAGGCGAAGAAATATTCCTGGCGCAGCCGCAACTCCTGCCCGGCGGCCGTCGCATCGCTCGGGTACAGCACTTTGGAGATCGCCTCGGCGGTCGAGCGTTCTGCCAGCGCCCCGATATAGTCGCCGCGGTTGAACACATCGAGCTTCAGCGGATCGGTCGCCCGCGCCGACCACAGCCGCAGCGTGTTCACGTGGCGGCCGCGCCAGCCCGGCACCGGCGTATCATAGGCCACCGCCTCGACCGTTTCCGCCGGATGCCACACGTGCGAGACGGTCCCATCAGTGGTCGTCAGCGCCTCGACCGAGCCGCCGAAATTGATCCGCCACGCCACCTCCGGCCGCTCGAACTGCCAGGGATTGCCGAACGACAGCCAGTCCTCGGGATATTCGTGCTGCCAGCCATCCTGGATGGTCTGGCGGAACAGTCCATGGTCGTAGCGAATGCCGTAGCCGTAGGCGGCGATCGACAGGCTCGCCATGCTCTCCATGAAGCATGCGGCGAGCCGGCCCAGACCACCATTGCCCAGCGCCGCGTCCGGTTCGATCTGCCGCAACTGATCGAGATCGACCCCGAGCCCGCCGAGCGCCTCGCGCACCGCCTCGGTGAGGTCAAGCTGCGTCATCGCGTCGAATAGCAGCCGGCCGACCAGGAATTCCAGCGACAGATAATAGACCCGCTTGCGCTGCTCGGCGTAGGCGGTCTGCGTGGTGCTCATCCAGCGCTCGACGATGCGGTCACGCACTGCCAGCGAGGTCGCCAGAAACCAGTCCCGGCTGGTCGCGACGATGGGGTTTTTGCCGACCACATAGGTCAGCTTGGCCAGGATCGCGTCGCGCATGACGCTGCCGCCGGACAGCTCCGGCAGTGCGGCGGGATCGGCGGCTGGCGGTTTGACGGCGAGGTCACTCATCGCGGCAATCCCCTTGATACCACGGGAGGATCGCCTGCCTGGGGGATCGGCGCCAGTCGAAAAGTAAGTCAGGAAGGGCGGGCGCTGCCCGGACCCGCAAAGGGGCGAGCCCCTTTGATCCCCTGGTGATAAGGGGTTAGCCGGCCTTGGGTGGGCGGGCCCACCAGGGGGCCGATACCTGGCGCTCGGGCAGGGTCACCACGTTCTGGTTGGCGGATGCCTCTGGCTTCGCGGGCGCCATCAGGGCGCGCGGCTTCCAGCTTTGTTCGTCGGCCTGCATCACTTCCACCACCTGCTTCAGCGCATCGGCCCGGCCGAGCGAATAGGCGCGCCGCACGACGTCCTGCAGGGACGTGAGGATGTCCTCGAATTCGGGATTGTTCATGACACATTCCTTCTCGATGAGGTCGCGACCAACCGAATAATTGGGCATGGCTTCGGCAGCCTGCAAGCCGTTACGGCCGCGTACTCGCGATGCCGCGTTGCAGTTTTCGCGCGGCGTCGGCCGCCAGCGGGATGGGGGTTGCAGCAAACCCCATCACCAGCCCGGGGCGGGACGTCGGGGTGCTGAAATACGCGCCCAGCGGCGCCACGCCGAGCCCGCGCGCGCGCGCCGCCGCGACCACGCGGGCCTCGTCGGCACCCTGCTGCAGCATGGCCACCAGATGCAGGCCACCAGGGGCGGGCAGCACCTCCAGCGTGGGGCAGTGCGCCGCCATGGCGGCCAGCAATGCCGCTCGCCTGCGGCCATACTCGGTGCGCATCCGTCTTATATGCGGGGCCAGCCGCCCCTGGCGCATGAACGCCGCCAAAACCGCCTGCGCCGGGGTCGCGGGGCCGCGGTCCATCAGGCTGCGGGCGTGGCGGAAGGCTGCCACCAACGGCGCGGGAATCACGGCGAAACCGAGCCGCAGCGCGGGTGACAAGGTCTTGCTGAAGGTGCCGCAATAGATCACCCGGCCGTCGCGATCGAGGCTCGCCAAAGGCGGCAGCGGCTTGCCCTCCCAGCGGAATTCCGAATCGCAATCATCCTCCAGCAGCCAGGCGCCGGCCTGCGTCGCCCAGTCCAGCAAGGCGAGGCGTCGCCCGATCGGCAGCGCGCCACCGCGCGGTGTGGCGTGCGAGGGCGCCACCAGGGCCAGCCGGGCCGCCGGGGCCGCGGCGATCCCGGCTGCCACGTCGAGGCCGTCGGCGTCGCTGCGCACCGGCACCGGCACGCACCCGGCGGCCAGCAGCGCGCCGCGTCCGGCGATATAGCCGGGGTCTTCGACCCAGGCCTGGTCGCCTGGGTCGAGCAGCAGATCGGCGGCCAGGCGCAGCGCCTGCTGGGTGCCCGAGGTCACCAGAATATGCTGGGGATCGGCGAGCAGCCCGCGCGACGCGGCGAGGTGGGCGGCAATCTCGATGCGCAATTCGAGGAGGCCCTGCGGATCCGGGTAGCCGCCGCCCTCGGCCGGCGGCTGGCGCAGCACGCGCGCTGCACAGGTGGCCCAGGCGGCGGCGGGAAACAATTCCGGCGCCGGCACGCCGGGAGCCAGCAGCCTGCTGCCCGGCGCCGCGCCGGCGGCCGAGATCGGCGTGGTCGCCAGCGTGCTGCCGCGGTGCGACAGCGCACGGGCGGCGGTCGTGGGCGGCGCCGCGGCGTCCGGCGCCGCGTCCGGCAGGTCAGCGGCGACGAAGGTGCCGCTGCCGATCCGGCTGCGCACATAGCCCTCGGCCGCCAGCCGTTCATAGGCCAGCACCACGGTCTGGCGGGCCATGCCGAGCTCGTCGGCGAGGTGGCGCGTCGGCGGCAATCTGGCGCCGGGCCGCAGCGTGCCGGTCAGAATGCCTTGCCGCAGCCGATCAAACACACTGGACTGACGCGACGGGGTGACTGATGATTGGTTTGATGAATCAGTCATAAATTGGCTTATTAAGTTAGACCAATTTTAGCGTATTCACGCCGGCAGGCAAGCTTTTGGTTGAGCGGAGTCAACATGTATCTACGGCCGGCCTTCGTGGAGACTGATCTGGACCGCATCCAGGCGCTGATCGAGGCGCATCCTTTCGGGGTGCTGGTGACGCGCGCAACCGGCACGATGGACGGCTCGCACGTGCCGTTCAGCGTGGCGCGGGATGGGGACGCCCTGGTGTTGTCGGCCCATCTGGCCGCCGCCAACCCGCAATGCGCCGCCTTGGCGGGGGGCGAGGCGCTGGCGATTTTCGGCGGGCCGCACGCTTATATCGCCCCCGGCTGGTATCAGGCGCAGCCGGCGGTGCCGACGTGGGATTATGCGGCGGTCCATGTGCACGGCCACCTCGAACCCGTGGCGGCACCTGACGGGATGACGGAGATGCTGCACGCTCTGGCGGCCGAGGATCCGCATCGTTTCGATGTCGACGCGCTGCCTGAGCGGTTCCGCACCACCATGATGGCCGGCATTCGCGCCTTCCGCCTGCGCTCAGAGCGGATCGAGGCACAATGGAAAATGAGTCAGAACCGTAGCGTCACCGACCGCAAGCAGGTCATTGCCGCGCTCCGCGCACAGCAAAACGACGCCATCGCCGACCTCATCGAGGCCACGCTCCCGGCGCTGTAGGCATATTTTTCGGGTGGATGAAGCGGTTCGAGAATTTGCTAGGGTGAGTCAGTTGGCGTGATTTTCCGGGCACCGGAGCGAGCGACCTTCAGGTCGTGAGCATCGAAGCGCCGGAAAGGCGCGTCAGATGGCCACCCTAGTAGAATTATCGAATGGCTTCAGAAGCCTTCACGTTCTAGGCGCTTGCGCTCCATCTTGCGGGCGCGGCGGACGGCCTCGGCGGCCTCGCGGGCGCGGCGCTCGGACGGCTTCTCGTAATGACGGCGCAGCTTCATCTCGCGAAAGATACCCTCGCGCTGCATCTTCTTTTTGAGCGCCTTGAGCGCCTGATCGACATTGTTGTCACGAACCAGAACCTGCACTTGGCCGCCTTCTCCTGTCGCTGAGCCGCCCAACCATCGGGCCGCCGGTGGGATACGCCGGCCCCGATCGGGTACGGCAAAAAGGGTTCCCGGACGGAGACCCGTCCCGAGAGGCGCGGGCTATACCATGGGAATGCGGGGAGGCAAAAGCGTTTTCGGACATGCTGGCGCGCTCGCCACGCACTATATAATGGTCAGTCCGACAACAATGCCTGCCCGCGCGGGCCTGGAGACACGATGGCCATCCTCAAAATCGCCCGCATGGGTCATCCCGTGCTGCTGCAGCGCGCCGACCCGGTGGCCGATCCGACCGCCCCCGAGATCCGCCGGCTGGTGCGTGACATGATCGAGACCATGGAAGACGCCAACGGTGCGGGGCTCGCCGCACCGCAGGTCCACGTCCCGCTGCGCCTGTTCGTGTTCCGGGTGAACCCTGATCGCGCCTCGGGCGATGCCGAGGATTTGGCGATGCCCAACAGCGTGGTGATCAACCCGACCATCGAGATGATCGGTGAGGACGCCCGGTTGCGCTGGGAGGGCTGCCTGTCCATTCCTGGCCTGCGCGCCGCGGTGCCGCGCGCCTGGCGCATTCGCTACACCGGCGTGGACACCGACGGTGCCGCGGTCGGGCGTGAGGTGACCGGCTTTCACGCCGGCGTGGTGCAGCACGAATACGACCATCTCGACGGTATTCTCTATCCCATGCGGATGCGGGATTTCTCCCTGTTCGGGTTCAATGAGGAGATCGCGCGGGCCGGCGTCATGATGGCTCCATCGGGTGCGGCTCCCTCGGGCGCGCGACCGTCATGATGACTCCTCCCGAACGCACGCCGGAGCGTGATGCGGCGATCGACGCGCTGCTGGCGCAGGACCCGGCCGTGGGGTGGAGCATGGGGGCGCTACGTGGCGTCTTGCGCGATGCCGCGACCGCCGAGGACGTGGGCATGGCGGATGACGACGCCGAAATGCTGTTCCCCGGCGGCACGTCCGACCTAATCGAGGCGTTCATCGACCTCGCCGACCGGCGGATGGAAGCGGCCGCCGAGGCCGCCGACATGACGGCGCTGCGCCTGCCCGCCCGGGTGCGCACGGTGATCGCGCTGCGTCTCGCGCAGCACCGGCCGCACCGGGATGCGGTGCGCCGGGCGGTCGCGGTGTTGGCGCTGCCGATCAACGCGCCGCTCGCCAGCCGCTGCACCGCGCGCACGGTCGACGCGATCTGGTATGCCGCGGGCGACCGCTCGGCCGACTTCAGCTGGTACACCAAACGCGCCATCCTCACCGCCGTCTATGGCGCCACGCTCCTGTTCTGGCTGCGCGACACCAGCGAGGACGACAGCGCCACGCTGGCGTTCCTTGACCGCAGGCTGGCCGACGTCGGCCGTGTCGGTGCCGCCCGCAAGCGGGCCGAGGCGCTGATCGGCCGCCTGCGTCCCGGCTCCGCCGCGGCCTGATCCGATGCCCCGGGTTCGCGTCGTTCACGCCACCGAATATCGCTATGCCCAGCCGGTGCGCTTCACGCCGCACCGGCTGATGCTGCGGCCGCGCGACAGCCATGATCTGCGGCTGATCGAGGCCACCATCGGCGTGTCGCCGCAGCCGACCTCGACCCGTTGGGCGCACGACGTGTTCGCCAACTCGGTGGCGATCCTGACCTGGGATGGCGTGGAGCGGGACACGTTGCGGATCATCTCCTCGCTCGACCTCGAGCACTTCCCCGGCACCCTCACGGTGCCGCAGGAGACCATTGACCCGTCGGCCGAGCTGTATCCGTTCCGCTACGCACAGGGCGAGTTCCCCGACCTCGTGCGCTTGCTCGAGCAGCATTATCCCGATCCCGATCAGACGGTGGCCAAATGGGCGCGGCGCTTCCTCAATCCCGGCGGGCCGACCAAGACGATGGCGCTGCTGTCGGCGATGACCGAGGCGATCAAAGCTGATTTTCATTATGAGGGGCGCGAGGCGGAGGGTACCAACGCACCGACCCGCACGCTGGCAACGCGACGCGGGGCGTGCCGGGATTTCGCGCTGCTGATGATGGAGGCGGTGCGGTCGCTGGGATTGGCTGCCCGGTTCGTCAGCGGGTATCTGTATGACGAGGCGCTGGTCGAGAGTGCTGACGCGGCGGTTGGTGGCGGGTTCACCCATGCCTGGTGTTCGGTCTATCTGCCCGGTGCTGGGTGGGTGGAATTCGATCCCACCAACGGGCTGATCGCCGGGCGCAATCTGCTTCGCGTATGCACCGCGCGCAGCCCTGAACAGGCGATTCCTGTGGCCGGGGGCTTTGTCGGACGGCCGACCGACTTCATCGGCATGACGGTGAATGTGGCGGTGACCGTCGGCATTGCCGGCGAACGCGCGCCGGCCGCGGAGCCCGCGTCGGATGCGGCGCTGCCGGAGGAACCTCTGCGTGCCGACCTTATGTCCGACGCGAGCGTGCCCTCTTGAGCGCGGCTGTACGATTGCCCATTTAACAGTCAGTGGGAGAGGCGCGCTGCCTGTTGAGGGGTGCGCCGCCCCGTCGCCTCCTGAAGGGACACTGACCGATGGACATCGAAAAATTCACCGACCGGGCAAAGGGCTTCATCCAGTCCGCCCAGACCATCGCGATCCGCGATTTTCACCAGCAACTGACGCCGGAACACTTGCTGAAGGCCCTGCTCGATGACGAGGAGGGCGCCGCCGCCGGCTTGATCCGGGCGGCCGGCGGCGACGACAAGGCGGCGCGCGCTGCCGTCGAGATGGAGCTCGCCAAGCTGCCCAAAGTGAATGGCGGCGGGGCCGGGCAGCCGCAGGCGACGCCCGGGTTCATTCGCGCCCTCGATGCCGCCCAGCAGGCCGCCTTGAAGGCAGGCGACGAATATGTCGCCCAGGACCGGCTGCTGCTCGGGCTCGCCGCCGGCGATGGCGGGGCGGCGCGCGCGCTGCGCGGGGCTGGGGCCACGCCCCAGGCGTTGGACCGGGCGCTGGCCGAAATGCGCAAGGGCCGCAAAGTCACCAGCCAGAACGCCGAGGCCGGCTTCGACGCGCTCAAAAAATATGCCCGCGACGTGACCGCGCTGGCGCGTGACGGCAAGCTCGACCCGGTGATCGGCCGTGACGAGGAAATCCGCCGCACCATTCAGGTCCTGGCGCGCCGCACCAAGAACAACCCGGTGCTGATCGGCGAGCCCGGCGTGGGCAAGACCGCGATCGTCGAGGGGCTGGCGATCCGTATGGTCAACGGCGACGTGCCGGAGGCGCTCAAGAACAAGAAGCTGCTGGCGCTCGACCTCGGCGCGATGGTCGCCGGCGCCAAATTCCGTGGCGATTTCGAGGAGCGGTTGAAAGCCGTGCTCAAGGAGATCGAGACCGCGAATGGCGAGATCGTGCTGTTCATCGACGAGATGCACACGCTGGTCGGTGCCGGCAAGGCCGACGGCGCGATGGACGCCTCCAACCTGATCAAGCCGGAGCTCGCGCGTGGCGCGCTGCACTGCATCGGCGCCACCACACTCGCCGAATATCGCAAGCACGTGGAAAAGGACGCGGCCTTGGCGCGGCGGTTCCAGCCGGTGTTCGTGGGTGAGCCCAGCGTCGAGGACACGATCAGCATCCTGCGCGGGATCAAGGAAAAATACGAGTTGCATCACGGGGTGCGCATCACCGATGGCGCGCTGGTGGCCGCCGCTACCTTGTCCAACCGCTACATCACCGACCGGTTTCTGCCGGACAAGGCGATCGACCTGATGGACGAGGCCGGCAGCCGGCTGCGCATGCAGGTGGACAGCAAGCCCGAGGAGCTGGACGAGCTCGACCGTCGAGTGATGCAGCTCAAGATCGAGCGTGAGGCACTGAAGCGCGAGGAGGATGTCGGCAGCCGCGACCGGTTGCAGCGGCTGGAACACGAGCTGGCCGGGCTGCAGGAGCGGTCGGACGCCATGACGACGGCGTGGAAGTCCGAGAAGGACAAGCTGCAGAGCAGTCAGAAGCTGACCGAGCGGCTCGACCAGGCGCGCAGCGAGGAGGAGGTGGCGCAGCGCCGCGGCGACCTCGCGCGGGCCTCGGAGCTGCGCTACAGCGTGATCCCCGATATCGAGAAGCAACTGCTCGCCGCCCAGCAGGATGGCAGCCGTCTGGTCAATGAGGCGGTGACCGAGGAGAGCATCGCCAGCGTGGTGTCGCGCTGGACCGGGGTACCGGTCGACAAGATGCTGCAGGGCGAGGCCAGCAAGCTGGTGCGCATGGAGGATGCATTGCGCCGCCGGGTGGTGGGCCAGGAGGACGCGCTGAAGGCTGTGGCGCACGCGGTGCGGCGCGCCCGCGCGGGCTTGCAGGACCCCGGTCGCCCGATCGGCAGTTTTCTGTTCCTGGGGCCGACCGGCGTGGGCAAGACCGAGCTCACCAAGGCCTTGGCCGAATTCCTGTTCGATGACGAGCGGGCGATGATCCGCATCGACATGAGCGAGTTCATGGAGAAGCACAGCGTCTCCCGCCTGATCGGCGCCCCCCCTGGCTATGTCGGCTACGACGAGGGCGGGGTGCTGACCGAGGCGGTGCGGCGCCGTCCCTACCAGGTGATCCTGTTCGACGAGGTCGAGAAGGCCCACGAGGACGTATTCAACGTGCTGCTGCAGGTGCTCGATGACGGGCGGCTGACCGACGGGCAGGGCCGCACGGTCGACTTCAAGAACACCATCATCGTGCTGACCAGCAATCTCGGCAGCGACATCCTCGCAGGCCAGCCGGACGGCGAGGATCTGGCGCTGGCCTACAAGGCGGTGATGCAGGTGGTGCGCGAGCATTTCCGGCCGGAGTTCCTCAACCGGCTGGACGAGATCGTGCTGTTCCGCCGGCTGCAGCGGGTGGATATGGCGACCATCGTGGATATCCAGCTGGGGCGGCTGCGCGGGCTGCTGGCGGATCGCAAGATCAGCTTGGACCTCGACAGCGCGGCGATGGAGTGGCTGGCCGCCGAGGGCTACGACCCCGTGTATGGCGCCCGGCCGCTGAAGCGGGTGATCCAGCGCAGCCTGCAGAACCCGCTGGCGGGGCTCATTCTGGAGGGGGCGGTGAAGGACGGCGACGTGGTGCACGTGTCGGCCGGCGCCGAGGGGCTGGTGATCGGCGGGCAACTGGCCGCCGCCGCCTGACTCTCGCGGGGAATGTCGGTCCCGGCGATGTCATGCGTTCCGCGCATGGCTTTGCTGTGGATCGGCTTTCTTTGCGGTGTTTCGTGATGCGAAAGCGGTTTTTCTTCGGCTAAGTGTTTTTTCTCAATCACTTAGCAGAACTTGGCGCGGGTAAAAAAGCTTCTTTCACGGCGTTGACACTCTGGGGGCGCCCGAGTAGAAACCGCCTCCCGACGCGGAGACGATCCTGCGCTGGACCGGGTAACCGGATGTTCTTTCACAATTGCATATGGGATGGAAGGGATACGTTGGCGGCGCCCTATAGTTTTGTCT
>Ga0116226_10000785_pt1 | contig 27279 bp, 25 predicted proteins | sample S1TSphfallax_FD_89692 | JGI IMG/M metagenome (GOLD analysis project Ga0116226, IMG submission 89692) | Host-associated microbial communities from peat moss isolated from Minnesota, USA - S1T2_Fa - Sphagnum fallax MG | ecosystem: Host-associated > Plants > Peat moss > Unclassified | place: USA... | reverse complement strand
TCGATCCGCGGATGGTCTTCCAGATTCTTGCCGTCATCGATCGCTGCACGCTTGATCTCGCCGATCGCAGCGTCGATTTCCGTGATGCTGACGTCCTCGTCGCCCGCCACAGCCGAGTCACCCGGCTGGTGGTACAGAAACCAGCGCGCGGCGCGCAGGTCGCTGAGCGCATGCAAGTAGCCAGGATGTCGTCCCGGAAATCCTTGAGCCGACGCGGCGAACGGCGCGAGGATCATCAAGGACAGCGGCACTAGAGACTTGAGTAACTTCATCGTCATTTTTCCCACTCCGATAGTTTACTAGAGACTACAGTCTAACGTTGCTCCCGGAGTCCGATTCACAAATGGCTAAAACGTCATGATCGGATCGAGCCAGCGTTTCACACCTAACGCAGCCGTTAGGTGATGGTTGACGCTGTCGCCAAACGACGACGTTTGAGGCGGAGATCGAGGCGGAGATCGAGGCGGAGATCGCGGCTCAAAAATTCCAGCGTTCGATCAGCCGTCCGAAGCCGGCGCGACGGCCGTCGATGCCGAGCTTTCTGAGACAAGCCCAGTATCCCGCCTGAACCGAGCTCAGGGCCGGCTTGCCGGTCGCCCGCTCGAAGGCATTGATGGTCTCGAGCGAGCCGACGCCGGTGCAGGGCAGATACAGACCTTCAGATCGCGCGGAGTCCAGCATGCTCCCGAGCGCGACCAGTTCTTCCGGCGGCAGCGATGCGGCTCGCGCCTTCCAGATCTCGGGCGAACGGTCGAGCGCCAGCCCTTCGATCGCCGTAACGGTGATGCCCTCGGATTCGAGAAACTCGCGCACCACGGCGTTGCCGGCGACGCCGTAGGGTGTCGCGACCGACAGCGCTCGTAGACCGAGCGCATCGAGCGCATCGAGCGAGGCCGCAGCGGCAGTCACGACTGGCAGAGCGGCCTCGAGCGCGAAGCGATCGACATCCGCGCACCGCGCACACAGCATCGACGCCGTCGTACAACCGAGCAACACCAGTTCCGCCCCCCACGCACGCAGTTCCGCCATGGGCTCGCTCAAGCTGTCCGCGAGGGCGACGCAGAATTCCGAACTCTCCCGCGACGGATAGACGAAGCCGCGAAACGCGAACTCCACCGAGTCGGCCTGCAGAGCCGCGAACTCACGCTCGTGTACCGTGTTGCCGGCCGGCACCAGTACCCCGACTCGGCGCGCGCTCATTCAGGATCGACGGCGCCAAACCTCGAGGCGAGGTCCGAAGCCCCCGCGGTCTTGCCGGTCTCGAGTTCCTCCTTCAGAACGCGAAACACCCGGCGCACCATCGCCATGCGCTCTGCCTCGCGGCGAAGGTTGCGCGACTCATCGAGTTGGTACGACTCGACCTCAGCGGTTTTGAGCGGTCGGCCGGCGTCACCGAGCGCTTCGTGGGTATCGAGCCGATCGCGCAGCGACGACACTTCTCCCATGAGGGCTACGAGCATGATCATCATTCGATCGAGGTCGCGATCGGCAAGATAACGCGGACGCTTGGGTCCGGTTGCGATGCGCTTGCGCAGGGACATAGACAATTCTCCGAGCGGTCGAGAGAGCGGACGATTAGAGACCAAGGGATCCGGGGTTCATGAGATCCCGCGGATCGAGGGCAGATTTGATCGACTTCAGGAATGCGAAGGTTGCCGGATCTCGTCCGTCCTTGTAACGATAGAACTTTCCGATCTGGACATGCGCGCAGCCGTGGTGCATGAAGAGTTCCGCGAGTCCCGTACGCAGCGTCGCCATCGCCTCACGCGATGCGGCGTTTTCGGGTGCTCTGGGCAGCGCCTCGAGAAACGCAGGGTCAATGAGCCGCTCATGCGAGGGGAGTCGTGCGTCCGGCCACCAGAAGAGCGGTTCGATGCAGAGCGTATTGCTGCCCACCGCGAAGAAGATCACGCCGTACTCGAAGCCAAAGCGATCGATGACATCCCGGTGCGCGGCCATGTAGTTATCGAACGCCAGCAGCACCATCGGCGCGCGGGAATGCGGCAGCAGCGCGTGGGTCGGGACCCAGCGTTCGCCTTGCTCGCCGAGGATGCGGTTCGGCCGGGTAAAAGGCGTGCCCCGCAGCGCGCGCGGCACGGACGGCTCCGTCGCAACGCCTCCCGCACCCCGGCAAATCTCTTCGATCGCGGCGATCTTGGCGTCCGCGGCCGCCTCGAGCGTCTCATCCACGGTGACATGTACGAGATAGCCCGCGGACTTCGCAAACCGGTGCCCGGCGATCGCGATGCGGGCGGCGTCCCGCACGCCCTTCCAAGTCGAGTCAGCGGACTTCACCACGCCGCTCAAGTACTCGATCCCCTGGCGCAGATCGACATTACGCTTGGCGAACGACTCGACGATATACGGATCCCAGGCATAAGCCTCGGCCGCGAGACCGCGACGCGCGATGTCCCCCAGAACCTTCAGCACCGGGCCCGGCTCATCGAACGCAAACGTCGCATAACGATGCAGTTTGGGCTCTGGAATGAGCTTCAGCGTCGCGCGCAGCTTGAGCCCGAGCGCGCCGGTGTCCCCCAGGAATACACCGGTTAGATCAGGCCCATAGGTACGAAAGAAGGGCGACGGCTCATAGGGGGTCGCGGCCGATCCGGTGCGCAATCGCGACCCGTCGGCGAGTACCACATCGAGCCCGAGCGTGGATTCCGCCGTGGTGCCGTACTGCGTAGAACCGAGGAAAAAGCTGCCCTGCGACAGCGCACCGCCCACGGTCGAGGCGAATCCCGACATGGGTCCGAAGTACGGCGTGCGCAGGCCGAGAGGTTGCAGGGCGTCATACAGCGCTTTCCAGGTGCAGCCCACCTCGACCGTGACATACAGGTCCTCGGCATTGATCTCGACGATGCGGTCGAGCCGCCGCAGGTCGATGAGCACGGTTGATGGGCGCGTCGCGAGGTAACCGCCCGTATAGGAAAATCCGCCCCCGACCGGAATGATCGCGCGGCCCGCATCCGTGCAGAGCTTCACCGCGGCCGCGGCCTCCTCCACCGTTCCCGGCGAGAGGACGAACTCGGCGAGTTCACCCTTTCGATAAATATCCGCCGACCAGCTGGCTAGCTCGGCCGCGCGATCGAGCACGTGGTCCTTGCCGAGCAATGCCCGCAAGCTCGTTGCGAGCGCGACGGTCGTGGGCTTCACCTCGAGCGCGGGAAAGGGCCTCGTGACCGGGTCGAGATCGTATTCGAGTTTCATCGTTGCCTGCCACGCTGCGGGCCTGAAGGGACCCCGGATGGTAGGGGTGTGGGGGCGAGCGGGCAACCGCGCCGCAATCGGAGGATACTCGCTGCATGGCCTACTCTCTGTCGGTTCTGGATCTCGCTCCGATCCCCTCGGGCTCGACCGCCTCCGAGGCACTCGCCAATGCGCGCGATCTGGCGCGGCATGCCGAGGTCTGGGGTTACGAGCGTTACTGGCTCGCCGAGCACCACAACATGCCGGGGATCGCAAGCGCGGCCACCGCCGTGGTCATCGCGCATGTCGCGGGGGGCACGTCCACCATTCGCGTCGGAGCGGGTGGGGTCATGCTGCCCAATCATTCGCCGCTCGTGATCGCAGAGCAGTTCGGGACACTCGATGCGTTGTTCCCTGGCCGCATCGATCTCGGACTCGGGCGGGCTCCGGGCACCGACCAAGTCACCGCGCGCGCACTGCGGCGCACGCTCGATGCATCGGTGGATGAGTTTCCAGATGACGTCGTCGAATTGATGCACTACTTCGAGCCCGCCACCGCCGGGCAGCGGGTCCGCGCGATCCCCGGCGCGGGTCAATCGATGCAATTTTGGATTCTCGGTTCGAGCCTGTATGGCGCCCAGCTCGCCGCGGCGCTCGGCCTCCCGTTTGCGTTCGCCTCGCATTTCGCGCCCGCCATGATGAGCGATGCCCTGCGGATCTATCGCGATCGCTTCCGGCCATCCGCCGCAAACTCCGAACCCCGCGTCATGCTCGGGCTCAATGTGTTCGCCGCCGAGGACGAGCGCGAGGCGCAGCGGCTGCGCAGCTCTCTGCTGCAGGCGTTCATCGCGTTGCGTCGGGGCGAGCCGCGACAGCTCGGGCCGCCCATCGCGAACTTCGAGGCGAAGCTGGATCCTGCGGAACGTGCGCTCGTCGAGCAGACGCTACGGTGTTCGGTGGTGGGCAACCCGGATCAGGTCGGCGAAGGGCTGCAGCAATTCATCGATTCGACCGGCGCCGACGAACTGATGATCACCTCGCAGATCTATGATCACGGCGCGCGGCTGCGCTCGTTCGAGATCGTCGCAAGCGCCGGACGACAGCTGCGCGCAGGGCAGCGTATCCCGCCTCAGACGCGCGTCAGCCAGCCGTTCGGATCGGGCGCCCGCCCTTCCTGAATCGCGACGAGAGTCGCGCGCAACTCCCGGGTGACCGGGCCCACGTCGCCATTACCGACGCGATACTCCTCACCCCGATGCACGAGTGTTCCCACGCCGGCGAGCACCGCCGCCGTACCCGACAGAGCCGCCTCCCCGGTCGCGACCCACTCGAGCATCTCGGCGACGTTGAACACTCGTTCTTCGACCTCGAATCCGTTAGCGCGCGCGAGTGTGACGAGCGAATCGCGCGTCACACCGTGCAGGAACGACGCATCGAGACTGCGGGTCAGCAGATGCCCCGGACGAACCAGGAAAAAGTTCGCGGCGCCGGTCTCCTGAACTTCGCCACCGGGGGCGAACAGAACCTGGTCCACCTTATAGCGTCGCCGCGCCTCGAGAGTCGGGCCGAGCGCGGCCGCGTAGTTACCCCCGGTCTTGACGCGCCCCATTTGGGCAGCGGTACGGGTATGTTCGTCATCGACGAAAATACGCAGCGGTTTGATCCCGCCGGAGAAGTAGTCCCAGACGGGGCTCGCGAGCACGATCAGCGTAGCCTCGGTCGAGGGCACCGCGGCGGCACCAATGTTAGGGGTAGTACCGAAAAGGATCGGCCTCAGATAGAGCGCCCCAGGCGCCTCCGGTACCGAATCACGATTGCGCTCGATCGCGGTGAGGACCATAGCCGCGAGCTGGGCCGCGTCCGGCTCCGGGAGCACGAGGGCGCGAGCGCTCTGTCGCATCCGCTCGATATGCTGCTGCATCCGGAATACGTGGATACTGCCATCCGCCCACCGGTAGGCCTTGAACCCCTCGAAGCAGGTGCTCGAATAATGCAGTACGTGAGCGCCAGGGTGCATCGGGATGGGCGCTGTGGCGCGCGCCTCGTGCGCCTTCCAGCGCCCGTCCGCGAACTCGGCCACGACCATAGTCGGCGCGAGGACGCTGCCGAACGCGGGGCGTGAAGGAGGAGCGTGAACGGACTGGGTCGCGGCATTCATCAGCGCACACCTTGGGGGTCGGGGGCCGAGCGGACCCTCATCATAGCCCAGAGCTTCGCGGGGATCCTAGCCGGCCGCCACCTTGATCGAGGCGGAGCCCGACTGGGACGCAATCACGACGCAGTTCCGCCCCGCTGCCTTGGCTTCGTAAAGGGCGGTATCGGCCCGCCCCAGCAACCCCTCGAGGCTCTCGCCGGACTCGGTCTCGGCGAGACCGATCGAGATCGTGATCGCATCGACGAAGTCTTCGCGGTCGATCCGCTTGATCCGACAGCGCGCGACGTCATTGCGGATCTGGTCGGCGACGTGCTGCCCATTGACCGCCCCCGTCTCAGGCAGGAACACGGCGAACTCCTCGCCACCCCAACGGGCGACTAAATCGCGCCCCTTGACCCGCGCCTTGAGCACACGCCCGATCCCGGCGAGCACGCGGTCGCCGACGAGGTGGCCATAATGGTCGTTCACTCGTTTGAAGTTATCCACGTCGCAGATCAGCACCACTGAGCGCGGCATACCGCCCGGACGGTTGGCAAACTCCTCCATGGCTCGCTCGAAGCCGCGGCGATTGAGGAGACGAGTGAGGGGATCGGTAAGCGCCTCTTGCCGCAGAGTGTCCACCTCCGAGCGAAGCGTCTGCATCTCGTCACGGAATGACTGTAAGCCGTCATAGAGCTGGGCTGCCGAACCGCGCGCGTGCTCGGTACTCTCGGCGAGCAAACTCACGAGTTGCTGTAGCGTTTCGGGAGTCGGGTCGGCACGCAGGCGCGTCGCGCAGACGCCAAGCGTGGCGCCGTACTCCGCCATCCCGTCCCCCGCCCCGAGCGCCATCCGACCGACCTGCTCCATGAGACGGACGAGCTCCGTCTGCAGCCGTTCGGTAGCCAGTGAATCGCGCCGAGCGATGTAGGTCGCATGCAGCGTGTCGACGTCCTTATCGCGCAGCGGAAGGGCCTTTGCCTCGCGCTCGGCGAGCACGCCGCTGAGCGCGGCATTGACTCCTGCAAAATGCTCGTACCAGATCGCGAAATTCGGCGGCGTACAGCTCGCCGGGTGGCGGTACATTTCAGGAATCACCAGCCGCATCAGCTCGGCGCTGACCTCCCGATTCTGCGGATAGCGGCGCGTCATTGAATGCAATCTGTCAAATGGTGAGCCATCTGGGCGTCCTTGCGAGCACTGCAGGCCTTATATCGGTTTTTGCCTCCCAGACTTTAAGGGAACCCCTGACGCTATGACCTCTGAGCGGTCACCAATTTCGCTTCGAGCTGAAGTAGCGGGACGCATCCTCGAAATCGGTTGGGATGTATGCATCCTGGAGACCGGGCGAATAGCGCGCCTGGTACTGGCTGTACACGGGCAGCAGCATCGCCATGGGAATCTCCGGGATGGTGTGGGTTTTGCGAAATTCGCCAATTGGAATCGTCGCTGTCACGAACTCCTCATGCTCGGTCTCGGCCTTGGCGAGCGCCCGTCCGCCCGGTCCGTAGATCACTGTCCCGCCCGCACCACCGGCCTCGGGAAAGCCGGGATTGTTCGGCGAGATGGAGTTGTTCGTGATCACGGTATAGAGGCGATTGAACATCGAGGTGGTCATCGGATCCTCGGTCGAGAATCCGCCCGATGAAGTACGGATCGAGATTTCCATGCCCTTGATGGCGAGCGCGCGATAAATATCGGGCTCGAAGGGCGCCCCGGTGAGCGAGAGATTACCGATCTCGGTGCGCGCAATCGGCAGCACCGCGTCCTCGCCGTACATTTCGGTGTAGCGATCGAGCACGTCGTAGATCGTCGTGGTGTAGAGATCCCAGTTAGGACGGAAGCCACGCCCGTTATGGGCCTTCCAATGACTTGCCGCCACTTTGCCATCCGGCCCGATCAACACGCCGAGACTGAGGAGATGACCGGGCCAGGCCGGATCTCGCGCGAAGGTCGCGAAGGAAATGTAGCAGCCATATTGCTTCGCCTTGCGTCCGAGGATCTCGGTCTCCGGGCCCGGAACCTCGATCGAAACCCGCAGCGCTTCCTGCCGGGTCCAGGGATTCCAGCCCATGATCGGCTGCTCGTGGAAACAGACGAGATCCTGCGCACCGGGAAAGCCGTTGGCATCGTCGAGGAATTCGACCATGTGCGCGACGTTCTCCCGGATACCGGGCGCAGGATTGCGGGCATCGACCGCCCGTATACGCGACTGAACCGCCGTCACGCGCAAGGTCTGACGGGTGAGCGGTACACGCGCGTACTGGCCGTTGCGCGCGACCAGCGTCGGGCTCGTAGCCGCGGCTGCCGCCGGCGCCGGCGCGGAAGTCTGGGCGAGCGCGACCTGGGAAGCTCCGAACGTCGTGGCCATTCCCACCGCCGCCGACAAGGCATCGCGACGCGTCAAACCGCCACGAACCGGCGAGGCATTCTCTTTCGACTCATCGGGGTGGCTCATCGCGCTATTCTCCTCGAACGACAATTACGGGAGAGCCATCATAATGAATCGCAGAGACACGCTCGCCGTCTTCGGCGCGGGAGTACTCGGAGCCGCCACCTTCGGCACCGTCGCCGAGGCACGTCCCAAGGCGCCGCCCGCGATCGAATTCGATCTCGCCAATCCTCGCGACGTCGCCCATATCTATCGCAAGCTCGCCTGGATCGACGGCGACGGGTTCGGCATCTGGTGGCTGAAGGGTCGCCGCTACGTGGCGGTACCGCCCACCTATATTCCCTTCTGGGACATGCTGATCGGCACGCTCTTCACGACCCGCAGCATTGATGCCGATACCTATGCGGTCACGACCCTCACGACGACTTTCTATACAGATATCGTGACCGGTCAGCTGCTCGACACCTTTCATAACCCGGTGACTGGCAAGGACGTGAAGGTCGTGCCACTCAACCCGAAGCCGAGCACGCAGCAGTACGGCATTCATGGGCAGATGCTGGAAACCCCCATGAACTCCATGCCGGGCACCACTGCCACCCGTACCTCGGAGCCCGGACCGGTGTTCATCGAAGGCGATGACGTTTGGGTGCGCTCCGACAATTCGGCTCGCCTCGTGCCGACCGATGTCACCCGTCAGGCATTACAGGTCGAGGACCTCTCAACCTATTTCGGATCGCTCAAGGACATCGCGAACCCGGCGATGAAAGAGGTGCCAGCGGGAGAAGTGTTCACCGACCTGCTGAACTTTCCTGCCTGGCTCGAGATGGGCGACCGCAATGGTCACTTCTTCAGCCGCTGTTTCGGCAGGAAGGTCTTCAGCACCGGCGCAATGCCGGCCGACTGGCAGCGCTTGATGGCCGAGCGCCACCCGGAGATCCTGCGCGACCCGCTCGCCGCGCTGCACGCCTGAGCGCCACGCCTGCTGAGCGCCACCCGATCGAAGCCGGGCTTACCAGACGCGGACGCGAGCGTCCGGTGCCAGATAGAGACTCTCGCCCGGCTTGACGTCGAACGCCGGGTACCAGGCATCGACGTTGCGGACGGTATCGGCCCGGTATTCGCTCGGAGAATGACCGTCGGCGAGAATCTGCTCGCGCAGTGCCTGGGGACGGGTCTTCTCGCGCCAGCTCTGCGCAAAGCTCAGGAAGAACTGTTGCTCGGGGCTCAATCCCGCGACGGTGGGCGTCTTCGCATGGTCGGCGCTGCGAACGAAGGCGTCGAACGCCACGTTCAGCCCGGCGACGTCCGCGATGTTCTCGCTCAGGGTCTGTTTGCCGTTCACGGCGAGGTCCGGGAACGGCTTGTACGCCGAATATTGCGCAACCAGCCGCGCGCCCGAGGCCTTGAAGTGGGCGAAATCGTCGGGTGTCCACCAGTTGCGCAGCCGGCCGTGAGCGTCGAACAGAGCCCCCTGGTCGTCGAAACTGTGGCTGATCTCATGCCCCATGATGGCGCCGATCGCGCCGTAATCCATGGCGACCGGGCGCGTAGGATCGAAGTAAGGCGGCTGCAGGATCGCGGCCGGGAAGTTGAGGGCATTGAGGGCCGGCAGATTCACGGCATTGACGGTTTGCGGCGTCATCACCCATTCCGAACGATCGACGGGCTGGCCGAGCCGCGCCCGATTCCACTCGTACCGGAACTGCTCGGCGCGCTGAGCATTGCCGAAGGCGTCGCCGCGTACGACCTGCAAGCCCGAATAGTCGCGCCAGGCGTCGGGGTAGCCGACTCCGACCTTGAGCGAGGCGAGCTTCTCTTTGGCCTCCGCCTTGGTGGCGGGGGTCATCCAGTCGAGCCGGTCGATGCGCGCAGCAAAGGCGACGAGTAGATTCTGTACCATGGCCTCGGCGCGCCGCTTCTCCTCCGGCGGAAAATAACGCGCGACGTAGAGCCGCCCAACGGCATCGCCGAGCGCCGCGTTGGTCACGCTGACGCCCCGCTTCCACCGCGCCCGCAGCTCCGGCGTGCCGCTCAAGACCTTGCCGTAAAACCCAAAGCGCTCGTTGACGAACGCACTCGGCAGGAACGGCGCGTAATGATCGAGCGCCCGCAGCGCCAGATAATTCCGCCACACGGCAAGCGGCTCGCTCGCCACGAGGGCGGAAATGCCGGCTACGGCATGCGGCTGCCAGACGACGAACTGCGGTTGTGAAGCGAGGCCGGCGCCGGCGAAATACGCGCTCCAGTCCATACCGGGAGCGAGGCGCTCGAAATCGGCGCGGGCCCAGTGGTTATCCCCACGCCGCACGTCGTTCGTTTCCTCGCGCGTCGCATGCGCCGTGGCGATTCGATGCTCGAGTTCGTACACGGCCTCGATCTCGGCGCGGGTAAGCGGGCGTTTGGCGAGCCGGAACACGGCAGCGATATGGTCGTGGTAACGCGCGCGGATCTCACGCATGTTCGCCGCATCGTCGAGATAGTAATCCCGGCTCGGCAACCCGAGACCGCCCTGCAGCAGGAACGGCACGTAATGACTCGGATCGTCGAGGTCTTGAGCGACCCACAGGCCGAGGATGTTGTCGGTATCGAGACTGGTCGCGTTCAGGATGTCCACGTCGGCGCGCAAGGTGGTTCCGAGGTAGCGCGCGAGCGCGCGACGATCGCGAAGCGCAGCGATGCGCCGCAGCGTCGGCTCGAGCGGGGCCAGCCCCAGCGAGTCGATCCGGGCCTCGTCCATGAAGCTCTCGAAGTAGTCAGCGATTTTGCGCTGGTCGGAGCCTGCGGGTGGCGCGTCGCGCCCGGCACTCTGGATGAGGTCCTGCGTTTCCCGATCTGCCTTTTCGATGAGGGCGGCATCGATTCCGACATCGCTGCGATCCGCCGGGATCGGCGTCGCGGCGAGCCAGGCGCCATTGGCATACGCGAAGAAGTCGTTGCCGGGCAGCACCGCGTGGTCGATACCTTGGAGATCGATACCCACCTCGGCAGCGGCGGTGACCGAGGTCACTGCGGCGGCGGTCATGACGAGGGCAAGGGTCAGAGCGCAGGCGCGCAATCCGAATCGACGGGGCATCGGGTATGACCTGCTGAGAGTGGCAATACGGGCGAGGATTCTCGCCTGACTGACAGCGCGGATCCATCCCAAGGTGGCAAGATGCCGGTCGCAATGCATACCGCCTCTAAAGTCGTGCTGTTCGATCTCGACGGGACCCTGGTCGACACCGCGCCCGAGATTGCCGATGCGGTCAACGACCTGTTGAAGGAACTCGGGAAACCCGCCGTGTCGGACGCGCTCGTGGTGCAGTGGATCGGCGAGGGAGCGCGCACGCTCCTCCGCAGCGCGCTGGAGCACGCGCGAGTCCCGGTCGCAGAGCTGCCGGCGCTGTGGTCGCGATTCGAGGTTCATTACGGGGAGCGCTGCGGACGGCGCAGCACCCCTTATCCCGGCGTCCGCGCCGCGCTCGAGCGGCTGCGCGATGCGGGCGACAGGCTCGCGGTCGTCACGAATAAGGAAACCGTCTACGCGCGGCGGCTGCTCGAGCGCCATGAGCTGGCGTCGTTCTTCAGCGCAGTGGTCGCCGGTGACAGCCTGGCGGTGAAAAAGCCGGACCCCGCCGTCATTCGCTACGCCCTCGAAGAACTCGGCGCCACGCTCGACTCCGCACTCATGATCGGTGACTCAGTGGTCGATGTACGAGCCGCGCGTGCGGCGGGTATCCCGGTGTGGACGGTACGCCACGGCTACCACCACGGGGGGCTCGTGGGAGCCGACCGGCCGGATCGATTCATCGCGCACTTCGACGAGCTGGGGACGACTCTGGTCCCGTGAAGGGGACCCGGTCTCGATTCATTTGGCAGAAAAAGTGGGGTGCCCACCAAAACTGCCATGTGAAACAATCAGACTACCCCCACACAGGTCCCGCGTTCGGAAACTAGACCGATGAGCAAGATTCCCTCCGGCGTCGGCCCCCGTAACCCGCAAGTCGTGGTACTCGTCGGCGCAACCGGCGATCTTGCGCGGCGAAAGCTCATCCCGGGGCTGTTCCATCTCGCGAATTCCGGGTTCATCCCCGGCAGCCGCATCATCGGGGTCTCGCTCGACGATATCGACACCCACGGCTTCCGGGCGCTCGCGCGCGCAGCGCTGGACCAATTCTCCGCCCGGAAGTTCGCGGACACCGACTGGCAGGTATTCCAGGAGACCCTGGAGTATGTCCCCCTGGCAGCGGGTGCTGCCGCCCTCAAGGCCGCGGTCGAAAACGCGGAACGCGCACTCCAGGGTGAGAGCCGGCGGCTGCACTATCTCAGCGTGCCACCGGCGGCGGCGCTCGCCGCGGTGCGGCTCCTCGGCGAAGCGGGCCTCGTCGACCGCTCTCGGGTGGTGATGGAGAAGCCGTTTGGTATGGACCTCGAGAGCGCGGTATCGCTGAACGCGAAGCTGCACGAAGTCTTCGATGAGGATCAGATTTTCCGCATCGACCACTTTCTCGGCAAGGAGCCGGCCCAGAACATCCTCGCCTTCCGCTTCGCCAACGGACTCTTCGAACCGATCTGGAACCGTAACTTCATCGATCACGTCCAGATCGACGTCCCGGAAACGCTCGGGCTCGGCACGCGCATCGGCTTCTACGAGCAGACCGGCGCCTACCGCGACATGGTGGTCACCCATCTCTTCCAAATCTTAGGCTTCATGGCGATGGAGCCGCCCACCTCGCTCGAGCCAAAACCGATCAGCGAGGAGAAAAACAAAGTCTTCCGCAGCATGCTCCCCATCGATCCCGCCTGCGTGGTGCGCGGGCAATACACGGGCTACCGCGCCGAGCCCGGCGTCAACGCCGAATCCGACACCGAGACCTTCATCGCGCTCAAGTGCCTGATCGATAACTGGCGCTGGGCCGGCGTGCCTTTCTATCTACGTACCGGCAAGCGCCTGGGCGGTGGCCAACGGATCATCTCGATCGCCTTTCGCGAGCCGCCGAAGAGCATGTTCCCCGCGGGTTCGGGCGTCAGCGCCCAGGGACCGGACCATCTCACCTTCGATCTGGCGGACTCGGCCAAACTATCGCTCAGCTTCTACGGCAAGCGGCCCGGGCCCGGCATGCGACTCGACAAACTCAGCATGCAGTTCGCCATGCACGACACCGGTTTCATCGGTGACGTGCTCGAGGCCTACGAGCGCCTCATCCTCGACGCCATGCGCGGCGATCACACGCTGTTCACGACCGCCGAGGGCATCGAGCGGCTCTGGGAAGTGTCGAAGCCTCTTCTCGAGGCCCCGCCGCCGGTTCGTTTCTACGAACCCGGCTCCTGGGGACCGAACGCCATCCACCAGCTGATTGCACCGCGGGCCTGGAGACTCCCCTTCGAGCGCGGCTGGCGCGACCCGAATCCGGCCGGAGAGTAGCGCCAGGCACACTAGTTGCTGGCAACGCGGAGCCCCACCCTCGGAGACGCATATGGAACTTGGCCTCGCGGGTAAACGCGTATTAGTCACTGGGGGTAACTCAGGGCTCGGTGCCGCCATTGGCGGCGCCTTCGCCGCCGAGGGTGCGCGGCTCGCCATCAACTATCTGGTGCACCCCGAAGAGGCGGAACGACTGGCTACGACCTGGCGCGCTCCGGGGCAGGCCGCCGCCGTGCTCACCCTCCAGGGGGACATCAGCGATCCGGCGGTCGTGAGCGCGCTGTTCGCACGGATCGATGCGGCCTGGGGCGGAATCGACATCCTCGTCAACAATGCCGGTATCGATGGCGCGCGCGCGCGGGCCTGGGAAGCGGATCCCGCAGCCTGGAACCAGGTACTCAACGTGAACCTGCGCGGCCCGTTCCTCTGTGCCCGCGAGGCCCTGAAGCGCATGGTGGCGCAACGTTCCGGCGTCATACTGAACACGACCAGTGTGCACGAGCAGATCGCCTGGAGCGGCTACAGCGACTATGCGGCGAGCAAAGCGGGCCTCTCGATGATGGCCAAGACCCTGGCCCAGGAAGCCGGGCCCTACGGGGTGCGGGTGCTCTCGATCGCGCCCGGTGCGATCCGCACGCCCATCAACGCGAACGTCTGGAAAGATCCGGCGGGCGAACGTGACCTGCTCTCGAAGATCGCCCTCGGCCGGGTGGGCGAGCCGAGCGAAGTCGCCGGGCTCGCGGTGGTGCTCTGTTCAGACGTCGCGCGCTACGTCACCGGAACCTCGGTGTTCGTCGACGGCGGGATGACTGACTACCCGGCGTTCGAGCACGGCGGCTAAGCTTTGAACGGTGACGCTTTCGGCGCACCGGGCGGCGCGCCGACCTGGTGCTCGAGTGACAAAGACTTCGTCACCACGGCCCTCGGCCCGTCGCGACTCTGGGCAACCATTGGCCACGGCATCGTCAACGAAGTCTATTGGCCCTCCACCGGCCAGCCGCAGATCCGCGATCTCGGCTTCTATCTGGTGGGCGAAGGCCGGTGGGTCGATCTGAAGCGCGTGCGTCAGTACCGGCTGTCGACGCCCGGTCCTTCGCTGCCGCTCCTGACCGTGACGCACACCGGCACCGACTACGAACTCGCGCTCGAGATCCTCCCGGACCCGCGACGCGACGTACTCCTGATCCGTTTCGCCCTGCGCGGCCCCTATCGGCTGGTGCTGATCCTCGCGCCACACCTCGGCAGCACCGGGCACGACAACGACGCCTGGATCGACGGCGACACGGCCTTCACCGCGAGCGGCGACTTCGCGCTCGCGCTGCGCGCGAGCGTGAGCTGGAAGCACTTGAGCTGCGGCTATGTCGGGGCCTCTGACGGCTGGCAGGATCTGAACCAACACGGCACGCTGACCTATGCCTTCACCCACGCGCCCAAAGGCTCGGTCGCACTCACCGCTGAGCTCAGCGAACCGGAGGGTGTGCTCGCACTCGGGTTCAGCGATACTGCCCGCGGTGCGCTCACCCTGACGCGCAGCGCCCTCGCCGAGCGCTTCGAGAGCGTGCGCGCGGAATTCCTCGATGGCTGGGAACGCTGGAGCCGCGCGCTCGAACTGCCGCCCGCACCGAATGCGGTGCTCGCCAAGGCCGGCCTCACGTCCGCGATGGTACTGAAAATCCACGAGGATCGAAGTTATCCGGGCGCCGTGGTCGCGAGTCTGAGCGTGCCCTGGGGTAACCACACCGACACCCTGGGTGGCTACCACCTCGTTTGGCCGCGAGATGCAAGCCTCACGGCGTTCGCGCTGCTCGCCGCCCATCAGCACGACGATGCGCGGCGAATTCTCGGGCATCTCATCGCGACCCATACGGCCGCGGGATGCTGGCCACAGAACTACTTTCCGAGCGGCGAGCCGTTCTGGACCGGCATCCAGCTCGATGAGGCGGCGCTGCCGATTCTGCTCGCGGCGAAACTGCGTGAGCTCGGTGTGGAGGAAATGCCCGGCACCGCGGCGATGGTGCGTGCCGCGACCGGCTTCGTCGCCCGCACGGGTCCCGGGAGCGAGCAGGACCGCTGGGAGGAGAACCCGGGCGTCAGCGCTTTCACCCTCGCGATCAGCGTCGCCGCGCTGGTGGCGGCCGCGCCATGGCTGGAACCCGCCGAGCGCCGCTATGCCGAGACTCTCGCCGACGAGTGGAACGAGCGGCTCGAGCAGTGGTGTTACGTGGCCGATACGGCGCTCGCGCGCGAGGTGGGCGTCGCCGGGTACTACATCCGTATCGCGCGCGAGACCGAGGCGGGCAGCGGCAAAGTACTGCTGCGCAATCGCGAGGGCGAACAGATCCTCGCCTCCTCACTCGTGAGTCTCGACTTCTCGTACGTGGTGCGCTTGGGACTGCGTGCAGCGCGCGACCCGCGCGTGACCGATAGTTTGAAGGTGGTCGATCAGGTGCTGCGCGTCGAGACCCCGTCAGGCGCCCTCTTCCACCGGTACAACGAGGACGGCTACGGGGAGCATGCCGACGGCAGCCCCTTCGATGGCCACGGCATCGGCCGCGCCTGGCCTTTACTGGTCGGTGAGCGGGGCCACCTCGCGCTGCAGGCGGGAGAGGATCCGGTCGCGTATCTCGAGACCATGTGGAACTGCTCGAGCCTCGGCGGTCTCCTTCCGGAGCAGGTCTGGGAAAGCGCGCCCATTCCGGCGCGTGGCCTCGCACCCGGTCGGCCCTCGGGCAGTGCGATGCCGCTGCTATGGTCGCACGCCGAATTCCTCAAGCTGCTGGTGGCGCGCGAACAGCGTCGACCCATCGAACTACTGCGCGCCGTCGAACTGAGGTACCCGGATTGCCGCGTGCCGCGCGCGCCGGCCTGGCGGTGGCGGGACGAAGCCCCGGTCCAGAATCTGGAACCCGGCCGCGGACTCGAGATCGAAGATCGCGAGCCCTTCACGCTGCACTTCGGCTTCGACGGTTGGCAGCAACCTATCGAGCGCGAGGCCACGGCGAGACCGTTCGGGCTGTGGGCGGTATCGCTCGCGCCGCACGACCTCGAATCACATGCATCGCTCGAATTCACCCGCCGGCGCGCGAAGGGTTGGGAGGGCCGAGACCACCGGATCGAGCTCGGGCCAGCGCTGCAGCCCCCGGCAGTGGCGAAGGCAGCGGATCGCTGAAATGGCCGCTGTGCAGGGCGACCGACCGCTCGAAGGTGCGCCGGTCCCGATCGCCCGACTCCACCCCAAGCTGTATGTCGCCGAAGCCATCGGAACGGCGCTGCTCATCGCAGTGGGACTCTCGATCGTCATCGGCATATTCGGTGTCGGCAGTCCGATCGCCCAACTCCTGCCGAGCGAGCCCGGGCGGCGTGCGCTCGCCGGCGCCCTGTTCGGCCTCACCGGCACGCTGATCACGATCTCGCCGCTCGGCAAGCTCAGCGGCGCGCATATCAACCCTTCGGTGACCCTCGCGTTCTGGCTCGAAGGCAAACTCGCCACGCGCGATGCGCTCGGCTACGTCGTCGCACAATGTCTCGGCGCCGTGGTGGGAGCGATGGCGCTTCTCGCCTGGGGGCGCATGGGTGCGAGTGATCACTATGGCGCCGCGCTGGTCGGCGCCGGCGTCGCGGAGCCGCTCGCCGTACTCGGAGAAATCGTCGCGACCGGCGCGCTGGTACTGGTGCTCTTCATCACCGCCTCACACGCCGCGACCCGGCGCTTCACGCCCTGGACGATTCCGCCGCTCTTCTCATGGCTCGTGTGGTGGGAAGCGCCGCTCTCCGGCGCGAGTACCAACCTCGCGCGAAGCCTGGGGCCCGCCGTGATCGGCGGCGACTGGCGGGGGTTCTGGGTCTATCTGATAGGACCCGCTGTCGGCGCCGCACTCGCAGTGGGGATACTACGACTCGAGATCATCGGACGGCATCGGGTCCAGGTCGCGCGCGTGTCGCATTTTCACCGAACGCAATAAAAGATAATATATACGTTACTATAAACGCCAATAATAGTAACATTTATATTATGCCTAAGTCTTCAGCTGCCCTCACCCAGATTCCGCCCTCGACCGTAGCCGCACTGGCGCAGCTCGGTGCCGACCTAGCCGTAGCACGCCTGCGACGGAAAGAGTCGCTCAAGACCTGGGCGAAGCGGCTAGGCGTGAGTGTGCCGACCCTGTTGCGCCTCGAGGCCGGTGAACCCAGTGTAAGTTTAGGGGTGCTCGCGACTGCCCTATGGATGATTGGCCGCGATGCGGCACTCGTCGGTCTGGCAGCGCCCAAGGAGGATCGTGGTGCGCTCGAGCTGAGCGTCCGGGAAGCGGAAACCTTGGGTAGAGAACGCGCCCAGGCCACGACGAAGGCGCGGCTCGAAAGGGCGGCGCGGCGCGACATGCGCCTCCCGGCGCCCTCACCGGCGAGCAAATCTTGAGATATGACGAGCTCTACCTTTGGTACCTCGGCAACCCCAACACGCCGCGCTACGTTGGAACGTTGCGCCTGGTCGATGCAGGTAAAGGCGTCTCGCTACGCTACGGCGCGCACTGGTTGGCCGAAGGCTTCGCGCTCAGCGAAGACCTCGTGCTCACAGACCTCGAACATCTACCGAGGTGGAAGGGATTAGCGGTTGGGGCGGTGGACGACGCCCGTCCCGATCGCTGGGGCGAGCGAGTCATTCAGTACCTCGACAAGCCCGCGCGGCTCTCGCTCATGGAATACCTCTATTACGCGGGCGATGATCGGTTTGGCGCCCTCGGGGTATCGACCGACGAAGCGACTTACAGCCCGCGCACCACGAGCCCAATACCGCGGTTAGATCAAGCCCGGGACTTGAGCGAGGTCGTACGCAAGGTCAGTACGAAAGCTCCCATCAGCCTACTCGAACGCAGATTGCTGAGTGCGGGTGGCAGTTTTGGTGGCGCCAAGCCCAAAGCGCTCATTGATATCGGTGGAGAACAATGGGTGATCAAGTTCTTCGACTACGAACCTGTCGACGTGCCCCTGATCGAGCATGCGACGATGACGCTCGCGAGCGCGGCGGCCATTACGGTGGCAGAGACGCGTATCGTCCGGCTTCCCGGTGAGAACGCGCTCGCGGTGCGAAGATTCGACCGAGACGGCTCGCGGCGAATTCACTGCATCTCAGCGGGGACCGCGCTGCGTGCCGAGGCGATCGCCGGCCAGGAACCCGATCTCGGCTATCCGAACCTCGCACAGCTTCTGCGCCGCGCTGGAGTGAGCGACGCGGACCAAAACCTCCTCGACATGCGTGAGCTGTTCCGACGGATGGTGTTCAACATTCTCATCGACAATACCGACGACCACGAGAAGAACCATGCGCTGCGCGTCGTCGAGCCTAACCGCCAAGGACGCTATCGGCTGGCGCCCGCTTACGATGTACTGCCCACGAACTCCGGGCAAGGATCCCAGGAGTTCATTGTCGGTCGGGATCTGCGCGATTCCACCCTGACCAATGCCATGTCCCAGTGCACGCTGTTCGGTTTCCGGCCTGCGGAGGCGGCGATGGAAGTCGCGAGGGTCATTCAAGTCGTCGAAGGCTGGCGAGAGCACTTCGCTGCCTGCGGCGTCAGCCATGCGGATCTCGAGATCCTAGCCGAGCGTATCGATGGAGAATTCCTTCGCGGCCAAAGGCGAGCATTCAATGCCGCCGACTACAGCGGCTCCCGCACCCCGAAGCGCCGCGGGCGTTGACCTCGGCACGTTGCCGCGGAAACGCGCGCCCCTCAACTCACCCGAATCAAGATCTTGCCGATCTTCTCGCCGCCCTGCATGTAGGCGACCGCGTCGCGCGCCTCCTCGAACGGAAACACGCGATCGATGATCGGGTGCATGCGGTTGGTCGCGACCGCCGCGACGAGGTTCTCGAGCATGCGACGGCTGCCGACGATCACTCCCTGAATGGTGAGGCCGTGCATGATCATATTGCGCGGGAAGGATTTGAGACCTTCGAACTCTAGCGGCGTGCCGCCGCGCTGCACCGGGTTAGATCCGATCAGCATGATCCGCCCGTTCGACGCGCAGGCGCGGATGCAGCGATCCATCTCCGAGATGCCGACGTTGTTCAGGATCACGTCGACGCCGCGGCCGCCCGTCGCGGCGAGAACCGCCTCGTGCCAATCCGGCTGGTTGCGGTAGTTGATGGTGAAGTCCGCGCCGAGCTCGCGGAGTCGGGCGAGCTTCGCGTCGCTCGAGGAGGTCACACCGACGCGCGCGCCCACCATCTTCGACCACTGCATCCCGAACATCGACACACCGCCGGTACCGAGCGTGAGTACGGTCTCCCCCGGACGGACCTTCGCGTCCACCACCACCGCGTGCCAGGCGGTGAGCCCGGCATTCGGCAGCGTGCTCGCGTCCTCATCGCTCACAGCGTCCGGGATCCGCACCAGCCCCTGCGCCGGGACCACGACCTGCTCGGCGAGGAAGCCATCGCGGTTGACCGAGAAATCGATCGACGACATGGTGGTGTCCTCCCAAGGCCCGTCGATCCAGAGCGGGAAGTGCGTGACCATCACCCGATCCTTAGGCTGGAACCCCGTAACGCCGGGTCCAGTCTCGAGGACCTCACAGGCATTGTCATCGAGCGGAATCCGCGACGCCGGATCGCGCGCGCCGCCAAACACGTGCACGCCTCGCATGAGATCGAGGTCGCGGGCGTTGAGGCCGGTATACCGCACCCGCAATCGCACTTCGCCAGGGCCCGGAAGGGGAATCGGTCGCTCGACCAGGCGGAGCGTAATGCCGGTCGCCCGATCACCGACTTCATAGGCGCGCATGCGCGGCGCCTGAAGCGGAGGCGGGGACGCACGAGCCGCGACCGCGGCGACGCTCGTCACCGCGAGCATGGAGCCTAGGAATTTACGGCGAGGGAGTGTCAGAAGACCTGTCATTCACCGCTCCCAAGGCGGCGCGAGGTCCACCTCAATCCCATACCGCGCGAGCGCCTGCGCGACGACTTCGCCCCCAACCGCCCCCTCGCGCCTCAGCGCGTCGAGCGCCGCCACCACGATCTGGTGCCGGTCGACCTCGAAAAACCGGCGCAACGCCGCGCGCGTCGCGCTCCGCCCAAAGCCGTCGGTGCCGAGCGCCACGTAGCGCGCTTCGAGATACGGCGCGATGAGCTGAGGATACGCCACCACATAATCGCTCGCCGCAATGATCGGCGTCTTCCCGCCGAGCGAGCGTTCCAGATGGCTCACGCGCGCGGGCTCGAGCGGATGCAGCCGATTCCAGCGCGCCACCTCGCGCGCCTCGCGGGCGAGTTCCGGGAAACTCGTCGCGCTCCAGAGCTCGCTCTCGATCCCAAAATCCTCGCGCAGCAGCGCCGCCGCCGCGATCACCTCGCGCAGGATCGCGCCCGACCCGACGAGGCGCACGCGGGCGCCGGCCGAGGCGGCGCCTGCCCCGGGCAACCGATACAGCCCGCGCACGATCCCCTCGACCACCGCCGGCTCCACCCGCCCATCGGACCCAAGCGGCAACGAAGGCTGCGGGTAGTTCTCGTTCATCACGGTGAGGTAGTAGAAGACGTCTTCCTCCCCCTCCAACATTCGACGCGCGCCGTGATCCACAATCACCGCGAGTTCCCCCGCGAACGCCGGGTCGTACGCACGGCAGTTCGGCACCGTCGCGGCCACCAGCTGGCTCGACCCGTCCTGGTGCTGCAGCCCCTCTCCGCCCAAGGTCGTGCGGCCCGCCGTCGCCCCGACCAGGAATCCCCGGGTCCGCTGATCCGCCGCCGCCCAGATGAGATCCCCGACGCGCTGGAAACCGAACATCGAATAGAAGATATAAACCGGCAGCAGCGGTAACCCGTGCACGCTGTACGCCGTACCCGCCGCCACCCACGACGACAGCGCGCCCGCCTCCGTGATCCCCTCCTCGAGGAGCTGGCCATCGCGCGACTCGCGATACGCGAGCAGCGAGCCCGCATCCTCGGGCTCATAGAGCTGACCGAACGGCGAGTAGATACCGATCTGCCGGAAGAGATTCGCCATGCCGAAGGTTCGCGCCTCATCGGCAACGATCGGCACGATACGCGGCCCGAGTTCCCGGTCCTTGAGGAGATTGCCGAGCATGCGCACCACGGCCATGGTGGTCGACATCTCCTTGCCGCCCGCCGCGAGCGCGAACTGCGCGCTCGACTCGAGCGCCGGCACGCGCGGCGCCGGCACCGCGGAGCGCGGGCTGCGCGCCGGAAGATAGCCCCCGAGCGCCGCGCGCCGGGCCTTCAGATACGTGATCTCGGGACTCGCCTCGGGCGGTCGGTAGAACTCGAGCGCCCCGACCTGCGCGTCGCTGAGCGGCAGACCGAAGCGATCGCGCACTTCCAAGAGAGCGGCTACGTCGAGCTTCTTCTCCTGATGCGCGGTCATGCGCGACTCGCCGGCGCGGCCCATTCCATAGCCCTTCTTGGTCTTGGCGAGGATGACCGTCGGTTGGCCGCGATGAGCCTTCGCGGCCGCGAACGCCGCGTAGAGCTTGCGCAGGTCGTGACCGCCCCGGCGCAGCGCATCGATCTCGGCATGCGACATGTGCGCCACCAGCGCCCTCAATTCCGGATCGAGCTGGAAAAAGTATTTTTCGTTATAAGCGCCGTCGTTCGCCCCGAGGGTCTGATACTGGCCATCGACCGTATTGGCGAAGCGCTTGAGGAGCGCATTGCTATGGTCGCGGGCGAACAACGCGTCCCAATCCGACCCCCACAGCACCTTCACCACGTTCCATCCGGCCCCGGTAAAAAGCGACTCGAACTCCTGGATGATCTGGCCGTTACCGCGCACCGGCCCATCGAGCCGCTGCAGGTTGCAGTTGATGATGAACGTGAGGTTGTCGAGTTTCTCGCGCGCAGCGAGTGTGAGCGCGGCGATCGACTCGGGCTCGTCCATCTCGCCGTCGCCGAAGATCCCCCAGACGCGTCGCTCGGACGATGGGCTCAGCCCGCGGTGTTCGAGGTAGCGCAGGAACCGCGCCTGGTAGATGGCGTTGATCGGGCCGATGCCCATCGACCCGGTCGGAAACTGCCAGAACTCCGGCATGAGCCAGGGATGCGGATAGGACGAGAGTCCCCCGCCCGCGGTTTCCTGCCGATAGTTGCGAAGCGCCTCCTCGCCGAGTCGCCCTTCGAGGAACGCGCGCGCGTAGATTCCGGGCGCCGAGTGCGGCTGGAAGTAGACAAGATCGCCGCCCCCCGGGGCGTCGGGTCCCCGGAAGAAGTGATTGAGACCCGTCTCAAAGATCTCGGCGGCCGAGGCATAGGTCGCAATGTGACCGCCGAGCTCGCCGTAAGCCTGGTTGGCCCGCATCACCATGACGAGCGCATTCCAGCGCAGGATCGCGGTAAGTCGCTCCTCGAGCGCGACATCCCCCGGATGGGGCGTCTGGCGCTCGAGCGGAATGCTGTTCTGATACGCCGAGAACGGCAGCACATGCGGCACGATCCCGAGCTGCTGCGCCCGCGACTCGAGCTCCGCGAGCAGGTACTGACCGCGCGCCTCGCCCGCCCGATCCACGACCGCGGCGAGCGCGTCCACCCACTCGGCGGTTTCCGCCGGATCGCTATCGGGCTCGATACTCATGCCTTCACTGTACCGTTGCCCTGCTGGCAGCACTGACTTCATTCACTGGGCAGAGGGGGCCTTCGCGGCATGGTATGCTGTGTTATTCCTGATTCGAGCGCATTCATGCCGCAGAACGTCCTGGACGCCACTGACCTCGCCATCCTGAACGAGCTGCAACGGGACGCGAAGCTCACCAACGTCGAGCTCGCGGCGCGCGTGCACCTTTCGCCCTCGCCTTGCCTGGCGCGCGTGCGCGAACTCGAACGTTGTGGGGTCATTCAACGCTACGTCGCGCTCGCCGCGCCGCAGAGCCTCGGGCTGAACGTGAGCGTTTTTATCCAGATCAGCCTCGACAAGCAGGTCGAGCGCTCGCTCGAGGTATTCGAGCGCGCGGTAGCGCAATACCCCGAGGTGATGGAGTGTTACCTCATGACCGGCGATGCGGATTACATGCTGCGGGTGATCGTCCGCGACGTCCCCGCGCTGCAGAAGTTCATCGTGGGCGGTCTCGCGCGGATCCCGGGCGTGTCCAACATCCGCTCGAGCTTCGCCCTGAAACAGGTCAAATACGAGACGGCGCTCCCCGTCGAGGCCGAGCGGGAAACGCGCGCGCGAAAGCTGCCGCGCGGTACGGCGGCAAGATGACGAGCCCGGACGACTCGGACGACTCGGACCACCGCCGCGATACGCGGGATTTCGGCGACGCCGGTGTGGAACCGGTTCCCGTCCCCTGGCAGGCGCTATCCGAGGAAGCCCTCACGGGCGTCATCGAGTCCTTTGTGCTGCGCGAGGGCACGGACTACGGCGAGCGCGAGGTGTCCTGGGAGGCCAAATGCACTCAGGTTCGCCGTCAGCTCGAGCGGGGGGAGGCCGCGGTTATGTTCGATCCCCAGACGGACTCGGTGAGCATCGTCGAAGCGAAGCCCGGAGTCCGTCGCGGATCCGCGGCCGCGGACATCGGCTGAACGAGCCACCTTCGGCGCGAGGTAGGCCGGGCGGAGTTGGCTCCACGCGGGCCAAGACAAGCCCGCGGGAGCTCGAGCCGACCTATCGTTAGGTCAGCGACGTTTCTGCCAGCGGGTCTGATTGATCGACTGGAAGCGAATGCGCAGCAGCATCGCTTTCTGCGCCACCGCACCGCGCGACCGACCCAGCTTTTTGGCCGCTTCGGTGCCCGAGAGCTTCGCCTTCGCGAGGGCTCGGAGCTTCTTAACTTCCGCATCAGTCCAAGGCTTAGGGGCCTTACTCTTCTTCTTCGCCATGATTACTCCAACTAAAGAGCCGCGCATCATACATGCGCGGCGGGAAAAGCGCGCGCAGACTACATGAGAATAGGTTTGGTTCCCAGCGGATTGTTTGGCCCGCTAACTAATACGGGTTTGGGCACGCATTGCGGCGACTACCGCAGATGGCTCTTGACGTCGCCCGCGGGCGGGCGGTAGCGGCGGAACTTGACGGCCGGCAATGTCAAGGCCATTCATCCCCGCATACCGGGAAGACGTCAGGCTGGGCGACCCACGAGGATTTGACCGATTTACGGTCGAATATGTCCAGCCTACCGGACAGATAGCCCGATCGGCGCCGCTCCCCAGCGGCGGGAACTAGCTACGGAAAATGCGGTAGGCCACGAACGCGCCGAACAGCGCCACGACGACGCGAATGATCCGCAGCAGCGTCTGGCGCGAGGCGCGGCGGCGAGCGATCCACTGCGTGCGCAGCGCAGCATCGCACATGATGACCCGCTCGACGATCTTCTTGGCTTCGCGGAACCCGAGGTCCTCCGCTTCACGCACGACGCGTATCGCCTCCACGATCCGACCTTCCACGAGCGCCATCATGGCTTCCGTCGGAAGAGAGTCTGCGGCGCGCTTGAGGGTATTCATTTATATAGTTCCTCCCGGTCGAGTCTCAGGCCCGCATTCATTCGCGAGCGTACCGCAGCCGACCCGACGGCGAAGGGTACGATCAGACCGTACACTCGACGCTCTCCGATCGGCCGGGTTCCCGCGACGCAGCATCTCGAGCGCCGACGTCGCTACGCTTTATACTCTGCGCGGGCCTGAAGGGCGAGTCCGTCCTTGGCCCGCGCCGCAGGTTGGCGGGTGCCAGGCGGCGGCTAGCTACTCGCGGGTTTGGGGCACCGGGGCCTGCGTGGCGGAAGCGGGTGAGCGCCCGGCGCTTTCGGACCAAAGCAGAAAATATGCAGTCACGACCAGGATCGGCGCCAGCGGCAGAATGAGTCCATGCAGCGCCTCCCACGCGCCGGGCGCGTAGCGGAGCGTAAAGTGAAGCGCGATGAGGCGCGCCACACTCAAGACGTAGGCGACCGCGAAGCCGATCGCGAGCCCCCGGATCCGGCTTCGCCAAGTTGCAGGGAATGCGAGCAGCGCCGCGACCAACATCAGCAGCACCTCCACTCCCTCGCAGCCCCGCGTCACGTTCAATTTGGAACTCGGCGATCGGATGGTGTGACCGACGAGTTCGACGTGCTCGTCGGGGGCAGCAAGGCGGATGAGCGTCGTGGTCGGTACCAGTATCCCATCGGTAACGACCACGCGCTCGATGACCGTTCCCCGGCTCGCTTCGAAGCCTCCCATCAGCACCGCGAACAGGAGGGCGAACTTGACCACGAACACGAGCGCCGACGGGGCGCGGGCTGACGGGCTGCTCATCCCGCCCATTCCGCACCGTTCGTACACCACGAGCTCGGGGGGACGGTGAACATGTAGTTAGTCGGTCCGAACGAAAGCCGTTTCATATCGATCCCCCGGGGGACCCCGAGCGATCACCCTCATCCGCCGCCGGTCGAAGCCTGCACCCGTCCGCATTGCAGCGACATGAAGATATCGTGACGAGCGATCCGTGCGGACGATGCAACCATGGTGGCGGTCTTGCGGCCGCTCGAGTCATCGAGCCGCAACGGATCGGAGCTAAAGTAAGTCGTCCGACTCCCAGCCCGGCGAATCCCCCAGGAACCCCCCATGAACGCGGCGATAGAAACTTCGGACTTCGAAATCCCCGTTCCCGGCGGCGGCCTCGCCCGGATTCCCGTGGAGGTCCGCGACGACCATCCTTATTTCCGGTCGATGGATGCGGCAGCAGTGCGGTATCTGGAAGAGGAGGGCTATGTGGTCCTGCGGGGAATCCTGGACCCCGACGCCTGCGCGCGCATTCGCGCGGCGTTCGCGGCCGAGGTGAAGCCCTATCCCGGGTTCCTCTATCGCCAGACCACGGCGCGGGCCGAGCGCAATGCCAAGAACCCGCACGGCCATATCATGAACCCGCTACTGAACCTTCAGGACCTCGATCCCACCGCGTTTGCGAAGCTGCGGCAGACGACGCTGGATGCCTATACGTCGCCGCCGCTCGTCGCGGCGCTGACTGCGGTTTTCGGCGAGAAGCCGAAGCTCGTCCAGTCGATGTATTTCGAAGGCAACTCGGCCACCTGGGCCCACCAGGACACGTATTACCTCGACAGCGAACGCGTTGGCGACATGGTGGCGGCGTGGATCGCGCTCGAAGACATCCACCCGGGCGCCGGGCGGTTCTTCGTTTACCCGAAGAGCCACCGCATCGACATGAGCCGCAACGGCGGCGATTTCGACATCGCGTTCCACCATGACCGCTACAAGGCGCTGATCCTCGAGGTCATCGCCAGGCACAAGCTCGAACTTCGAGCGCCGGCGCTCGGCGCGGGTGACGTACTTCTGTGGAAGGCCAAGACCATACACGGCTCACTCGCCACCCACGGCACGACCCGCACGCGCCAGTCGTTGACCGCGCACTATATTCCCGAGTCGCACCGTTTCCTGTCGCTGCAAAGCATGATCCGACCGCTCAAGCTCAGGACGCACAATGGCATCGGCATTCACTGCCCGAAGAGCCAGGATCGACTCCGTAACCGCGCGACGCTGTTCCTCGAGTCGTATCTCCCGGGACCGTTTTATTTCGCCAAGCGAGTCGCGGTGAAGATCGCGACGCGCTGAGGTTTTAAATTGACGATTCCCTAACCAGTGACGATTCCCTGACGAGGTTCAGCCCTCGCCTTCGCCCTCGCGTTCTTCGCGCGACATGAAGACCATGACCTGCCGATCGCGATTGGAGCGGCAAAATCGGGCCACGCGCCCGACAGCGGCCCGATATTCCTGGTCGGCGTTCAGGAAGTCTTCCCAGAAACTCGCCTGCGCGCTCCAGCTCGCCGCATCCTGGCTGGCAAACAAGCGGCGTAGGGCGCTCTGACGCTCTTGCACGTGCGCAGAAATCTCGCCCTCGAGCGCATCGAGTTCAGCAAAGAAGCGGCTGGAGAGTCTGCGCGGTGACATGGACCGGGGCCGATCAGGCTGCGAACACGTTGATGGAACCGCCGCGGAAGAGTTCCAGCGCCGAGGTCGCCTGATCGAGAACTTCGATGGCTTCGCAATACTCCTCCCACGAGCGCAGCAGTTCGCCATCGGGTCGAGCGCGCGACCCCTCGAGTTTGCGTCGCGCCACCTCGTAACGGCGCAGCGACTCCTGATGTCGATCTTCCAGCTCGTGCAACCGCAGCCAGAACCCCAAAACAGCGAGGCGGCCCGAGCCGGGCGAAGCTTCGATC
>Ga0116226_10000784_pt1 | contig 27306 bp, 23 predicted proteins | sample S1TSphfallax_FD_89692 | JGI IMG/M metagenome (GOLD analysis project Ga0116226, IMG submission 89692) | Host-associated microbial communities from peat moss isolated from Minnesota, USA - S1T2_Fa - Sphagnum fallax MG | ecosystem: Host-associated > Plants > Peat moss > Unclassified | place: USA... | reverse complement strand
AGTTGATGCGCCCGGTGTTCGAGGCGGCGCGCAAGCACCCCGCCCGCATCGTCTATGCCGAAGGCGAGGACGAACGCACCCTGCGCGCCGTGCAGACCGTCATCGACGACCGCATCGCCGAGCCGGTGCTGATCGGTCGGCGCGACGATATCGCCCGCGCGGTCAGCACCATGGGCCTGCGCATGCGCCTGGACGACCAGGTGCAGATTCTCGATCCCACCCGCGACCACCCGGTGTTCGACCCGCTGATCGAACCTTACCAGCGCCTGGTCGGCCGGCGCGGCGTGCCGCCGGACTCCGCGGCGCGCCGCGTCCGCACCCGGCCGACCGTGGCGGCCGCCATGCTGCTGCACACCGGCCAGGTGCAGGCGGCATTGTGCGGCGGCAACGGCGAATGGTGGCGGCAGATCGAATATCTGCTCCCCATCGTGCCCAAACGCCCGGACGTCAGCCGGATTTACGCGTTGTCGGCGCTCATACTGCAGTCCGGCGCGCTGTTCCTGTGCGACACCCATATGAACCTGGACCCGACGGCGGAGCAGGTGGCCGAAATGACCCTGCTGGCGGCCGGCGCGGTGCGCGGCTTCGGTGTCATTCCAAAAGTCGCCCTGCTCAGCCATTCCAGCTTCGGCACCAGCAAATCCGCCTCCGCGCGCAAGATGCGCGACGCTCTCGCCCTGCTGCGCCGCCGCGCCCCCACGCTTGAAATCGACGGCGAAATGCACGCCGATGCCGCATTGTCGGACGTCATCCGTGCCCGCGCCCTGCCAAGCTCCACCCTCTCCGGCACCGCCAACCTGCTCATCCTGCCGAACTTGGACGCAGCCAACATCGCCTTCAATCTGCTCAAGACGGCCGCGGATGGGTTGCCCGTTGGCCCGCTGCTGCTGGGGACCTCGGCGCCCGCGCATGTCCTGGTTCCGAGCGTCACCGCGCGCGGCATCGTGAACCTCTCGGCGCTGGCGTCGATCGAGGCGTTCGGGGGAAGGGAGTAGGGAAGGGAAGGCAAGCAGTTCTTTTTTGAAAAAAAGAACCAAAAAGCTTTTGCCAATAGCGCGGGCGGCACCGTTTTGGCCCTCTTAGACCACCTGCTGGACGCAATGTCCCCAAAGCCTTGATCCCCCCAGCGCGGCGGGGCAGGGTGCGGCGGCTTTTGAGGTGGTTTTTATGCGGGCATTGCGGAAGGCTGTTTTACCGGTAGCGGGCTTGGGCACGCGGTTTTTGCCGGCCACGAAGGCGATGGCGAAGGAGATGCTGCCCGTCGTTGACAAGCCGCTCATTCAGTACGCCATCGAGGAGGCGCGGGCGGCCGGCATCGAGCAGTTTTGCATGGTCACCGGCCGCGGCAAGACCGCGCTGGTCGAGCATTTCGATGTTGCTTTCGAGCTTGAGGCAACACTTCGTGAGCGCAACAAACAAACCGAGTTGCGGATGTTGAACGCGGCGCAATTGCCGCCAGGTGCCATGGTCGCGGTGCGCCAGCAGGTGCCGCTGGGCCTGGGCCACGCGATCTGGTGCGCGCGGGCGTTTATCGGTGACGATCCGTTTGCCATTTTGCTGCCGGACGATTTGGTGATGGCCGATGTGCCGTGTACCCAACAACTGGCTGATGCGTATCGCGAAACCGGCGGCAACGTGGTGGCGGTGGCCGAGGTGCCGCCCGAGCAGACAAACCGTTACGGTATCCTGGCGATCGGCCAGGACGATGGCCGCTTGGTGGAGGTGACGGGCCTGGTCGAGAAGCCTAAACCCGAGGATGCGCCATCGAACCTTTCCATTATCGGGCGGTATGTGCTGTTGCCGGATGTGATCGAGCATCTGTCCCGCATGGAGCGTGGGGCCGGCAACGAGGTGCAATTGACCGACGGCATGGCGCGGATGATCGGCAACAAGCCGTTTCACGGTCTGCGCTATGAGGGACGGCGGTTCGACTGCGGCGACAAGATCGGCTTTCTCGAGGCGCAGATTGCGTTCGCGCTGAAGCGCCCGGAAATGGCGCCATCCGTGCGGGCATTTCTGAAGAATTATCAGGAGAATGCTTAATGGCCGATTTCAGCCACAGTTTCGATCCGACAACGCTGCGTGAGTATGACATACGTGGCATTGTCGGCAAGACCCTGCACGAAGCCGATGCGTTCGCCATTGGCCGCGTATTCGGCAGCATCGTCGCGGCAACCGGTGGGCGCACTGTTGCTGTCGGCTATGACGGGCGGCTGTCGTCGCCGGTGCTGGAGCCCGAACTCGTTCGCGGCCTGATCGCGAGCGGTATCGACGTGTTGCGCATCGGCTGCGGCCCCACGCCCATGCTGTATTTCGCCGCCACCACGTTGGCAACGGACGGCGGCATCATGGTCACCGGCAGCCACAATCCGCCAGATTATAACGGTTTCAAGATGATGCTCGGCCGCAAACCATTTTTCGGCGAGCGGATTCAGGAAATCGGTGCGCGGGCTGCCGCCGGCGACGTCGTCGCGTCGTGCCTGGGCAGTGAGCGCGCGGTGGATGTGTCGGCCGATTATGTGGCGCGTTTGTTGCAGGACTGGGACGGTGGCATTGATGGCGGAGTTGACGGTGGCACGCGCGCCCTGAACGTGGTGTGGGACAATGGCAATGGCGCCGCCGGCAACGTGCTAGGCCCCCTCGTGGCCGGTCTGCCCGGCACCCACACCGTGCTGAACGGACCGATCGACGGCAATTTCCCCGCTCATCACCCCGACCCCACGGTCGCGAGGAACCTTGAACAGCTGATTGCCGAAGTTCGCGCCCGCGGCGCCGATGTCGGCATTGCGTTCGACGGTGACGCGGACCGTATCGGCGCGGTCGATAACGAGGGCAATATCCTGGCGGGCGATCAGCTTCTGATCATCCTCGGCCGCGACGTGCTGCGCCACCATCCCGGCGCCACGATCATTGCGGACGTCAAGGCAAGCCAGGTATTCTTCGATGAAATCGCCTCAGCGGGCGGCAAGCCGCTGATGTGGCGCACTGGCCATAGCCTGATCAAGTCGAAAATGGCCGAGACCGGCGCGCCGCTCGCGGGCGAAATGTCCGGCCATATTTTCTTCGCCGACAAATGGTACGGATTCGACGACGCGCTCTACGCGGCGGTGCGTCTGCTGAATATCATTGCGAATTTGGACAAAAAACTATCCGAGGTGCGGGCGGCGTTGCCCCAGGTGATCAACACGCCGGAATTGCGCTTCGATTGCGACGATGTGCGCAAGTTCGGCGTTATTTCGGAGGTGGCGGCGCGGCTGCAGGACGAAGGTGCCAATGTTTCGGACATCGATGGCGTGCGGGTGTCCACGCCGGACGGATGGTGGCTGCTGCGCGCGTCGAACACGCAGGCTGTGCTGGTGGCACGCGCCGAGGCGGCGGACGAGGCAGGCCTGGAGCGGCTGAAGGGGGAGCTGGCACGTCAATTGGAGGCGAGCGGCCTGGCGGCACCGGACTTTTCCGGCGGGCATGCGGGGCATTGAGCGAGAAATGGAAGGTCCTCCTTTTTGAAAATAAGAAGCAAGAAACTTTTGCTGATTGCCTCCAGCTTCTGGTTCAAATGGGCCAATTCGGCGCCGACCGTAATAGGTAAAAGTTCTTCTTTTAGGCATAAACCTCAGCCGATTTCAGTAGTTGGTATGGCATGGGCGGGGTTCAGACGCTGGCCCAGGTCAGTCGGGGGATCATCGCCTTGAGGTCAAAGCGTCTATTGAAACGGTATTCGAATTCCGCGAGGTAGTGCTGCGTGTGTTTGCTGCTTATCGAGCGGTATGTGCGGTTCAGCGCTGACTTGAGGTCGTGTCCCCCAGCGTGGTGTAGGAGCTGTGGATAAGTAGCCGGCCTGCGCCAGACTCTTGACGGTCGCTCCGGCCGGCTACTTACCCACAGCTCCTACACCACGCTGGGGGACACGACCCTTTTTTTCAAAAAAGAACTGCTTGTCTTCCTGTTACGCAACCCTTGCGAGATTGCCCGAGGGTTGGTAGGCGCCGTTTTCGCCGGGGACGGCGCGAAACGCATCAGTCAGCCCCAACACGGTTTCCGCGCCCCCAAGAAACAGCACGCCGTCGGCCGGCATCTGTTTGGCAATGGCATTCAGCACCTGTGATTTGGTGGTGGTGTCAAAATAGATGAGCACGTTGCGGCAGAACACCACGTCGAACTGGCCAAGCGCGCGTAAATCAGCCAACAGGTTCCACTCTCGGAATGTAACGGCGTCGCGCAGAGCTTGCTTGATGCGCCATTGCGACTCCTGCTTGGAAAAATGTTTAACCAGGCTTTGCATGGACAAGCCACGCTGCACCTCGAACTGCGTATAAAGTCCCTCGCGGGCCCGTTGCAACGGCTCGCGCGCAATGTCCGTGCCGACAATTTCCACCCGCCGGCCGGGCATCGAAAGGGCCATTTCCGCAGCGATCATCGCAATGGAATAAGCCTCCTGGCCGGTCGAGGCGGCCGCCGACCAAATGCGCAACGGCGCCCCCGCGGGGCGGCCGGCATGCAGACGCGGGAAAATACGCTGCCGCAATGCGTCGAACGGCTTGTTGTCACGGAAGAACAGCGACTCGTTCGTGGTCATCGCCTCGACGACGTCGCGTTCCAGTTGGCTGCCTGGCCGCAACTTATCCGCCAGCGCGTTGATATCGCTCGCACCTTCCCGCTTCAACAGACCAGCCAGGCGCGTTTCGAGCAGGTATGTCTTGTCAGGCCCCAATATCAGGCCGGAACGTGCTTTCAGCATGGCGGCGATGGTGACAAACCCGCGGCTCATCGGCGCACACCCAGCATGGCAAGAATTTTCGGGCCGATTTGCGGCAGTGGTAGAATGGCGTGCGCGAGACCGGCACGGGCCACCGCGCCGGGCATTCCCCAAACCACGCTGGTCGCCTCGTCCTGCGCCAACGCAGCGCCACCATGGCTCACCACTTCGCGCACGCCCTCCATGCCGTCATGCCCCATGCCGGTCAGGATGACCGCCAAAACCCGTCCACCAGTTGCCTCGCATGCCGATGTCAGCATCGGATCAACCGCGGGCCGGCAATAATTGACCGCGGGCCCATCGGACAGGCGCACGCACAGGGCGGAACCATCCCGCCGCACCAGCATATGCCTGTCGCCGGGTGCAAGCAGCATCTGGCCGGCTTGCAGGCGCGCGCCGTCTTTCGCTTCGGCGCATTTCAATATGCCCAGCTTGTCGATGTGCTCGGCCAGGATTGCCGTGAAGGCCGCCGGCATATGCTGCGTCAAAACGATCGGCACAGGTATTTTCGCCGACAGGCTTTGGATCAAGCCGAACAGCGCGTTTGGTCCGCCGGTCGAACTGCCGATTGCCAGCAGCAGCGGCGCCTGTTTCGGCGCCGGACGCAGGGCCGGGGCGGCCTGTGCCGCTACCGCCGGTGCGGCCGGCGTTGGCATGCGCGCATACCGCCGCAGCCGGGCCAACCCTTTGACCTTCTCGATCAATTCGGGCCCGAATCGCGCGTCGCCCGCAACCTGTGCCGCCGAAGGTTTCGGCACGTAATCAGCCGCGCCTAGACGTAGCGCCCGCATCGAGACGTCGGCCCCACGTGTCGTAAGGGTACTCGCCATAATGACCCGCAGCCCCGGGTCGGCGGCCAGTAACAGGGGCAGCGCGGTCATCCCGTCCATGACGGGCATTTCAATGTCGAGCACAACTACATCGATGTCGTGCAGCTTCATGGCATCGAGCGCCGCCTGGCCGTTACTGGCGCGGGCAACAACCCGAATGGCCGGGTCCGTCTCCAGAATTCGGCTGATGGCGGCTCGGATTACCGCACTGTCGTCGCAAATCATGACGCGCGCGATACTGGCCGGCATCGCCGTAGTGACGGCCACGGAATTCATGCGAGCTCTAAACAGATGAAAGTTTTTTGCTTCTTTTTTTCAAAAAAGAAGAACTGTTCTTTTTTGAAAAACAGAACCAAAAAACTTTTGCCTGCTTGGGGCTCGATTCCCGTTCGAGGTATCATGCCAAGCCGACCTGGCTGAATTTGCCCATCAGGATTTCTTCGTCGAACGGCTTCATGATGAATTCCTGAGCGCCGGCTTCGATGGCGCGCTCAATGAAGCTGATGTCATTTTCCGTCGTGCAGAACACCACGGGCGGATTGTCCGGCCCGAACTCCTTGCGCAGCGCCTCAAGGAACTCAATTCCGTTCATCACCGGCATGTTCCAATCCAGCAGCACAGCATCCGGCATGTGCGCGCGCACCGCGCTCAGGGCCTGGGCGCCATCAGCCGCTTCCTCCACCGCATAGCCGTTTCCCTCCAGCATGCGGCGTGCCACCTTGCGCACCACGCGGCTGTCGTCCACCACCAGGCAGGTGCGTGCGGTCATGCCACGGCTGCCAGGTCAAGCTGGAGCAGCCTGTCCACCGACAGGATCACCATCAGCCCCTGGTCAAGCCGATAAATTCCCTCGCTGTTTTCGGCCCAGATCGCCGGAAGTGTGGGCGGATTTGGTTCCATCTTGCTGCGCCGAAGTGTCAGCACCTCGCTCACCTGATCCACCAGAAGCGCGTAAAGTTCGCTGCCCTGTTCGGTGACGATCGACATGGCCGGCGTACCGGGTGCGCGTCGCGGCAGGCGCAGCCGCTCACGCAAATCTATTGCGGTCACGATCCTTCCGCGCAAGTTGAGGTTGCCCGCCACCTCCGAGGGCGCCAGAGGTATGCGTGCAATCGTCTGGTCGGCCAGAACATCCCGCACACACAGAACCGGCACGCCGCATAACTGCTCGCCCAGCATCAAGGTCACGAAAGCAAGCTCGTCATCTGCCGCAGCCGCCCCGAGACCCGGCCTGCCGCCGGCCATTTCCTTGCTCACATCAGCACCTGTTCGTTAAGGCATTGTTTCAGGCTTTCCATCAGCGTCTCGCGTTCAAACTTATGACAGTAATCAGTGAATCCCGCCTCGCGCCCGCGCGCCTCGTCCGCTGGCGACGCACGGCCAGAGAGCGCGATCATCGGCAGGCTCGCCCAAGGGCCGCCCTCACGGACGCAGCGCGCGAATTCGATGCCGTTCATATCCGGCATTTCGATATCCGATATGATCGCGTCCAATTCGAGTCCCGCATCGCGCAGGCGCAATGCCTCGGCAGCGCTTCCCGCGGCCGTGACCTCGAAACCTTGCGCCGCCAGCGCCGGCACAAGCAGCTGTCGGAAGAAATCGCTGTCTTCCACTATGAGGAGTCGTTTCTTTCTGGTTTGCGCGCTCTGCGCATTGCCGAACCAGTCGCGCCAGGCCTGGGTCAGCCAGTAGCTCGTGTCGAGCACCTCGGCCGCCTGCCCGGCCACCACGGCGGTGCCCAGGATGCCGTCCCGGCTCGACCCAAGTTCGATATTCAGCCGGTCATGCACCACATCGACGATCATATCGACCATCAGGCCCATGATGCGTTCGCCATCGGCGAACACCAGCACCGGCTGCGTCGATTCAGTCTCGTCTGTTGGGGGCGCGATTTCGCCCATGGCAACAAGCGGCATCAGCTTGCCGCGATACTGCGTCACGAAGCCGCCACCGCTGCGCTCTATCTTGCTACGCTCGATGTCCTCCAGGCGCGCCACCAGGCTGAGCGGAACCGCGCGCGGCGCCGCTTCGCCGCCGGCGCGGAACACCAGCAATGCCGTGCCGTCGTCAGACCGCGTGCTTGTGAAGCCACGCTCGTTCTCCTCGCGCCGGTTGCGGCTGGTCGAGACACCCGCGCTACGCGCCACACCGTTAGGGTCCAGGATCATGATGACCGAACCGTCACCCAAAATCGTGTTGCCACTGAACATCGTCACATGGCGCAATATCGGCGCCACGGGTTTCACCACGATCTCCTCGGTATCGTAGACGTCATCAACAACGATCCCAAGCATGCCGCTCCCGACGGTGGTTACCACCACCGTGGCGCTCACCGGTTCGGTGTCGGTGCGTTCCAGCCGCAGCAACTCGCCCAGCGTCACCAGAGGCAGCAACTGGTCGCGCAGGCGCAATACCGGTGTGGTGCCGATGCGCTCAATGGCCATGCCTTGGCCCTTGGCGGCGCCATCTCGCCCCACGCGCACCAGTTCGAGCACACTGATCTGCGGTATGGCGAACCGCTCACCGTTCGCGCGCACGATCAGGGCCGAAACGATCGCCAGAGTCAGTGGAATCTTGATCGTGAAAATCGTGCCTTGCCCAAGCGTGCTCGACAGTTCGACCGTGCCGCCGATGCGTTCGATATTACTGCGCACCACATCCATCCCGACGCCGCGGCCGGAAATCGCCGTAATCGCCGCGGCCGTGGAGAAGCCGGCGCGGAAAATGAAGTTCTTGATTTCCGCCTCGCTCATGGCAGCCAGTTCGGCCTCTGTGGCCAACCCCTTGCTCAAGACTTTTTCGCGGATTTTCACGACATTCAGGCCGTAACCATCGTCGGCGATTTCGATCAGAATGTGGCCGCCTTCGTGATACGCGTTCAGCGTGATCTTGCCGGTTTCCGATTTTCCCGCGGCACGGCGGACATCCGGTGTTTCCAGCCCGTGGTCCGCACTGTTGCGCACCATATGGGTCAGCGGATCGCGCATCAATTCCAGCACCTGCCGGTCGAGCTCGGTGTCCTGGCCGTGCATGTCGAGCTGTATTTTCTTGCTGGTCTCATGCGCCAGATCACGCACCAGCCGCGGCAGCTTGTTCCACGCATTGCCGATCGGCTGCATGCGAGTCTTCATCACGCCTTCTTGCAGATCCGATGTAATATGCGACAGCCGCTGCAGTGGCGCAGTGAAAGCGTTGGTGCCTTCAGCCCGGCTGATCTGCATGAGCTGGTTGCGAGTGAGCACCAGTTCGCCGACCAGCGTCATCAGTTCCTCGAGCACCTCGACACTGACCCGAATCGTCTGGCTACCGACAGCCACATCCGAAGTCGGCGCATCGGCGGGAGGCGCTTCATTTGGTTCCGCTTCCGCACCAGCCACGCTTTCCAAGGCGGCCGCCGGCGGCTCGCCGTCAGCGGCGCGTTCCAGCGCGGCAATCACCGCGCTGTCGTCGCCCTGAGGTTCCGTCCCGGTGGCGCCCAAGCCCGCCACAATGAGCTTTATGCGATCCAGCGCGGCCAGAACCGGGGTGACCACCGCGGTCGTTGCCACCAATTCCCTGTCGCGCAGTTTTCCCAGCACATTTTCGGCCGCGTGGGCGACCCGTTCCAATCTTGGCAGCCCGAGGAACCCGCAGGTGCCCTTTATGGTGTGAACCAGCCGGAAAATTAGGCTGAGCGTTGCCGCATCATCCGGCGTCCGCTCAAGTTTCACCAGCGCGAGGTCGGCCTCGGCAAGGCTTTCATTGGTTTCGGTGAGGAATTCGGCAATCAAGTCGTCCATCGGGTCCTCCGGCAGCTTGGAGACCCTGCGCCGGGCACCCCAAATATTTCGTAAACTTGCTTTCGCAAAAGTTTCTGTTTATTTTTGAAAGAAAAATTGTTCTTTATTGAAAATAAATCAAAAAACTCTTGCTCATTTCGCCTGGACCACCATCACCGAATCCCCTTCCACGCGGATCTGCCAGCCATGGTCGCGCGCGAGCAGACAGGCCAGGGGTGCAGCGACGTCGCGCGGCGCAGTGGCCGCTTCCCACAGCGCGGTCTCGCTGTTGGCACACGCCAGCAGCGAGGGCGGCCACGCGGCGGCGCTTCCGGCGATTTTCAGGCAAACGCCACCGTGCGGCACGGTCCGGAACGATAGCATCGTGCCGCGGGGCAGGCCGGTCGTCGCAGCCACCAGCACGCAGAGCAGCAATTGCGCCGGTGTTTCCGCCAACTCGTCCGACAGGCCGGCAAAATCCAGCCTCAGGCGCTCGATTCCCGGCAGCCCCGCTGCCAAGCCGGCGATCGCGCCTGCGTCCATGGCGCCGCCGTCGCCGCCCCACGCCGCGCGCAGAAGGCGCACGCGTGTGATCAGCGTCTGCGCCGTCTCCGCGGCCAGCACCTTGGCCTCCGGATCTTCGTCTGCCATGTCCAGCGTGCCGGCCAGTATGCCCAGCAATCCGGCCATGTCATGGCACAGCCGCGTCGCCACGCTTGCGGCGAGACGCACCGCGTCATCTTCCAGGCTACTCTGCAATTTCAAGCCCTTCCTCAAACTGGCGAAAGCGGCGCACCCTGGCCTTTCGAGTGGTAGCGGGAGTTCTTCACACATGGAAACCGGTTTCCTGCTTCCGGCCCCAGGCAGCTTCGTCCGTCACCCGCACCAACTGGATTGGGGTCTCGGCCAGGTTCAATCGGTGGTCGGCGCGCGGGTCACCGTGAACTTCGAGCATGCGGGTAAAATTCTCATTAACGCCGCCGTTGTGACACTACTGGAAGTGGACCCTTGACCTGACACCATCGCGCCGCGACATGAACGGTATGTTCGCCGCCCCGACAGCCGCCAAAGCGCCCATGATCGACCCGTTCGGCCGCGCCATCACCTATTTGCGCATTTCCGTGACCGATCGCTGCGACCTGCGCTGCGTCTACTGCATGGCCGAGGACATGACATTCCTCCCGCGCGCCGAAATCCTGTCTCTCGAGGAAATTGAGCGGCTCGCGTTAACCTTCATCCGGCTTGGCGTCGGCAAGCTCCGTATTACCGGTGGCGAGCCGCTCGTTCGCCGCAACGTCATCAGTCTTTTTGCCGGCCTCGGCACCTATATCGGCCAGGGTCTGGACGAGTTGACGCTGACGACCAATGGCACTCAACTCGCCCGCTACGCCGCTGCTTTGGCCGATGTTGGCGTCCGCCGGGTGAATGTCAGCCTCGACACGCTCAACCCGGCGCGATTTGCCCGCATCACCCGCTGGGGCCGGATCGAAACGGTGCTCGAAGGTCTCGCGGCCGCGCGCGCGGCCGGGCTCGCGGTGAAGATCAATACGGTTGCGTTGCGCGGCGAAAACGAGGACGAGATTGCCGGCATGGTCGCCTGGTGTGGCCAGCAGGGGTTTGATCTTTGTTTGATCGAAACTATGCCGATGGGCGAGATCGACGCAGTTCGGGCGGACCAGTATTTGCCGCTCTCCGAAGTGCGGGCGCGGCTGCGGCAGCGTTTCACGCTCGATGCGACGGATTACCAGACCGGGGGGCCGGCCCGGTATTATGTGGTGCGGCAAACCGGACGGCGTATCGGCTTCATTACGCCAATGACGCATAATTTCTGTGAGAGTTGCAACCGCGTGCGGTTGACTGTAACCGGCACCTTGTTCATGTGCCTGGGCCAGGATGATCAGGCGGACTTACGCAGCGTGTTGCGGCGGGGCGCCGACGATACGGAATTGGAGCAGGCGGTGCGCGCCGCGATTGCGCGCAAGCCGAAGGGGCATGATTTCGTCATCGACCGCCGTCGCAATACCGCGTCGGTCGCACGCCACATGAGTGTAACAGGCGGCTAACAAGCAAAAGTTCCTTGGTTCTTTTTTTCAAAAAAGAACTGCTTCTTTCTTCTACCTGTTTTCTCTCAATCGAAAGAGAGTGAGTTCGCGCCGGCCGCCCCTTCCAGTTGGGCTTCGATTTCCTCCAGGGAGCGCCCCTTCGTTTCCGGAACCACCTGCAGCGTAAAGACGAAAGCGCCAACGCTAAGGATCGCAAAACCGAGGAAGGCGGCCGCGCTGCCCGCGGCGGCCACCAGCGGCGGGAACACCAGCGTGACGATAAAATTGCTGCCCCAATTGGCGACGGCGGCGACGCTCATGCCGCGGCCACGGACGGCGAGGGGGAATATTTCGGCAATCAATAGCCAGAACACCGGGCCCAGGCCGATGGCGAAGAACCCGACATAGGCGGCGACGCTTGGCACCGTAATGAGGGCCACCCAGCCACCTGTCCCTAGGGCGAAAGCGCCTGCCAGGGCAAGCAGCATGACGATCATCCCGCCGAGCCCCCACAGCAGCAACGCGCGGCGGCCGGACGTGTCGAGCAGGCGCATGGCGACGATTGTCATGATGACGTTGACCAGGCCGACGCCGGCGGTGGCCAGGATCGATACGCTGGTGGAGGGTAGGCCGGCGCTTTGGAAAATCGCCGGCGCGTAATAAATTACCGTGTTGATGCCGGTGACTTGCTGGAACACGGCCAGTGCTACGCCGACGATGAGGGGTTTGCGGGCCGGGCCTGAGAGCAGCACCGACCACGGAACAAGTTGGCCCCCGCGCCGCGCGTCGGTGCGCAATTGCGAAAGTTCAGCTTCGGCTTCGGCAGGGTTGCGCATGCGCAGCAGGGCGAGGCGGGCCTCGTCGAGGCGGCCTTCGCCGGCAAGCCAGCGCGGACTTTCGGGCAGGCCGAGCATGCCGAGGAACAGGATGAGGCCGGGCACGGCGCCGAGCCCGAGCATCCAGCGCCAATTGCCAGCAGCGCCGGCCAGCGCATAATCCACGAGATAGGACACCAGGATGCCGAGGCTGATGCAGAACTGGTTCAGCGAGACGATGCCGCCACGGCGGTCCTTCGGTGCAATTTCCGACAGATAGAGCGGGGTGAGCATCGATGCGACGCCGATTGCGACGCCGACTATGGCGCGGCCGCCAAGGAGCACGTGGAGCGAAGGTGATGCAGCGGAGCCGAGGGCGCCGATGACAAAAGTGAGTGCGACGGCCAGGATGACACGGCGGCGGCCCAATTTATCCGAAATTGCACCCGCGCCGGCGGCGCCAAACGTTGCGCCAACGAGCACGGCGCTCGTAGCCACGCCCTGCATGCTGGCGCTGAGCGCAAAGTCATGTTTGAGGAACGGCAGGGCGCCGGAGATGACACCGGTATCGTAACCGAACAGGAGACCGCCCAGAGACGCAACTGCGGCGGCCAACAAGAACTTCATATTTCCTCTCCGCTTCTCATGCCGATCTGCGCCCGGTATGGTCTCGATCGCGCAGAAATACACCAACGATGCCGCCGTTCCATACCTTAATAGTTAAAAGTATTTTGTTTCTTTTATTCAAAAAAGAAATGCTTCTTACTTTCTGCCTTGCGTGTGCTGGTGAAGCGCCTCCACCAAACTCACCTGAGCACTTCCCCGCGGCAACGGCTTCGGCTGCGAAGGCGCCGGCGACCATCCTGTCAGATAGGCCAGGCGCAAGCGGACTTTCGCGCGTCCCTCGTGCGAGGGAATTGCGGCCAGGGCGACCGGAAACAAGTCTCGCCGGGGGATTAGCCGATTGCGCAAACGGAGCGCATTCGATTCGCCAGCGGCGCGCAGGTCGCGCAACAGCGCGATGGGATTTGCATAAAGCAGGTCGATATCCTCCGCGTCCGCCACGGGAAGCGCGAAGCCCGCGCGTTGCAGGAGGGCCGCGCAGTCGCGCAAATCGGGGAACGGCGAGATGCGCGGGCTTGCGCCGCCGGCAAAATCGGCTTCCGTTTCGGTGAGTGCCGATCGCAGCGTATCGAGCGTGCCCAGAATTGGCAGGCTCGCGAGAAAAAGCCCGTCCGGCCGCAGCGCCTGGCGCAACTGAATAAGGGCGCCCGGCAGGTCGTTCACCCAGTGCAGCGACAGGCTGGCGATAACGAGATCAAAGCTTTGTGGCGCGAACGGCAGGAATTCCGCCTCTCCGGCCGCCGGCACGCCGCCGGCGCATGACGCCATGCGCGCCGATGGGTCCAGGGATACCACGTTCATGCCGCGTGCGCGCAGCGCCGGTGCCACGCTGCCGCGGCCGCCGACATCCAGCGCGTCGGTGAAACGATGCGTGGTATCGTCCAGCCGGTCGAGCAGCCGTTCGGCGAGATCCGCGAGTAGATCGGCGACTTTGTCGATCGTGCTGGCCGCGCGGTCGCGGTGGCGCCGCACGGCCATCCGGTCGAAGATTTCTATTTCATCCATAGGTTAAGGAGGAAGCAGTTCTTTTTTGAAAAAAAGAACCAAAAAACTCTTGCTCATTGGCATACGCGGCCCGCTTCTAACAACAGTATGTACGCCAATTGGCAAAAGTTTTTTGCTTCTTTTTCTCAAAAAAGAAGAATTTCCTTCCTTACTTTGCCGCCGTCAATTCACGCAACGCCGCATTCGCAATCGTCAGCTTGGCAAAACTCCACCCCCCAGGCGCCTTCTCGATCGTCTCGATCGTGTTGCGCGCGGCGCGCACACGGTCGCTGCGCAGCGCGGACCAACTGGCAATGGCGGCCTGCGCTGCTTCGTTGTCCTCGCCGGCCTGTTCGCTCGCGGCGAAATGCAGCACCGCCCGGGTTATTTCGGTCTGCTCGCCCAGCATGTCCTCGATCAGGCGGCGCAGCGCCAGCCTTTCATAGCCGTCGCCGCCGATCAGCGTGCCGGCCGCCCCGCGCAGGCGGTCGAACGCAAACGCGGCCCCTACCTGATGATACAGGCGCGCCACGTTTTCAGTGCGCCAGCGCGTCGCCCGGGCGAGCTCCACGAGGTCGGTCACCGTCGTGAGCGGCTGCAACAACGAAACCGTGCGCGCGAGCCAGGACGGCGCGCCGTCGGCGGTGTATCGCTGTTCCCAAAGCGACGTCTCGGCCTGTTCGAACGGCGAAAGCAGGCCTGGCATCAGCGACCACAGGCTGGTGACCGCAGGCGCGTGCTCGTCGATCAGTTGCTGAACGGAGTTCTTGCTGCGGAACGTCAGCCGCGCGAGCCAGAACGTCTGGCTGCGCAGCGCGTAGGCGAGGGCCTTGTAGAGCGTGGTTTGTCCGCCGGCGGGAACCTGCCCGTTCAGCGCATCTACTTGGGCCCACAAATCATCGATGCCCAAAATGACGCGGGCCGCGGCAAAGGATTTTGCCAGCGCCGTCGTATCGCATCCGGCCGCTTCGCGCAGGCGGGACGGGAAGGTGGGGCCGCACATGTTCACCATGTCGTTGGCCAAAATCGTTGCCACAATGTCGCGCCGCAGACGGTGCCGCTCCATATAAGGCGCATATTCCCCAAGTGCCCCTGGAAAATAGGCGCGCAAGGTGGCCCGGAAATACGGATCGTCCGGCGCGTCGCCGGCGACGATCTCCTCGCTGAGATCGAGCTTGCCGTATGCCAGCAGCACGGCGAGTTCCGGTCGTGTCAGGCCGCGCCCGGCCTTTTCGCGAGTGGCGATGGCGGCGGCATCGGGCAGGCCCTCCACCCGGCGATCCAGCCGGCCTTTTTGTTCCAGCTCAGCCATGAAACGGGCATGGGCGGACAATTCGCCGGCGGCGTCGCTTTCCAGCAGGGTGAGCGCCAGCGTCTGGCCTTCGTTATGCCGCAGCACCAGGCGCGCCACGTTATCAGTCATGCCTGCGAGAAGCGAATTACGATTCGCGCGGGTGAGTATGCCGCCGCGTTCCAGCAGGCCGGTGAGAATTTTGATATTCACCTCGTGGTCGGAACAATCAACCCCCGCGGAATTGTCGATCGCATCTGTATTGAGCCGTCCGCCGGCCTGCGCGAATTCGATGCGCCCCGCCTGCGTAGCTCCCAGATTGGCGCCTTCGCCGATAACCTGCGCGCGCAGGTCGGCACCATTGACGCGAATAGCATCGTTTGCCTTGTCGCCCGCGTCCGCCTGGGACTCGCCTTGCGCCTTTACATAGCAGCCGATGCCGCCGAAATAGAGCAGTTCGGTGCGCGCCTTCAGAATGGCGTGCATCAGTTCGTCCGGCGTTACGGTTTCCGCCGAGACGTCGAGCATCTCGCGCGCCTTCACCGACAGGGTGATGGTTTTTGCCGATCGCGCATAAACCCCGCCGCCATCCGAAATCCTGCTCCTGTCGTAATCGGCCCAGCTCGACCGCGGCAAATCGAATAGCCGCTTGCGCTCGTCCCACGAAACCGCCGGGTCCGGATCGGGATCGAGAAATATATGCCGATGGTCGAACGCGGCTTTCAGCAGGATATGTTTCGACAGCAGCATACCGTTGCCGAACACGTCGCCGCTCATGTCGCCGACGCCCATGACGGTGAAATCCTCGTCCTGGATATTCTTGCCCAGTTCGCGGAAATGCCGCTTCACCGCTTCCCAGGCGCCACGCGCGGTGATACCCATGGCCTTATGGTCGTAGCCCACCGAGCCGCCGCTCGCAAACGCGTCGCCCAGCCAAAACCCATACGAATCAGCAACGGAATTGGCAATATCGGAGAACGTCGCCGTCCCCTTGTCGGCGGCGACGACCAGATATGGGTCGTGCCCATCCAGCACCACGGTGTCGCGCGGCGGCACGACATTGTTGCCGGCATCGATGTTGTCGGTAAGGTCCAGCAGGCCCGCGAGGAATGTCTTGTAGGCCCGCACGGCTTCGGCGCGAATGGCGGCCGGATCACCGCCGCGTGGCAGGTGCTTGGGATAAAATCCGCCCTTCGAGCCCACCGGCACGATGACCGCGTTCTTCACCTGCTGTGCCTTCACCAGGCCCAGAACCTCGGTGCGGAAATCATCACGCCGGTCGCTCCAGCGCAGCCCGCCGCGCGCCACCGGGCCAAAACGCAAATGCACACCCTCCACGTGCGGTGCGGCGACAAATATTTCGCGGAAAGGTTTCGGAAGCGGCACGTCTATCAGCTCACGCGAGGCGATCTTGAAACTGATATGGGCGTGGGCGGCGCCATCCGCGCCGGTCTGATAATAATTTGTCCGCGTAATGGCGCCGACGAGGGATGCCATGCGCCGCAGCACACGGTCGGCATCCAGGCTTTCCACCCGTTGCAAAGCCGCGGTGATCCGCGTCTGCACGTCCGCCGCCGCCACTGCACGCTCGCCGTCCACGGCGCCAGGCGAAGGATCGAACTTGCGCGCAAAGAATTCCAGGATAAGCCGCGCCACTTCCGGGTGATCGGCCAGCGCCTGCGCCTGCACCGCCTGGCTCGGATCAAGCCCGGTCTGCTGCCGGTAACGCGCCAGTGCCCGCACCAGGGCCGCCTCGCGCCATGAAAACCCGGATTCGATCACCAGCCGGTTGAAGGCGTCATTTTCCGCCTGGCCACGCCAGATCGCAACGAAAGCGGTCTCGAACGGCTGCCTTACATCGGCGAAATCCAGGTGCGTCCCGCGCTCGTCATGCACCAGGAATTCGTGCACCCAAACTGGCACGCGGGCGCCGTCATCGGCCCGCAGGCTGATCGGGAAGCCGTCCTCGAGCAGCGCCTTCAATCCCATGTTTTCCAGAACAGGCAGAACATCGGCCAACGGTGCTGCCTCGCCTGGCCGATACAATTTAAAGCGGAAAATCGTTCTTCCGTCATCGGCATGGCGGAAGGCCCGCACCCGCACTGCCTCGTCCGCGTGCATGGACGCAATCGTATCGGTATCGACCAGCGCCTCGGCAGCATCGTACTGGTCGCGGTAGCCCGCCGGAAAGGCATCCGCGGCCCGCGCGAGCCTGGCCGCGACCTGCCCGGGCGGGGTTGCGCCGCGTACTAACGATTCGAAACGATCCTGCCACGTCCGGGTCGCCTCGGCAATCCGCGCCTCCAGCACCGCGAGATCCGGATCGTTATGATGGCCGGTGCGCACGCCGACGATGTAATGCACGCGCGCCAATGGCTCATCGGAAAAACTGGGATAGGAGGCGGAGATGCGGCCGGCATAGGCGTCGGCCAGAATCTCGCCCGCCCGCACGCGCGTATCGGTATCGTAGCGGTCGCGCGGGAAATACAGCAGCACCGAAAAAAACCGGTCGAACGGGTCGCGCCGGGCGAACAGCCGCACCCGAGGCCGGTCGAACAAATGCTGCACGCCGCGCGCCATCGACAGCAACATTGCCGTGCTGGTCTGGAACAGTTCGTCGCGTGGCCAGGTTTCCAGAATGTGGCGCAGCCGCTTGTCGTTATGGCTGCCCGGCACGTGGCCGGCCCGTTCCAGCACCTGGCCCACCTTGCGGCGGATCAGCGGCACCTCGCGCACCGGCACTTCATAGGCGTCGGCGGTAAACAATCCCACCAGGCGAACTTCGCCCGCGGGCCTGCCGTCGTCGCCGTAACGGCGGATACCGATATAATCGGCGTGCACGCGGCGATGCACATGCGAGCGCAGGTTCGATTTGGCGACGATGACTGGATCGCCCACTTCCAGCAGCCGCCGCACCTGGTCCGAAAGCACCGCCGGTTCGTTGTTGCGCCGCAATACAACCCGCGCTGGATCGCGCAGAACGCCCAGCCCCGGGGCACCCTCGCCGCCATGAAAATCGGGTTCCTCGGCGGCATAACCGCCATCCGGCGTGCGCGGATAGGTGTATTCGCGGGCGCCGAGGAAAACAAAACGATCGGCATCCAGCCAGTTCAGGAAAGCCAGAAATTCGGCGCGCGCATCGTCGGGCACCGGGGCAGGGGCGGTGGCAAGTTCGGCGATCGTGCGGTGCAGCAGCGCCCGCATCTCTTCGTAATCGTCAACCGACAGCCGCACGTCGGTCAGCGCTTCGCACACCGAAGCGAGCAGCGCCGGCGCGCGATCCTCGCCCACCGGGTCGAGAAAAACCTGTATCATCGAGCGCGCGCCGGTGACACCTGCAACAACGGGGTGGAACATGGCACGCACGGCGAATCCGCCGTCGGCAATCGCCGCCATGACACTGTCCACCAGGAACGGACGGTCAGGCTGCGCGATTTCCAACAAATCGCAGGGCGGCCGCGCTGCCGTGTGCGGCGCGCGATGCAATCGCAGGGCGGGTGCGGCATCGTCGGCATGCGCCTGGCCAAATTGCCAGAAGTCCGCCAGCGCCTGGCCGATATCGGCCTGTGTCATGTCCGGTAATTCGTCGGCCGCCCAGTCGTCCTGCGCCTGCAACACGAACGCGCGCGCGGCTTCGGGCAATCGGTCTGGCAAAATCTCGAGAGCCTGCGCAAACGCCATGAGCAACGCGCTGACGGAGTCGGGAGGAAACGACAGGGAGATTTCCGCGATTGACATGGGTTTGCCTTAACGCAATGCGGCCCGACGGGTTAACCACGCTTGCCGCAAGGCAGATGAGCGGAAAAGGAAGCAGTTCTTTTTTGGGAAAAATAGAACCGGAAAACCTTTGCCAATGCTGCTGACACAGGCTTCACGTTGGCAATTTAAGAGCAACCCGTAACAGATAAAAGTTTTTTGGTTCTTTTTTCAAAAAAGAACTGCTTCCTTTCTTCCTTACGCCGCCAGCAACCCGCGAACCGTCGCCACCACATCTTCGAACATCTGCGTCGTAAGCCGCTTCGTGGACGTGTTGTAACGGCTGACGTGATAGCTGTTCACGAGCGTCAACCCGTCCGGCAAAGTATGCACCTCGCCGTGGCGAAAGCGCATGCGGCTCACCGGCAGGCCGTTGGCGCGAAGCACGGCTGCATGCGACAGGACTCCCAGCGACAACACCACCCGCAACCGCGGCATCGCTGCCATCTCGGCCCCCAGAAACCGGTTGCAGGTCGCGACCTCCACCGGCTCGGGGAGGTTGGCGGGCGGCACACAGCGCACGGCGTTGGTGATGCGGCAATCGTGCAGCCGCAACCCGTCTGCCGGATCGGCCGCATACTCTCCTTCCGCGAGCCCGAACTTTACCAGTGTTTCGTACAGCAGCACGCCCGCATAGTCGCCGGTGAACGGCCGCCCGGTGCGGTTGGCGCCGCGCACGCCAGGCGCCATCCCGACGATCAGCAGCGGCGCATCCAGTGCGCCAAAGCTCGGCACCGGCGCATTGAACCAATCCGGATTTTCCGCCGCATTGGCCGTGCGGTAGGCATAAAGACGCGGGCAAAGCGCGCAATCGTGAGCGGGCGCGTCCAGCACCACCGCTTCAAGATCGAGCGGCATACGCTACGCCTGCCCCCGGGTCATCTCACGCGCGGCATCACAACTGGTCATGCGGGTCCGCCAGCGCATCCGCCGCCGTTCCCCGCGCCGCAGGCACGCGCGGCCGCGGTTCCATTTGCCGGCGGGTAAATTCCGGCGCAATTTCTGCAAGTTCCAGAAACTGGTCGGCCTGACGGCGCAGTTCATCGGCCACCATCGGCGGGCTGGTCCGGATCGACGACACGACGGATACACGAACGCCGCGGCGCTGCACCGCCTCCACCAGCCGGCGAAAATCCGAGTCGCCGGAAAACAGCACCGCGTGGTCAATCTTGTCAGCCAGTTCAAGCATGTCGATGGCGAGCTCAATATCCATGTTGCCCTTCACCCGCCGCCGACCCGTGCTGTCGGTGTACTCGCGGGCAGGTTTGGTCACCAACGTATATCCGTTATAGGCTAACCAATCCGTAAGCGGCTTCAACGGCGAATACTCCTCGGTCTCCAAAACCGCCGAGTAGTAATAAGCCCGAATGACGTGCGCCTTCTTGCGGAAAAACTCCAGAAGATTGCGGTAATCGACGTCAAAACCAAGATTTCGAGACGCGGAGTATAGATTCGCCCCATCGATGAACAAACACATGCGCTCGGTCGGCAAAAAGTTCATAACTGCCCAATCCCCATCAAAAACGCCTTTATACCGGCTAAAATTGCCGGACGGCTGCCCGCCAGAAGCATGCCCCTGCCGCTGGCACGTTGCAAGAGTGCTATGAACACACTACACCTGATTGCACTGGGCGCCAACCTGCCCGCGCCCGACGGCGCCAGCCCTCGCATGACCTGCGAACGGGCCCTGCATCGCCTCGCCGCCCTCCCGGGTTTGACGTTGCAGGCCCGCTCCCGCTGGTTCTCCACGGCGCCCGTCCCCCCGTCGGGGCAGCCACGCTACATCAACGGAGTCGTTCGCCTCGCCGGCACCGCGGACCCCGCCGCGTTGCTCGCCGCCCTGCATGAAATCGAACATGAGGCCGGCCGCCTGCGCGGCGCGCCCGATGCCGCGCGAACGCTCGACCTCGACATCATCGACATGGCCGGCATCGTTCGCGACCAGCCCGATCCGGTTTTGCCGCATCCCAGATGCCATCTGCGGGCTTTCGTTTTGTTACCGCTGCGTGACATCGCCCCGCACTGGCGGCATCCCAGGGCGAAGAAATCGGTATCGGAACTGATTTCCGTTCTCCCGTCACAGGATGTGCGGCCTGCCTGAAGGCACCCGCCATTGCGCCGCAGCGCTGGTCCGCAGGTGCAGGTCACATCCAAAGGTTGCACCCGCGCCCTCGGCAAACCACCGCCATCGCACACCTCGATGCGGCGCCCCCAAAGCCCGCGCGGCACCGCCGGGGCCCGCCACGCGGGCCGTCCGGGTGCGGTTCCCGCCCTGTCACGCTAAGTTACAAAACACCCGTCCGCCCCGCCCGCGCCATTGCCACTTGCACAAACCCGCCCTCCGTCCTAGCTAAGCAAATTCCCGTTACCGTTGAGCCGGAGAGCCCGCCCTATGGCGCGCGTGACTGTTGAAGACTGCGTAGAACGCATCCCGAACCGCTTCGAGCTGGTTCTGCTGGCCGCCCAGCGCGCCCGCAACATCAGCCGCGGCGAGGAGCTGACCGTCGATCGCGACAATGACAAGAACCCGGTCTGCGCGCTGCGCGAAATCGCCGACGCCACCATCGAGCTGAGCAAGCTCGAGGGCGACCTGATCAAATCCCTCTCCCGCGCCCCCGAACCGGAGCCGGCGGACGAGGAGGTGCTCGACCTCATCCCGACCGATCAGAACATCTTCGGCCTGCAGGACGTGTCGGCCGAGGAGGAAGCGGCCGGCATGCACCAGGAAGAGATGTCGCCGGACGATATCGAGGCGGCGATCGAGGCAGAACTTGGTGGGCGACGCCGCTGACAAAAGAAAGGAAGGACTTCTTTTTTGAAAAAAAGAAGCAAAAAACTTTTATCAATTTCCCCCAGCGAGCGTGCTCAATGGGGACCACGGGCGCTGCCCGAAACAGATAAAAGTTTTTTGGTTCTTTTTTTCAAAAAAGAACTGCTTTCTTAAACTTTGCCCGAAGGCAGCACCCCCCGGCCCGCCCCACCGCGCCCGACCGCACTGACCGAAAAAATCCGCGCCTACGCCCCAAACGCCGAAACCGCCCTCGTCGACGAAGCTTACGGCGTCGCCTTCCAGGCCCACGGCACGCAGAAGCGCGACAACGGCGACCCCTACATCACCCACCCCCTCGCGGTCGCCGACATCCTCGCCGGCTACCGTCTCGACGTACCCAGCATCTGCACCGCGTTGCTGCACGACACGGTAGAGGACACCGGCATCACCCTGCCGCAAATCGAGCGGCAATTCGGCGGCACCATCGCCGGCCTCGTCGACGGCGTCACCAAGCTCACCCGTCTCGAACTGCAAAGCGACCGCACCAAGCAGGCCGAAAACTTCCGAAAACTCGTCCTCGCCATGAGCCGCGACATCCGCGTGCTGCTGGTCAAGCTTGCCGACCGCCTGCACAACATGCGCACCCTGGGGTTCGTCACCAACCCGGCACGCCAACAGCGCATTGCCCGCGAAACGATGGACATCTACGCGCCGCTCGCCGCCCGCATCGGCATGGACGCGATGAAGACCGAGTTGCAGAACCGCGCCTTCGCCATCCTGGACCCCGAAGCCTACAACTCCATCCAGGCGCGATTGAATTACCTGCGCGGCCAGGGCGCCGACGTCATCGAGGAAGTGCGCCAGGAACTGGCAAAGGTCTGCCGTGACGCCGGCGTCGACGTGCTTGAAGTTTCCGGCCGCGAAAAATCCGCCTTCTCCATCTGGGAGAAGATGCAGCGCCGCAACATCGCCTTCGAGCAACTCTCCGACATCATGGCCTTCCGCATCGTGGTGCCGACGCGCGAGCAATGCTACTGGGCGCTCGGCGCGATCCACGCGGGCTTTCCCGTAATTGCCGGCCGCTTCAAGGATTATATTTCCACCCCGAAATCGAACGGCTACCGCAGCCTGCACACCGGCGTGACACTGCGTCATCCGCGCAACCAGAAAATCGAAATCCAGATCCGCACCCGTGAGATGCACGACATCGCCGACAACGGCGTCGCCGCGCACTGGAATTACAAGGAAGGCGACCACGAACCACCGGAGGAAATCGAACGCTACCGCTGGGTGCAGGATCTTCTTGAAATCCTCGACAATTCCGCTGCCCCCGACGAGTTTCTCGAAAACACCAAGCTGGAACTCTACCAGGACCAGGTTTTCTGTTTCTCCCCCAAGGGCCAGCTGATCCAGCTCCCGCGCGGCGCCACCCCGATCGATTTTGCCTATGCCGTGCACAGCCAGGTCGGCGACACCTGCGTCGGCGCCAAGGTGAACGGCCGCCTCACCCCGCTGCGCTACGAATTGCAGAACGGCGACCAGGTCGAAATCATGACGGCCCGCGGCGGCACGCCGTCCCCCTCCTGGGAACGTTGGGTCGTTACGGGCAAGGCGCGCAGCCGCATCCGCCGCTACGTCGCCCAGCAGCAGCGCGCCCAAACCCTCGACCAGGGCCGCGCCGCCCTCGCCCGCGCCTTCCGCCAGGACGGGCTCGACGGTTCCGAAAAAGTGCTCGAAGCCGCCCTCAAACAACTGAAATGCGCCAGCCTGGATGATCTTTACGTCGCTGTCGGCGGCGGTCATATCGGTCCCAAGGACGTGGTGCACGCCGCCTATCCCGAAATGAAGGAGGCGGCCCGCGGCCCGCGCCATCTGCCTTCCATGCTGAACCGTCCAGCAAGCGCCAAGCCCCCGTCACGCGAATCCGCCATGGCGGTCACCGGCCTGGTCGCCGGCATGGCCATTCATTACGCCGGCTGTTGCCACCCTTTGCCCGGCGACCGCATCGTCGGCATCGTCACCACCGGCAAAGGCGTCACCCTGCATACCAGCGACTGCCCGACGCTCGAAAGCTTCGCCGCCACCCCGGAACGTTTCATCGACGTCGACTGGGACTACGCCGCCATCCGCAACGTCGCCGCCTCCCACACCGGCCGCATCAGCGTCATCGCCGCCAACGAACCCGCCAGCCTCGGCAACCTCGCCAACGCCGTTTCCCGCCACGACGGCAGCGTCACCAATCTGAAAATCATGAACCGGCAGCAGGATTTCATGGAAGTGCTGGTCGATGTGGACGTGCGCGATGCGCGGCATCTGGGGAATGTCATTGCGGGGCTGCGGGCGGTGAAGGGGATTACGCAGGTGGAAAGAGCGCAAGGATAAGGAAGCAGTTCTTTCTTGAAAAAAGGAACCAAAAAACTTTTGCCAATGGAAGGCGCGGCCGGCGCAGGAGCGCTGCACGTTATGGCCCTGCAGGCCGCCCTTGCCGCTAAACCAGGCGCCGTTTGCGCGCCACTCCCGTCTGCCCCTGGCGTCCTGATCTACAAGGTTATGGACAAGATGTTCGCCATCCTGGAAATCCGGCGTATCCAGGCGGTGATCCTGAAATGCGACCCCAGCGTGGCGGAAATCCTGCGCGCGCAATATGCCGGCATCGGCCACCGCAGTCACCTCGATCGGCGTTACTGGATTTGCGTGAATCTTGACGGGGATATACCAACCGAGGAGACCCTACGCCTCGCCGCGAACTCCTATGAACTCGTGCGCGCCAAGCTGACCCGCAAACAGAAAGCCGAGCTTGAAGCCCTGTCATCCTGAAACGCTACCTTAGGGCAACTCATTGAGAAAGGTGGGCAGGAGCGAAGGAAGCAGTTCTTTTTTGAAAAAAAGAACCAAAAAACTTTTGCTCATTGCGGCCGGCGGATGGTTCAAGTCCGCCAATCAGCTGGAACAACGGCAGACCCGCATCGTCCGAGCGCGATGCCGGTTACGGGCTAAACGTTGCACATCATCTCCTCGGAGCGTCTGAATGCAACACGACTCTCTCGGCCTGCTGGTGACGTTCAGGAACGAGGTAGTCTGCCCAGCCATGCATAAGCTCCCCAATGACAAGGATGCCAGCGATGGTTATCACAACCTTCATGCGTTCCAGCCGACGCATCTCGTAACGGCCACGCACTATTCGCTCAATGGTTTCCTGCGCAAGGGGCGGCATCTTAGCGCCGACGGCGCTTTCGTCTGTCGCATTCTTTATTTCTAAATTCATCTCCCGGCTTACCTGCCACACCACCGCGGCCGCGCCAAAAGCCGAGAGGAGAGCCCCGCCACGGTTTGCCATGTGTGGGTCACCAAGGATCGTAGCAAGCCCCACGAAGAACGCGCAATAAGTCAAGGTCATGGCGCCGCAGAGAAAATATGTCGTATGTGCCCTCACCCAATCCATATCTCATGCTCCACGTCAGCCGGGTAGACATGTTTGCTTGGGGTCTCTCGGTGTTTTTGTCTTAAGTTCCAGGTTCCGCTAAAAATCGGATGGACACAGTAGATTCGATCATTTGCGAAGCTTATGTCGCCGACAGTATTGTAATGGAACCGTCCATATTCATAAAGTTCGTGCATTGGCTCATTATGTGAGCGCTCCACCCATCCAATTATACCCATTTCGTACAAGGCGACCCACGGGTCCTGCACTTCGTGCTTCGAGACGGTCGCCAGTCTTCCGCCCAGGCGATCCATGTCACTCTTGTTGAAAAAAGGCATTAATTCCGATACCACGTCCTTGATTTCGTCGGTTAGCGACGGATAAAGAGTTCGATACGGCGTGAGTATCTGTTCGGCTAGTTCCGATTCCTGTTCATTGACGGCAGATACAATCGCTTCTGCTTCGATGTATCTCCAGCTTCCCTTGAGGTTGTGTGACGTAACGATCGCGCGCGAAAAAATCAGGATGAATTCCCTGGGCAGCAGCTGTGTATGCCTGATAATGTAAGCAAGCGAATTCTCGATTTTTCCCAGTTTGTTCGTAATCGAAGGCGGCATCACGATACCAAAGAACTGACCAAGATCTTTTCTCTCCGAAAAGTTCATTGCTCTAACTGCCTTCTTGAATTCCTCATCTTCTTCAAGATGAATATCCAGGAAATCCCGATAGCGTTCAGCAACAATCCGCAACAAGTCAACCGGCCGCCAGCGCAGTTTTGAAACGCTCTCGGCAGTGCTCATTTCTTTTATTCTGTTGGACACTTCCTTACGAAAAAAGGGCTCAACTTCCTCTGGTAGGCAGCAAATAATACTTACACCTGTATTGTCGTCGTTGAATTCGTTGATGCACTTCAGAAATCCTGACATTAATTTTGTGAATCTCGGGGCAGCGATTGGATACTTGTCCAAAGCGTCGATGACAACATAGCAGTTCATCGACTCCGACCTGAAGAAACTCAAAGCCTCCGCCCGGAGACCTTCGAAGCGTCTCTCCAACAGTTCTTCGGTTAATTGAGCGTCTGCCGGAACAAAGTCGCGGCCCGTAATATATTTGATCACGGATGGAAGCTTCTTTCGCAGATGTCGGGGATCATCATGTGCCTGATACTCGTCAAACAGCTCCTCGAATATCGTGTGCCAGATGCGATTTGACCAGTGTCTCGCGGCGGTTTCGGGAAGAACCGACGTCCAGTCATTGTCTTCTCCCATGGAGTGCATAACGTCGCGTCCGACACGCTCGATTATCGCGTCGAGCTGCTTCCATGAATTGATGAAAACGTAGAAATCGCGCGAGTTACCGCGCGCCCTGCTACGGCTATAGTAACTGTCGCTTCGTCCAGATGCTGCAAAGAACGCGTTTACGATTGCAGTCTTGCCCGAGCCTCTTCTACCGACGATCAGTGGGCTCTGTCGTTCAAGAACCTTGTCGAATAAATCTACATGATATAATAGAAGTTTTGATCTGTTATCTTGAGTCCTTCGCAAGATTCGCTCATGGTAGAATGGGCCCAAAGGGTTCTCACGTGTAAGGAAGTCACGCAGTTCCACGCCAATTCTCCTGCCGGAATTGTGATTTGTATCGCTGATGCCAGATTTCGACGGTGATCGCGTCGCGTCTATGATTTCGTGAGAGTGCACCAACCGGCAAAGACAGCTAGGCCGGCAACACCAGCAATTATCAGGGCGGCGCTGCCCTTGAACCACTCCTTCGTGGTGTATTCCTGGCGCGGGCCGCCCCAGTTCGGATTGTGACTCATCACCTTGGTAGCAGCCTCGCCACCGCTGCCCATTAGCCTCAAAATTCCGATAAATACGACGTTGAATAAGACTAAGCCGATTACCGTAAGGATAAGCTGCATCATGGCCGTGTCCTCCGCCTTCTTAGATTCCAGGGCGAGCTTGGCCACCACTAGGCCGAAAAGGTCGGCGCCGCAACTTCGTTCGGCCAGAACAAGGTAACGAAATCGTTTTCATGAAGTTTACGCTTGATAACAGATTTTTTCAATAAGTGTTTGGCAACGTTTAATTTATGGCCAAAGAACATGCTATGGTATGATTCCGCCTGCGCTTCCATCCTGATCAGCACACAGGCCGCATCGCCCAAGTACTACGCGGGCCACGCTCTGTTGGGGAATGACCGCCAAAAAGATAAAAGTTTTTTGGTTCTTTTTTTCAAAAAAGAACTGCTTCTTCCTGCCTT
>Ga0116226_10000782_pt1 | contig 27327 bp, 29 predicted proteins | sample S1TSphfallax_FD_89692 | JGI IMG/M metagenome (GOLD analysis project Ga0116226, IMG submission 89692) | Host-associated microbial communities from peat moss isolated from Minnesota, USA - S1T2_Fa - Sphagnum fallax MG | ecosystem: Host-associated > Plants > Peat moss > Unclassified | place: USA... | reverse complement strand
GGGCGGGGCTGATGAGCGTGCTCTACGCTCACTGGCGTCTGGGCCAGCCCGTGCGACAGGCCATGCAGCAACTCTCCTTCCGCACCCTGCATATTCGTCACGGAAAAACCGGCGTGCTCGATTACGTGTTTGAGCGCTATTTGGCCGAGGGCGAGCCCCAGGGCCTGAGCCTCATTGACTGGGTGCAGACGCAAGCCTATGACCATGATCGGTTGCGAGCCGAATTCAACGCCAATTGGTGGGGCGGACTCCTCACTGAGGGTATTTTACGGCGTGAGTGACGTTACGTCGCCCGAGATCACGCCTTGACCGCGCTTGTTTAGCCCGTCAAACCGCGCGGCAATCCTAAGATCAATAAGGAAACGGGGGATGGATGTCCTGGCGCGCGTCCTGCGCGAAGTGCGGTATATCAGCGGCGTCTTTCGGACGCTGAAGCGGATTCAGGGCGTAGGCGTTAATTCGCCACAGTTGGCCTGCGACGACATTGAAGACGCCGTCGACAAATTTTCCAGCCGCCCCGCCCTGATATTCGAAGGCGCGAGCCTAACCTACGGCGAATTTGATGCGCTCGCCAATCGCTACGCCCATTGGGCCAAGGCGGCGGGACTTAAGCGCGGCGACACGGTCGCCCTTTTCGCCCAAAATAGCCTGGATTATCCCGCCATCTGGTATGGCCTGTCCAAGGTCGGGGTGGTGACAGCGCTGCTGAACAATCAGTTGAGCGGCGCGGCTCTAGCCCATAGCCTGACCATAAGCCAAGCCGCTCATGTGATTGTCGACGCCGATACGGCGCCGGCCTTCGACGCCGTGTACGGCCAGCTGGCCGCAGACCCGAAATACTGGAAGCTGGGCGGCGAGGGCGAGCTGGCCCTAGCCCTAAAGACGGCAAGCGTCGCGCGGCCGGATCGAGCAATCGAGCGAGCAGGCCTAACCGGCAAGGACACCTGCCTCTACCTGTTCACCAGCGGCACTACAGGCATGCCAAAAGCTGCCAAGGTCACACACATGCGCGTACAGATGTATATGCGCGCTTTCGCGGCCGGCGCCAATGTGAAGCCCAGCGACCGTATCTATATCTGCCTACCGCTCTATCACGCCACGGGCGGCATGTGCGCGATTGGCGCGGGCGTCCTTTCGGGGGCGAGCGCGGTGATCAAGCGCAAGTTCTCAGCCAGCCAGTTCTGGCCCGACATTGTAGAGCATCAATGCACCGTCTTCGCCTATATCGGCGAGCTTTGCCGCTATCTGGTGAATCAGACGCCTCAACCCGCAGAGGCGCGCCACCGCATCCGCCTGGCTTTCGGCAACGGCCTTCGCCCCGATGTTTGGGAGAAGATGGAGGCGCGCTTCAAGATTCCAATGATCTTGGAATTTTATGGCTCGACCGAAGGCAATGTCTCCATCCTCAATCTGGATGGTAAGACCGGGGCGGTGGGCCGGGTCGCGCCCTATCTGCGCAGCCAGTTCAATGTGAAGCTGGTCAAGTTCGACATGGAGACCCAGACGCCGGTCCGCAACGCCGAGGGACGGCTGATCGAGTGCAAACCCGATGAGGTGGGCGAGGCCATCGGCAAGATCAACGCCGACCCGCGCAGCAACTTCGTCGGCTATGCGGATAAGACAGCGACTAACCGCAAGGTGGTGCATGACGCCTTTGCGCCGGGCGACGCCTGGTTTCTCACCGGCGACCTGCTGCGCCAGGATAGGGACGGATATTTCTACTTTATCGACCGCGTGGGCGACACTTTCCGCTGGAAGGGTGAAAACGTGTCTACGCTTGAGGTAGAGGAGCGGCTCTCGGAACTTGCGGACGTGGCCGAGGCCAATGTCTACGGCGTCCAGGCGCCCGGCGCGGATGGACGGGCCGGCATGGCGGCCTTGGTGGTGGAGACCGGATTCGACCTCGCCGCCTTCCAAGCCGGGGTGGAGGCGGCCCTGCCGAGCTACGCCCAGCCGGTTTTCCTGCGCCTGCAAGGCCAGATGGAAACGACGGGCACCTTCAAGCGCCGCAAGGTAGATGTGGCCGCCGAAGGGTTTGATCCCGCCAAGATCGCCGATCCCCTGTTTGTCAAGCTTCCCGGCCAGGGCTATACGCCTATCGACTCTGAACTCCACGCCCGCCTGGCAGCAGGCGAGGTCCGGCTTTAGGACGCAGCCAGGGCCTGAGAGGGCTTGCGGTTGAGCGTCCGCAGGAACATGCCCGTCCAGCCGAGGAAATAGCCGGCGCTAAGCCCTGAAACGCCTGCGGCGATCAGGACCAGGGTCGGAGCGTTCGCCCCGCCGGTCGCCGCCGCCACGGCCAGACCATAGCGGGCCAGGAAGATCACGAGATTGCGCAGGAGGGGAAAAATGCTCCCCTCAAAATGCACCAGCCCCTTGACCCGATCCAACGCCACCTGCCGGGGAGAGGTCAAGACGCCGGGAATGGCGCCTAGCGCAGCGCCGCAGAGCCAGGCCGGAAAGGCGAGGGTCGGCGCGCCCCGCCCGCCGGCCAGACCAAACAGGCCCCAGGCGATGAAAATCGCCGGTGTAATGAAGACGCGCACGAGGGATAGGGTTCGGGGCCTCATGCCGCGCACCCCCATCACGATCAGATAAGCCAGGATGGCGTAGACCCAGGGCGGCGTGTGGATGAGGACGGCGAAGAGAAAGGGCATCCAAGACCTCCAAGAAAGTGCTTTATTTTTTAAAGTACTTGGCGTACACCTGTCAATGTCGAATTTTGGGAGCTCAACCATGACCCACGATGTTCAGGCGATCCGCGAGGACCTCGCCTTCATGCGCGCCCTGGCCCAGGAAGGCCGCCGCGCGCCGTTATTGATCGGCCACAGCCTTTTGGCTGGCGGCATTATCTACGGCCTGGCGTCCATCTTCGCCTGGGCCGTGTCGGTTCAGGTTCTGGCCTTACCCTTCTGGTGGGAGGGGGCGATCTGGCCTTTGGCGACGGTGATATATGTTCCCTACGCTCGGTACCGTCGAATTCAATGTCAGAGTGGGCGGCCGGGCGCGACGGCGGTGACAAACCGGGCAGTCAGCGCTGTCTGGCGCGGCATCGGCTTCGCTATAATGGCCTTGGGGTTTGCAGGCTTTATTGCAGCCTATCAGATGAAGACGGCGGCTGTCTTCGCCCTGTTTCCGTCCATTGTGCTGGCCATTTATGGCGCGGGCTGGCTGGTGGCCTTGGCCATGAGCGAGACCAAATGGCTGAAATGGGTGGCCTATAGCTGCTTTGCAGCCTCGGTCGCCTTAGGCGCCGCAGCCGATAGCCACCTGATCTACCTTTTAAACGCCGTCGCCCTGTTCTTGCTCATGGCCCTGCCCGGCTGGCTCCTGCTACGCGCTGAGCCGTCCGACATCGTCTGACAGGAGGCGAGGGTCATGGACGGCTTTGACATTGATGAGATCGACGAGGTGATCCACGGCCGGGTGCGGCTGGGCGTGATGGCCTATCTCGCCACAGCCCAGGCGGCAGATTTCAACACGCTGAAAGCGCGACTTCAGGCGACGGACGGTAACCTCTCCGTCCATGTGCGAAAGTTGGAAGAGGCGGGCTATGTGACGGTGGAAAAAAGCTTCGTCGGCCGCAAACCTCTGACCCAGGTGCGGGTGACGGATCAGGGCCAGGCCGCCTTCGTCCGCTATCTGGACGCCATCGGCAAGCTGGTGGGGAGTTAGGCGCGCCATGCTTGCACTCAGATAGGGCATATGACAGGTGAGCGCCCTGGACTTTGAAGGCAGGATGACTTGGCCGAACGACGACGAGAGGTGCACCCCCCGCCCCTTCGCAGACGCATCTCAGCCCGGCTTATCCCCATCTGGCGGCGGACGAATCCGTTTCTGACCGACTACAAAGTCTGCATGGCGTTCGAAAGCCTCGGCGAGAATTGCGAGTTTGGGTTGGTCCAGCGCCATTTCGGGGCGGAGCCGCTGGGGCTCTTGCGGTTTAGCGGCGTTGCCGTCCATCATCTCATCGACGCCCTTGATCATGATTTTGAAGGTGTGGGCCGGCCTGACCAGACCGAAGTCCACTTGAACACACATGGAACCGAATACTTCAGTGTAGACGCTCGCTATGGGTTCAGCTCTCATTCCATGGTCTTCGCCGAGGACGCCACCCCGGCGGAAGCCGCGGCGCGCATCGAACGTCGCGCCAGATTTCTACGCCAGAAAATGCTCGAAGATCTTCGCTCGGCCCCTAAGATTTACGTCTATCAGTCGGGCGACGATCCGCCCCGAGCGGATATGTCGTCCCTGCTGGCCGCCCTGCGTCGCCATGGCCCAAACCGGCTGCTGTGGGTCAAACCCAATCCCGACGCCGCCCTTCACGGTGCAGTAACGCTTTTGGAAGACGGGCTGATGCTCGGACATCTGGACCGGCCCGGCAAGGTCGGCGAGGACTGGGCGCCGTCTCACACCGTATGGATGCGCCTTCTTCGCCGCGCCCTCAAACTCTCAGATCGCGAGCGCGCAGCCAGGCTCGGCCTATGACGGACGACCATAAATCTTGAAAACGGGGCCTATGCATGACTCAGGCTGAAATCTACCGCCGTCTCGCCGAGATCTTTGAAGACGTGTTCCTGCGCGATGACATTGTGCTGAAGCCCCATACCTCCGCCGCCGATATCGCGGGCTGGGACTCGCTGAAGCAGATCGATATCATTTCTACGGCGCAGGAGCGGTTCGGCGTCACCTTCACCACCCGCGATCTGGACGGCCTAACGTGCGTCGGCGATCTGGTTCGCGCCATTGCGCGGCGGATCTGACTGCAAGCCTCTCAAGGCCGCGCCGCAGGCTTCTTGAGGGGCGAGGCCGCAGCAAAATAGGCGGCAAGATCCGCGCGCTCCTGCGCCGTCAATTTGCTCGCGATCGAAGGCATGGGGTTCAGCGCACTCAGATTCGCGGCGTCTGGCCGGGAGAAATTATCGAGCTTCCTGCGTAAGTAAAAGACGTTCTGCCCCTGCAACGGTGGGATAAGCGGCAAGGCGGCGACACCTTTAGCATCGTGACAGCTCAGGCAGGCGGGTACCCCGCGCGCGGCGGCGCCGTGCATTGCGATGGCTGCGCCGCGCGATACAGCGTTCGCATCGGGCATCGCCAAAGCCGGCTCCGGCGTCAAATTGTTCAGGTAGTCGGCAAGGTTCGTCATGTCGTCTACGCTCTGGTCGACGGTCGATTGCCGCATCTTGACGCTCGGCCGTGCGCCGATGTGAAAGGCGTACAAACTCTGGGCCGCATAGGGTTCGGTGAGGATGGTCAGATTCGGGTAGTTGCCCTGAGGGTCGCCGCGCCCATGGTCGAGGTGACATGTTATGCAGCGTGTATCGAAGGTATGTTTCGCTGCGGCTATGCCGCTGTTAATGTTCCGAATGGGAAGGATCGCTTGCGGGCTCTGTTGGACTTGGCCGCCGCCAGCAGCCTTCGCCGGCTTCAAACTGGAATAATAGGCCGCTACCGCAGCGATGTCGTTTTTGCCCAGATCGTGCGCCACGGCAGGCATGGGATTCCAGGGAAGGGTCGAGCCGCGGCCGCCATGCCCCATGGCGCCGAGCTGGCGGCGAAGGAATATCGCGGACTGGCCGGCGATATGCGGCGCGCCGATGATCGCAGCGCCGGCGCTTTCGTGACAATTGGCGCAGGCTGGGATCGCGCGTTCAGGGATACCTTCCATGGCGATCACTTCACCGCGCTTGAGTAGTTCTGGGCTGGCGCTTTGCGAGGCGACGGTCTGGACCGGCAGGCCCGCGTAATAGTGTGCCAAGGCCCCGATTTGCGCGCTGGAGAGTTGGGCGGCGATGTTTTGCATGAAGCCGCTCTTACGCGCGCCATGGACGTAGGCTTGCAGCGTCGCTTGCAGATAACCCTCGCCCTGGATCGTCAGGTTGGGCGCCTCGCCGCCAGTCACTGCGCCGGAGCCGTCGGCGCCGTGACAGCGCGCGCAGGTGACGGTGGGGGTCTCATGAATGGTCTGGTCGGAAAACCCTGCGGAAGGGGCCTCGTACAGGAATTCGTCTTTGGGGGGCGTGTCGCGGCTCGCATTCGCTGGCTGCAGGGTCGCATCGCTGCCGGAGCTTGTGGGCCCCGTCATCGCCAGTTTAGGAAGGGCCGTCATATCTCGATAGGATTTGGCGTCCATCTTCGGCAGTTGCCGCAGGAACGCCACCATTGACCAAACCTCATCGCCGCGTGCGTCCGTAGGCCATGACGGCATGGCGCTGTATTTCACCCCGTGTTCGACGATCTGGTAAAGTTCGGCGTTGGTAAATTGATCGACGACCTTGGGAAGATATTGCGGCCTCGGGTTCATCGACAAAGCGACGACCGATTGGCCGAAACCGGGGCGCCCATGGCAGTTGGCGCAAACCATATCGAAATGCTGGGCGGCGAGACGCACGCGATACGGCGACGCAAGATCATCAGGCGGCGTCAAGTCGGCCGAATGCGTCGCGACGCTGCGTTTGAAAACAAAATGGAGGAGATTTCTTGCGATCCAACCGTCCGGCTTGTCGGCGGAGACATCGACGCCGCCGACGCTGACGAAAATCGCCACAAGGAGGCCGAAGATGGCGGCCGTGGCGATGAGCGCTTTCAACGACACCGATTTGGGTAGCCAACTAAAATCAGGCGTCGGCATCCGCCGTTCGGACTTGATTTTTAGATTTGGGCCCTGGTCGGTCACATGAAAGCTCGGCTGAGCGTTGATGGAGTCGCTCGACATGGCGGCGCTTCGAACCGCCAAGCCTTTTGCGTTCAGCTAAACACGCGCCACTGTGGTTTGTTCCATCGCAGGGGGGATTGCGCTCGAAACAGAGCTTGCTTCGTTAAACGAGGCTTTGTGAACAGGTCTGGGATGCGGCGTCAGACCTCCTTGGCCACCTGCGCATAGGAAATCAGCGAAAACAGGAGAGTTCCCCCAATAATATTGCCAATAAGGGTCGGCAAGGCGAAGCCGGTGAAGAGGGCCCAGATCTGACCCTGACCGTTTAGGATCAGCATGAAGGCCTCAAGGCTTCCCGCGATAATGTGGGAGAGATCGCCTGCCGCGATCACATAGGTCATCAGGACGATAACATGAAAGTGCGCCGCGTCGGCGCTAGGAATTAGCCAGACCATGGCCGCGATCAGGAATCCAGCCGCGATCGCCTTACACAGCATATCCACCGGACTGTGGGCCATCATCTGACGACTGAGGTCGAGCATCGTGGATATCAGATCGTGCGAAAATGTCGGGGTAAAACTATAAAAAAGGGCGGCTGCGAAGGTTCCACAAAAATTTGCTATCAAGACGACGCTCCAGACGCGCCCCATGCGCCACAAATTTCTGGTGTTGAAATCTGCTGCAACCGGGAGAACAGCGGTGATCGTGTTTTCAGTAAAGAGCTGTTGCCTGGCCAACACCGTCATAAGGAAGCCCACAGTATAGCCGAAGCTGACGATCAGATGCCGCCACGAAGTGTCAGTCAAATGCGCCTGCAGGATCGACTCCACGACCAGAGAAAAGCTGATCGAAAGTCCGGCGGCGACGCCGGACCACCATAAAGACGTCATCGGCCGGCTCATTTCCTCATCGCCTTCGCGACGCAGGACTTCATAGATCATCGGCGCACGCAGCTTGGAGCTACGTTCGATGTCTTCGACATCGCCGGCGCTGAAGGCCGGTCCGTCGTGATTTTGACCTTCGTCGGAACCCGCCGCCGCCTCGGGGTCTACCGCGCTGTCGTTCGCGCCATAGTCAACGCCTGAACCCATCACACCCTCCTAAACATGGCGGAGTTAGGAACGTTGAATTTGGCTTTACGGTTTCGGCCGCCGATCTATGCGGTGGAGGCGTTGCAGGGATCAGTTACGCGCGCAGACGCCAAGCCATCCAAAAAAGGGATCATTCTGAAGCCAGGTGCGTTTTCGGAAATTATACAAATCTGGAGAAAAACATGTTGGAAAGCGAAATCACCAAAAAATTCGGAAATGATAAAGCCCAACTTCAACACGCAATAGAAGATCTTGTGGACGATGGCGTGAGCCTGGGTAAAGCTCGCCTAGAAAATATCACCAGTTCCGTTGAGGATGCTTATGTCACTGCTATAAAAAAGACCCGTGAAACTGCACATGAGGTTCAGAATAAAGCTGAAGATACATTTTCACGCGCTGCCCAGTTTTACCAGACGCAGCCGCTCGTCATGCTGGGCGCATTCATGGCTATAGGGGCGATTGTGGCCGCTGTCATGATCAGCAATGCGACTTCGCCTAAACGAACGGCGCCAAATTGAGGAGCGCGCCCTAGCTCAGTTATAATGGCGTACGGCGCCCCTTTGAGGAAGTCGAAGGGGCGCCGTACTTGTTTTAAGGCTTAGGCGGCTTGTCCGCCAGGCAGCTTCTTGAGCATGCGCAAATGGCGGTCGACGACGATAAGCGTCTTCGCTGCGGCCGCTTTGAGCGTCGGATTGTCTCCATGCTCGGCATAGCCCTTCATCAGGTCACGCACCTCCTCGTGAGCGGCGATCTGTTGCGCCACATAGCGCCGGTCAAATTCGGCACCTGAAGAGGCGCGCAGGTTTTCCAGCAGGCCCTTGCGACGCGCATCAAGATCGTCCGGGATTGAGGCCTTGGCCCCGGATTGAGCGAGCGCCGCCTTAAGGGCCTCGGTGGTCTTGGTGTGCGCCTTCACCATCCGGGCGCCGAAAGCCTTAATCTCAGGCGACATCGCCTTGACCTCGGCCATCTGCCCGGCGCGGATTTCGTACATGTCGCCCCGGGCGGCGTTATCGACGAAGGCGCCGGCGTTATAGGAGCCGAGGGTGTCGGCCGAAGCGACGCCGACAGCTTTCGACGCCGCATCGCCGGCGTCGCGTACGGGCGCAGGGGACGACGCAGGCTGTGCAGAGACCGGAGCCTGTGGAAGGGTGATTAAGGCGATGATTGATGCGGTGAGGATAAGACTGGCGCGCATGACTCGCTCCATAAGACAGGGGTTGAACCTGCCCGCCAAAATGCCGCCTCCGCCCCAAGGTTCCCTGGGTTGCTCCCATAAAAGACAATGGCTTAGCTCGGGAAAACGGCAAAGCTTAGCTTCAGCGCGCTCGGGCGAGGGCGCCGAGCGCTTCCACTAGTACGGCTCTGACGGGATGTGAGATTTCGCGACGCGCCGTTGAACGGCGCGCGCGGTGCGGCGTTCAACGTCATGACAATCGGAGTTTTCCATGGCCAAGTCCTGCGCCCTTTCGAAGACCCTCTGATGGCGATCGCCGCCATCGAGTCCGTTTTGACCTGCGGGGTTCGCCCAGCGCCTGCGGTCATTTTAGCGCGCCTGCGCGCCGAACTCCCAGCCATGCAGGCGCGCGGGAAAACGCTCGACCAAGGCGGCCGGTTTCCGAAAGCTGACCTGCAGTTTCTGCGCGCCTGCGGCGCTCTGGAGGGCTTCGGCAGGGTCGGCGTCGCCCCTGTAACGCTAATGGAGGCGCTACGACTCGTCGGGCGAGGCAATCTCAGCGTCGGCCGCATCTTTGAAGGCCATATCAATGGCGCCCATCTGGTCGACTGGTTTGGCGATGAAGCTCAGCGCGCGCGACTGGCTGAGCAGCTTGCGGCGGGCGAGGTGTTTGGCGTCTGGAATACAGAAAAGCCCCCCGGCGTGCGGCTTGAGACGCGGGGCTCTGAGGCCTGTCTGACAGGGCGAAAATGCTTCGCCACCGGCGCAGGCCATATCGACCACGTGATCGTAACGGCGTCCCTCACGGATGGCCGAAAGCAGATGGTCATAGCGGACGCCCACGACCTGAGCCGAGCCGACGCGTCGGGCTGGAAGGTGCGCGGTATGCGCGCGACGCTCAGCGGACTCTATGACCTGACCGATCTGCCTGCGAACGCCGCAACACGTCTCGGAGCGCCCGGCGACTATGAGCGGGAGCCGCGCTTTTCCGCAGGCGCCTGGCGGTTCTGCGCCGTCCAGCTCGGCGGCGTTGAGCGGGTGATCGGCCTGCTCCGCAACCACCTCGTCAACGCGTCGGCCGGTGACGATCCGATCCATCGCGCGCGGTTCGGACAGGCCATGGCGGCCGCGCGCTCCGCCTACCTCTGGGTGCGCGAAGCGGCGGTGCGGGCCCAATCCGAAGCCGCCGGTCCGGCCGAAATCGCCTTCGTGCTGATGACGCGCGGGGTAGTCGAGCGGGCGGGGCTCGCCGCGATTGAGGCGGCTGAGCGCAGTGTCGGGACGCGCGCCTTTTTCGAGGACGACCCGCTGGACCGGGCCTGCCGCGATTTGGCCCTCTACCTGCGCCAGCCCGCACCGGATCAGGCCCTGGACCGGGCGGCCTCGGCTTTTATCGCCGAGGACTGTTGGCGCGATGATCCCTTATGGTGAGCGCGACTGGCCATCAGACTTGGGTGAAACTGCAAGAGCGTGCCACGCCGCTTGATCGCCGCCGACTTGAAGCGCTCTCGCCCATCCTTGTCATCGCCCCGCATCAGGATGATGAGACCTTGGGATGTGGCGGTCTCTTGGCGACGGCGAGCCAGCTTGGCCTTAGGCCACAGGTCGCCTTTCTGACCGACGGCGCCGCCTCGCACACCGGCTCCGCGTCCTGGCCGGCTGAGCGTCTGGCTAAGACGCGGCGACGCGAGGCGCTTGCCGCCCTTAGCCTTCTGGGCGTCCCCAGACGCGACATATGCTTTTTAGGCTGGACGGACGCCCAACCCTATCGGGCCGGCGAGGCGGCCTATGCGGCGACCCTGAAGCGTCTGGCCCATTGGATCACGCCCGTTCAGCCCCGCAGCCTCTGGTCGCCCTGGCCCGGGGAAAAGCACTGCGACCACGTCGCCGCAGGCGAGCTCGCCGCCGATCTGGCGTTACGACTGCCCTCCCGCCCGTTATGCATGGACTATCTGGTCTGGGGTTGGGCGGAGCCCGACCTCGCCATAGCGCAGGCCCGTGTCTGGGCGCTTACCTGCTCGCAAACCATCGACGTGCGCCGCAGGGCGCTGGCCTGCCACCGGACGCAGGTCAGCAACCTGATCGCCGATGCTGAATTTAGCTTTCAGATTCCAGCGCCGCTCGCGGCGCTGACCCAGCGACCCGTCGAAGTTTATCTGGAGCGCCGATGAGAAAGACACAGTCCCTAGACGCAAGCTATTTCGACCGCCTCTACAGCGCACATTCAGACCCTTGGGGCTTTGAAACGAGCGCGTATGAGCGGGAAAAATATGATCACACCCTAGCTGTGGTCGGCGAGGAGCCTGTGAGTCGGGCTTTCGAGATGGGATGTTCTATTGGGGTCCTAACCCAGAAATTAGCCGCCAGGTGCGAACGGCTGGTCGTGACGGAGCTTTCACAACACGCGCTCACACAAGCGCGTCGGCGCTGCGCCCAAAACACCAATATTGATTTCATCCTGGCCGAGAAGATGACGGATGGGATCGACGGCGTTTTTGATTTGATGCTGCTATCCGAGGTGATCTATTTTTGGGATGATCGGGATCTGAACTCCGTGGCCTTGGCCATAAAGGACCACCTTCGCGTAGGCGGGCGACTGGTCATGATCCATTGGCTTGGAGAGACGGACTATCCCCGCTCAGCCGACGAGGCGGTTACGGCGATTTATCGCCTGATCGGCGATCTGTTTGAGGTATGTTTGGAAGATCGCACGGACGCCTATCGGATGGATGTGTGGCGTAGACGGCCGAACGCTCACCCGACCGCCAACAAATCCTGCGACTGACGCGCGAGGCGAACCAGGGCCCGCGCGCGGGCTATCTCGGCAGGCAGGTCCGCAAAAGTCAGTTTTCGCGCCTCCGCGCCGCGAATATCCAGATGTTCGGTGATGGTCTGGACACCTGGAATGACATCCGTTTCAGCTAACCTGCCCCACATGGCGAGCGTGTCCGACGTGCCGCCGCAAGCCCGCCCGTTGAGGCGTGACGATGTCACGACCCGGACATCCACGGGATGGCGCACCCTGCCGCCGATTGACCGTACCGCGTCAAACAGCGCCTTGTCCTCTCCCACACTGGGGGTGGGCGCCCCCCCTATGGCCGCATAGGCCGCCCAGGTCAGCGCCATACTGGCGCCGCCTTCATAGAAGTGGCGCGGCCAAGGCTCACTGAGATCGCGCGCCGCCTTCAGATAACCGACGGCGTGGTCATAACGGCGGACAGCCGCGAGACGGGCGCGATGGTAATGGGGCAAGGTTCGCAGTTCCCCCGGGTTCAATTGCGCCAGACCGGCCACGGCGTCATAGCCGGCGTCAAAATAAGCCTTGGTGCGGGCGAGCCAATCGACTCTGACGACGGTGTCGGCATCGGTGGAGAATAGAAGATCGCCCTCGCTGTGCAGATTGAGGGCCGCAGCGTCGAACGCGAGACGCCTGGCCCACCCGGCGTTAGCGCGTTCCGGCGGCAGGTGCGCTTCGATGATCTGCAGCGCCAGCCGAGGCGCGAGATCAAGGCTTTCTAGCAGGGCGACCGTGCCGTCGTCGCAATTATTTGCCAAGACCGCGACGCTGACCCCTTGTTCGCCCGCATGGCTCGCCGCCGCCGCAATCGCGTTTAGGCAGGCAGACAAATTTGACGCTTCGTTGCGCGCCGGAATTGCGATTGCGATTCTTCTAATCATTCCCCTTCCCCGTTTTACAGCGTCTGATTGAGGCCTAAATGTCTTGGGGGTCATTGCGTTCCTCTCCACCAAATCGAGCGTGGGACGCAACAAACCAAGCCGGCCTGATGGCTTTCACAGAAGGGGGCGCGCAGACAAACCGACCACGCGCCCCGGCGACCTAGCGACTATAGCGGTCCCGTTCCATCAGACTTTCATCCTCTGAATAGGGCGGCGCAGCGTCATCAAAGCCTATCCAGCCGGACTGTCGGTAAGCAGCGCCGCGAACGGCGACATCGACATAGGGAACGAGGTCCAGGGCCGCTTCGGCGGCTTGGAAATGCGAGTCATCCACTTTGGCGCTCACGAGCGCGCCGCCTCTGCGAACAGCCTCTGCATAGACGTCGGCTTCCGCCTTGCTTACACCAGCATTGGTCAAGGCGCCGATAATCCCTCCGGCGGCCCCGACGACGGCGCCGCCCGCAACCGCGCCGACGGCCGCAGACGCGAGCCAACCGGCCGCTATGACGGGGCCCAGCCCTGGGATGGCCATAAGGCCGAGCCCCGCCAAGACACCGCCCGCAGCGCCGACCACGCCGCCGACGCCTGCGCCGACGCCAGCGTCGATGGCGGAAGCTTCGCCGGCCGTATGATCACGGGGCTCCCGGACTTGGACCCCGGCGTGCTTTTTTTCAGAACCGTGGCAGACGATGCTGATGTCGCCATGAGGCACGCCGATCTGTTCGAGTTCGATAACCGCGTGTTGTGCATCGGAAAAACTATCGAAAAGGCGCGTGATAATGTGGCTCATTGGAGTTCCTTTCGCCGGCCCTGCGGGCCGAGAATTTGGGGCGACTTTGGACGGGGATTATTGGGAAACGATATTGCCTTTGTAATCGAGGGCGACATGGACGCTTTCGCCGTTGAGCCTGGCCTTCGCCTGCCACAGACCATTGGAATCCTTCATTAAATCTTGAATATTCGCATAGCCTGCGGCGCGAATCCGCGCTTTGGCTTCGGCCTTGGTGAACGAGTTTCGCCCCTTCGCAAGAGGTCCCGGCGTCATAGTATTGGGGGATTTCATCGCGGGATTTTGGGCGGCGCTTGAGTCCGGCTGCGGCCCCATTTGATCTTGCGCGAAAGCCGAACTGATCGACCCCAGCGCCAGACCGCCTGAAACCGCGATAATCGTCAAAATTTTCATGGTTGTTCCTCCATCGGGAGGCAAGGAAACAGCAACGCAGGACCGAAGGTTCCAACAAAATTGGTTTTAACAGCGACACAACACGCAAACGAATAAAGCACTCATGTTTATTAAATAAGCCTGTAGACATAATTTTATTCGAATTGATATAGAAAAATAGTTGGGAACTCTAAACAAATTTTGCCGTTATCGTGCAACACACCAACCATGAGGGTCGTTATGGACTATCAAATCATCGAATTTTTGCCGATTTGCATTATCGGCCTGCCTTTTTTGGGCGCAATATACGAGTATGTAAGATTAAAAATGTAATGAGGTTGAATTATTATAATAACTTCAAAGTCTGTTTTTGATATTGAATGCGCCCCGATGATGGCGGCCCCGTTCCGGCGCGCCATTATCGGCGGCGCAACCCGGGTAAGATTGAGCCTGGCCGGCTTGAACCACCTGCGGCGGGCGTCGCTACGGAGGCTGCAGATACACGGCGGCGCCAGGTTCGATCCTTACACGTATAGGCTTTCCTGATGCGCCGCACCGGGCTCGCGCGCGCCTCGCCTTGAGGCGCAATGGCCCTGGTCATCCCAAACCTCGGCGCTCCGGCTCGCCCGACGCCGTCCTTAGACGTGAGCACCCCATGAAAATCCGCGCCGGCTATCGGATCACCTTCGACTGTCTTAACCCCATGCCGATTCATCTGATGCTGAGCGTCCATCCCGAGAGGCGCGGCGATCTCGTCACGGAAGATGTGATCATTACAAGCGTCGCCTGCCAGATGGCTCAAATCACCGATCCCTTCGGCAATCTGGTCACCCGTATCGGCGCCCCGTCAGGCCCCATCACCTTCTCGTCAAGCTTCATCATCCGGGATTCAGGCGCGCCGGACGTCCAGAACTGGGCGGCGAGGGAAATCCCCGTCGGAGATTTGCCGGGTGAGACCCTGCCCTTTCTGCTGGGCAGCCGCTATTGCGAGACGGACCGCATGAGCTCTATGGCTTGGTCGCTGTTCGGTCAGACGCCGCCCGGCTGGACCCGGGTTCAGGCCATCGTCGATTACGTGCATGATCGGATCGCATTCGACTATCGCCACGCGCGCGCCACCCGCACCGCTGAGCAGGGCCATGAAGAGCAGGTGGGCGTCTGTCGCGACTATGCCCATCTGGCCATCACCCTATGCCGCGCCATGAATATCCCTGCCCGTTATTGCACAGGCTATCTGGGCGACATCGGCATTCCGCCGGTCGATGCGCCGATGGATTTTAGCGCCTGGTTCGAAGTCTTTCTGGAAGGCGGCTGGTACACCTTTGACGCCCGCCATAACAAGCCGCGCATCGGCCGTATCGTCATCGCCCGCGGCCGGGATGCGACGGATGTGGCCATCACACATACCTTTGGAACCGCCTGGTTAACGGAATTTCAGGTCATGACCGATGAGGTCGACCCGGCGGTCCCCGAGGATGCGCTTTAAGGCTGGCCGGTGCCGCCGGCCGCCCCATAGACCTGCCCGGTGGCGAAACTGGCGTCGGCGCTGGCGAGCTGGACGTATATAGATCCCAACTCGGCGGGTTGACCGGCGCGGCCGATAGACGTCTGACCGCCGAAGGACTGAAGCTTCTCCATCGTGGCGCCGCCGGACACTTGAAGCGGCGTCCAAATTGGCCCCGGCGCCACGCCGTTGACCCGAATGCCCTTCGGCCCAAGCTGCTTGGCCAGCGACTTCACATAATTCGTCGTCGCCGCCTTGGTCTGTGCATAGTCGTAAAGGTCCGGGGACGGATCATAGGCTTGCTCGGACGTGGTTGCGATAATGGTCGCGCCGGGCTTCAGATGGGGCAGCGCCGCCTTGATGATCCAGAACGGCGCGTAAATGTTAGTTTTCATCGTCCAGTCGAACTCTTCGGTGGAAATATCGAGTATGGACGGGTGGGTCTGTTGACGTCCGGCGTTGCTGACCAGGATATCAAGACCCCCAAGGCCGTTAATGGCTTCATCTACGAGGCGTTTGCAAAAAGCTTCGTCGCGAAGGTCTCCCGGAATCGGCAGACCTAATCGCCCTTCCGCCTTGATCAAATGAATGACCTCGCGCGCATCCGGCTCTTCGCTGGGGAAGTAGTTGATTGCCACATCGGCCCCTTCGCGCGCGAAGGCGATCGCGGCAGCTCGACCCATGCCGGAATCGCCGCCCGTGATCAGCGCCTTTCGTCCCAGCAAGCGGCCGGAACCACGATAGCTGGTTTCGCCGTGATCCGGTCTCGGCTCCATCTGGCCGGCCAGCCCCGGCCATGGCTGGGACTGTTTGGGATAGGGCGGCTGGGGGTACTTCGTCGTGGGGTTCTGCAGAGGCTGAGCTGTCGCAGCGGAACCGGAGGTTTGGGCTGAAGCCGCACCGCTCGCGGCGGTCGCCAGACCGACCCCGACCGTGCCGACGACGCCGCGCCTGGACATGGTTTGACCTTCGTTATCGTGCATGGGTCCACTCCAAAAAAGCGTTGAGCGTTAACGACGCGAGCGTCTATTGGTTTCCAGTTTTAAGCCCAACGGCGCGCGGCGCCGCGGCAAGGGCTTGAGCGTTCTTAGAGGAGGTTGATCAGGAGACACGCCATGCCCGCCGAATCCGCCGCCCAGCAAAAGGCTGCTGGGGCTGCGCTGTCCGCAAAGCGCGGCCGCACCCCCAAATCCAGGCTGAAGGGCGCCTCAAAAGCCATGCTCGATATGAGCGAGCAGCAGCTTGAGGACTTCGCCCACACCAAACGCGAAGGCTTGCCCGAGCACATTGAAGACGAAGAGCAGCCTAATCCGCGTTGCGATTTTCGGCGTCGCGATGCGAGTCGATGATCTGATCCAGCATCTGCTTAGGATCTGAGGGACGGGCCATCTGCTCAGCCTCTCGATCCGTGCGGTTCGACAGGAGAGGATTCTGCGCCCTCTGCTCCTCGATGAGCCCGATGACCTTGGCGATCATGGCCTCGCTTTGCGTGGCGATCTGAAGCGTCAGTTGCGACCGTCGGCGCGCCAACTCATCCTCCCGACGCTGGGCGACAAGAATGAGCAGGGTCGTGACCAGAGCCGCCACGGAGGCGACGGCCTGGAGCTTTGCAAATGGCGGCGGGTCCCCCAAATCCCACCGCCATCGCGCGCCGACGTTGTTAACGAAAATCCAGACGGCTATGGCCAGGCCAATGCAGATAAGCACAAATGGCCGAGCCAGAATGCCCGTGACGCCGACCAACAACCTGTGCAGACGTGTGCCGGAGCGATGAAAATCAGCGTGCACGTCCGCTAAGCGCTGCATCGTGGATTCGACATGATTTGGCTCGTTATCCATGTCCGCGTTGTTGACCTCGCCCGAGGCTGGTCAACCCCTAAAGGCAGACGGGGTGGCTGGTCCTTGCCGTCCAGCCCTCTGCGGGGCGAAATGGAACGCTCCCCCGCTCCAGCCGTTGCAGCCTCTCGGTAAAACGTGCATCGGAGGTTCATCATGTTTGTGGTCATCGCCGCTATTCTAGTTTTGCTGTGGATATTCGGCTTTTTTGTGATGCATATTTCAAGTTTTCTTATTCATATACTGCTTCTCGCCGGTCTTATTATGCTCATTGTACACTTCTTTCGAGGGCGCGGCAGCGCCGGCTAGGCGGCGTAAAGTCCGATCCAGATCGACCAACCCCCGCACACGGCTGACATCATGGCTCCTCCGGCCCTTCCCGATCTCCAAACGGCGCACATTGTGTCGGCCCGAGACCTAGCCGTTTGGGATCGCGTCGTGGCGATGGGCGGCGATCTACTAACCAATCTTGGGGTAGCAGCCTTGATCGGTCTGGCGAGCTTGTGGGTCGCCAAATGGGCGGGCGGCATGACGCAACGCGCCGTTGAGCGCCTTAAGCGCCACGGCGACCCCGATGAAACGCTTGCACTTTTCTTCTCATCTGTGGTGCGCAACAGCATCTATCTGCTCGCCGCCATCGCCATCCTGGAGCAACTTGGGGTCAAGACGACCTCTATCCTAGCGGGCGTCGCCGCCGCCTCCTTGGCGATCGGCCTCGCCTTGCAGGGCGCCCTGTCCAACGTCGCCTCCGGCGTGCTGATCTTGCTTATACGGCCCTACAGGGTGGGAGACATTCTGGAAACGGCGGGTCATGTGGGGCGTGTGCGCATGATGGATATGTTTGTTACGGAATTGGCGACCCTGGATAATTTGAAGATCGTTATTCCGAACTCCAAGATATTCGCCGACGTCATGACCAACCACACATTTCATGAGCGTCGACGCGCAGATACGATCTTTAGGACCCCCACGACGACAGACGTACCCGGCCTGATCCGGCGCCTCAACGCCTGGATACTGGACGATCCGAGGATCGTCAGCGATCCGGCGCCGATCATAGAACTGACCAGTGTGACCGAAGGCGCACTGGAATTCGCCGTTCGCCCGTGGGCCGCGACAGACGACTATGCCGTAGTGAAGGCAGACCTACTTCTGTGCGCCCAGGCCCTGGAAGCTGACCCCAAGGCGCAACTCCCCCAGCCCTCCACGCCCCCGAAAGGGGCGATGGTCCGCCCCGTCTGACAATAATTATTTACTATTTAAAATAACAATTTTTATTTTACGACCAATAATATTATTTTGTATGTCAAATAAACTATTATTCAAATTGGAATATATTATTTTTCATGTGAATTATAAATGAGAGCTATTTTTGATGATTTTATTATTTGTAATATAAATTCACAGAAAACAAAAATATTACAATCAAGTTGAAACCAAAATAAATCTGGTGAATTTTACATAAGTCTGGAGGATGTAAGCGTCGATTTATTGCTCGGTTGCGTTACTCTAAAATGCGTCGAGGTAAATCGGTATTCTTATTCGCTACTATACTCTGACGAATTAGACGCATTCAAACTAAAACGACTCGTAGGAGATCAAAATGAGCAAAGAAGGCATGGAAGGCACGACGCAAAAGGGTGTCGGCGCCGTAAAGGAAGCCGCCGGGAAAATGGTCGGCAATGAGAAGCTGCAGGCTGAAGGTCTTGGCGACAAGGTCGCTGGCTCAGCAAAGGAAGCCGTCGGCAAGACCAAGGACGCCGTGCATAAGGCAACCAAATAGGGTGCCGTGATCGCCGATCACCCTGCGTGGTCGGCGATCACTCGACCTTTATTTGGGAACGCGAGACTACTTCATGCGTTAATTCAAAACGCGGCGAACAATTAAGATGAGAGGAATTATGTCTGCGAATTCAAAGTGCAGCGTCTTAATTGTTGAAGATGAAACATTAATTGCGATGCTGCTGGAAGATATGATTATGGAAATTGGCCATAAGGTTATCGGCCCGGCCCATCATTTGGACGAAGCCATACATTTGGCACGCAACGAAGACCTTGACTGCGCCCTTCTCGACCTGGTTATGGGCGGCAAGCTGACCTACGCCGTCGCCGATATACTGAAGAGCCGCCATATTCCCTTCGCCTTTGTCAGCGGATACGGCATGCCGCCAGATAGCGTCGAGTTCGCCAAGATTCCAGTTCTTCAAAAGCCATTCAGCCGACAAGACATAGGCCGATTGATCGGTTCTATCGTCCCGCACTGCGCGCCGGCCGTCCCCTGATACTGCGCTTTCAGCTATCAGTGTGCTTTTCGTAGGAAAATTTTAAATAGAGACAGCCCCGCTTAAGGAAAGGCGTGGAACGTCTGATAGATTGGTGCATTTATAGACATATATACGCCTTCGGAGGCAAGCATGTCCGCCCATTTATTGATATATAGAAAAATTTTAAGCCTTATTAAAAATAATAATCAAGTATTAAATCATTTTTTAAGACTAAAATTGAGATATTTTCGAGAAATATATTTAAATTTTTACCCCCTTCCAGCTTCTCTACCTAAACCAGTCTTAGCTATTGAATTAAACCTCGATTGAATGGGCCGCCTTATGAACCCACTCAACATGTTGATGTCATACGCGTTTGATAAGTCGCCGTCCCACCGGCCGGTTTGGCGTTTGCTACCGCTGGAAGCCGTACCGGTAGGGCGTCAGATGGTGTTCGGCGCGGCCTGCAGCGGCGGCGCCGTACTCCTTCGCCTACCGCTGGAGCCCTTTCTTGAAGGGCGCGCGCCCTTTGTTCTGTTCTTTCCGGCCGCCACATGGGCGGCCTTGCGCGGCGGCTCGACAGCGGCGGCGACCGCCGTGGCTATTGCGGTGGTCTACGCCGTCATCACGCCCGGCCTGCTGTTTCACTCAGCTCCGCAGCCTTGGCTTCCCCTCGCACTCTTCGCCTTCGCGAGCGCCTTAATCGGTTTGACGGTCAGAGAACTGCGGCTGGCCGTGAATGAGTTGAGGGTCCGAGACCAAGCCCTGCAAGCCGCCCATAAGCACGCACACCTTCTGGTCTGCGAACTTGAACATAGGGTCAAGAACTCGCTGGCGCTGGCCAGCGCGCTCGTAAAAATGACGGCGCGTCATTCGGAAAACGTGGCTGATTTTGTGCGGCGATTTGAGCCGCGGTTGCAGGCCCTCTCGCGGGCGCAGACCCTGCTTACCCAAACGGAATGGCGGGCGCCCAACCTGTCATCCCTCATCGAGGATTCGCTGGCGCCGTTTCTTGGAACGATTGACCCAGCCATCGTGATCGTACCCGGCGGGACCTTCACGGTGCCGGTCGCGTCAGCCGTATCCTTGATCCTGATCCTGCATGAATTGGCGACCAACGCCGTAAAGCATGGCGCTCTGTCGCGTCCCGGGGGGAAGGTTCAGCTCTCCTGGGTCGTGGAGGAGGGCGCGCCCGCCACGCGGCTGGACTGGATTGAAACCGGCGTCGCCAAGATCTCCGATCCAAACCGCACCGGCTTCGGGGCGGAACTCTTCCGTGTTCTCGGCCGAGATTCGATCCGCATCCATCGCGCCTTTCAAGACTCCGGCTTCACCTGCCGAATTCATTTGAAGGCGGACCGGGATGCTGAACGACGCTTAGAAGGACTCCTGACGTGACCCAGATTCTTCTCGTCGAAGATGAACCCCTGATCGCCATGGATATCGCCGGAACCTTGGAAGATCTCGGCTATCCGGTCGAAGCCTTCGCCCACACCCATGCCGAAGCCATATCCCGCCTCAGCCATATGAAGCCTGATTTGGTCATCCTTGATGTGAATCTGGCGGGTGGACGGGAGGGGTTGGATATTGCGACGCGAATCCGCGCCGAGCGCGGGACGCCCATCATCTTCGTCACCGGGCATACCCATAGCGATATCATTACCTTCGCGCGCGATCTGGGGCGCACGGTTGTCGCCCGAAAGCCCGTCGACAGTCAGGCCTTGGCGTCCGCGCTGCAAACCGTGCTCGCCGCCTAGACCCCATCCGCCGCCGAGGCCGTCATCTGAGTTGGAAGGGAACATGTCTTGAATCTAATTCCAACGCGCCTTCTGGCCGGTTCGCCTTACCCTTTGGGCGCCAGCTTTGATGGGCTGGGCGTCAATTTCGCCGTCTACTCGGCCCACGCCGAAAAGGTCGAGTTGTGTCTGTTTGATCCAGAGGGTCGGCGCGAGATCGCGCGCCTGCCCATGCCGGAATGGACCGACGAGGTGTGGCATGGCTATCTGCCTGAGGCTAAGCCGGGCCTGCTTTATGGCTATCGCGTGCATGGGCCTTACGCACCTGAACAAGGGCATCGCTTCAACGCCAATAAGCTCCTGCTCGATCCCTACGCCAAGTCGCTGAAGGGGGCTGTGCGCTGGACGGATGCCTTGTTCGGCTATCGCGTGAACGCTCAGCGGGCCGACCTCACCTTTGATCGTCGCGATAGCGCGCCGGCCATGCCCAAGGGCGTCGTCGTCTCAAGCCAATTCGACTGGCGCGATGATCGCCGGCCCAACACGCCCTGGTCGGAGACGGTGATTTACGAAGTCCATGTTCGAGGCCTAACCATGCTGATGGACGAAGTTCGTCCGCCCGAGCGTGGGACCTTCGCGGCCCTCTCCCACCCCAAGGTGATCGACCATCTGAAGCGGTTGGGTGTGACAACGGTGGAGCTTATGCCGATCCACGCCTATGTTCAGGATCGCCATTTACAGGAACGCGGGCTTAAGAACTACTGGGGCTACAACACCTTAGCCTTCTTTGCGCCAGAGCACCGGTATCTGAGCGAGCCGGCTCTAGATGAGATTCGCCTGGCGATCCGCCGCCTTCATGCTGCAGGTCTCGAAGTCATTTTAGACGTGGTCTACAACCACACGGCTGAGGGCAGCGAACGCGGGCCGACCTTGTCCTTCCGCGGCCTCGACAACGCCAGCTATTACCGCCTCGTTGATGGTCAGCCCCGCTATTGCGTCAACGATACCGGAACCGGCAACACCTTGAACCTGTCCACCACGCGCGTACTGCAGATGGTGGTGGATTCGCTGCGCTACTGGGCGGAGGAATTTCGCGTCGATGGGTTTCGCTTCGATCTCGGCGTAACCCTGGGGCGCGAGCCTACGGGATTCACCTCCGGCGCCGGCTTCTTCGATGTTCTGCTCACAGACCCCGTGCTGCAAAAACTGAAGCTGATCTCAGAACCCTGGGATATCGGCCCCGGCGGCTATCAGCTCGGCCGCCATCCGCCGGGCTTCGCCGAATGGAACGACAAGTTCCGCGACGGCGTGCGCAAGTACTGGCGCGGTGAGAGCGATATGCGCGGCGAGCTGGCGGCGCGACTAGCAGGCTCGGGCGACCTGTTTGACCGGCGGGCGAGACGGCCCTGGGCCTCGATCAACTATCTGGCCTCCCATGACGGCTATACGCTCAATGATGTCGTCACCTACGAGCAGCGGCATAATGAGGCCAATGGCGAAGACAATCGCGATGGGCATACAGCGAACTATTCCTGCAACTGGGGCGCCGAAGGGCCGACCACGGACGAAGGCGTAAACGCCCTGCGCGACAAGGTGAGGCGCGCCATGTTGACCACCCTGTTCACGGCGCTCGGCACGCCCATGCTGCTGGCGGGGGACGAGTTCGGCCGAAGCCAGGGGGGGAATAACAACGCCTATTGCCAGGACGCGGCCCTGAACTGGATCGACTGGACGCAGGCCCAATCCGTGAGCGGGCGAGCGCTTAGCGCCTTTGTCGCCCGTCTGATTAAGCTGCGTCAGACCTATCCCATCCTTCGCAGCCGCAATTTCTTGTACGGGCAGGACGAGCCGGCGCCCGGCATACTGGATATGGCCTGGTTCGACGAAAGGGGCGAACCGTTGGCCGAGCACGACTGGCGCAACGCCGAGGGGCGCGCCCTGGCCATGCGGCGCGCAGCCAGATGCGACGACGGCTCGGTTCAGATCGTCACCTTGCTCCTCAACGCCGCTGCAGATCGTCTTCAGTTCACACTCGCCGGGCCGCCCGGGCTCGTCTGGCGCCGCCTGATCGACAGCGCGGACCCCGACGCGCCGGAGGCGGAACTGGAAGCCATCGATACGCTGTACGTCGAGGGCCGCAGCGCCGTCTTAGCGACCGCAATGCTTCGGCCGGAGGTATAAAGCGTGGCGCGATTTGCGGTCGATCTGCCTTTCGGCGCCCAGGTCCTGGCTGACGACCTGACCCGGTTCCGAGTTTGGGCGCCGCAAACCGATGTGGCGTCCGTCGAACTTCAGGGGCAGACGCCGATCCCCATGACGGCGAAGGAAGACGGCTGGTTCGAGGCCGAGGCGGACTGTGGCGCGGGCGCGATCTATCGTTTCCTGACGGACGCCCACGGCGCCGTCCCGGACCCTGCGTCACGTCTTCAACTCCGCGACGCGCAGGGTTGGAGCGTCGTCGTTGATCCCAAATCTTATGACTGGCGGTGCGCTGATTGGCTGGGACGCCCGTGGGAAGAGGTCGTGCTCTACGAAGCGCATGTCGGCTTGATGGGGGGCTTCAAGGGGGTGGAAAACGCCTTGCCCCGCCTGGCCGATCTGGGCGTGACCGCGATTGAACTCATGCCCATCGCCGCCTTTTCGGGCCTGCGCAACTGGGGTTATGACGGCGTGCTGCCCTATGCCCCCGCCGCATCCTATGGCTCGCCGGACGACTTGAAAGCCCTGATCGACCACGCCCACGGGCTGGGCCTGATGATGTTTCTGGATGTCGTCTATAATCACTTCGGCCCGGAAGGAAATTACCTCCCAGCCTATGCGCCGGGCTTTTTTCGCGAGGATTTACAGACGCCCTGGGGTGGGGCGATAGATTTTCGGCGCACGGAGGTTGGGGCCTTCTTCGCTCGAAACGCCCTTTACTGGCTGCAAGAATATCGCTTTGACGGACTTCGCCTTGACGCCGCTCATGAGATCAACCCGCCCGATTGGCTGCCCCAACTGGCGTCGCGCGTCCATGCCGGTATAGAGCCCGGTCGCCACGTCCACCTTGTCCTGGAAAATGAACGCAATACCGCAAGCCTGTTACGCGGCGACGACGGAGCCCACAGATTCAATGCACAATGGAATGACGACTTCCACAACGTCCTGCATGTGCTGCTGACGGGCGAGACCCAGTCATATTACCAAGACTTCGCCGACCAGCCCGCGCATCGCTTGGCCCGGTGCTTAAGCCAGGGCTTCATCTATCAGGGCGAGCCTTCGCCTAGCCATCATGGCGCGCCCCGCGGCGAGCCCAGCGGCGATCTGGCGCCCACGGCCTTCGTCGGCTTCCTTCAAAACCATGATCAGGTCGGCAATCGGGCGATGGGGGAGCGACTGACGCTGCTCGCCTCCACGCAGGCCCTTCGCGCCGCGACGGCTCTGACGCTGCTAGCGCCGCACATCCCGCTTCTGTTCATGGGGGAGGAGGTCGGATCGCGAACTCCCTTCCTCTACTTCACCGATTTTCATGATGGCTTGGCAGAGGCTGTGCGGGAGGGGCGGCGCAGGGAGTTCGAAGCCTTCCCCCAGTACTCGGACGCAGCCAGCCGTGAGCAGATTCCAGATCCCAACGCCCTCGAAACCTTCGCCCTGTCTCACCCTGCGCCTGCGCCTGACGCGGACGCCTGGTTCGCCTTTTACAAAGGTCTTTTGACCCTGCGCCGAACACGGCTGACGCCGCACCTGAAGGGCGCCCGCGCCCTGGGCGCTGAGGCCATCGGGCCCAAGGCGGTTATGGCCCATTGGCGGATGGGCGACGGCGCCCGACTGACCCTGGCGGTCAATCTCGACGACCGGCCCGTCGCCCTGCCTGGCGCCCCGGCCGCGCCGCCGATCTATGTGACGGGACCGCGTGCGGACGCGCCGGGCGCCCTCGCAGGCGAAAGCCTTATCGCCTGGCTGGAGGCTGCGGCGTGATCCCCCGCGCCACCTATCGACTTCAGTTCCACCAAGGCTTCACCTTCGCCGACGCCATGCCCTTGGCGCCCTATCTGGCCGACCTCGGGATCAGTCATGTCTATAGCTCCCCCATCGGGGTGGCGCGCGAGGGATCAACCCATGGCTATGACCAGGTCGATCCGACGCAAATCGACCCAAACCTGGGGGGCGAGGCGGGCTTTCGCCGCCTTGCGGCGGCCCTTAGAGATCAAGGCCTGGGCGTCATTTTGGACATTGTGCCCAATCACATGGCCGTCGGCGGCGCGGATAATCGCTGGTGGCTGGATGTGCTGGAGAATGGCCCGGACAGCGCCTTCGCAGACATGTTCGACATCGACTGGCAGCCCGCAGACCCTGCCCTGCAGGACAAGGTTTTAGCGCCCTTTCTTGCCACGCCCTATGGCGAAGCCTTGGCTGGCGGCGCGCTGAAATTGACCTATGACGAGGCGGCGGGAGCGCTGGCAGTCATCGCCGAAGGGGCCCATCGTTTTCCGATCCGGCGCGAGGACTATGCCGACGTGCTGAGCCATGGCGAGGCGGCGTTGACGCACTTCGACCCCGCCGACGAAGCGGGCCGCAACCGCCTCCATAATCTGTTGGAGCGGCAGCATTATCGACTGGCTTGGTGGCGCACGGCCGACGACCAGATCAACTGGCGGCGCTTTTTCAACATCACCCAACTGGCCGGCGTTCGTGTAGAACGACCTGCCGTGTTCGCGCTGATCCACGCCCTGCCCTTCAGGCTTTATGCTGACGGCCTGATCGACGGCCTGCGCATCGATCACGTGGACGGCCTGAGCGACCCCGGCGCCTATTGCCGCCGCCTGCGCGAGAGCCTGGACGCCCTGAAGCCTAATCGGCCTGCGGACGCCAATCCTGGGCCGGCCTATATCGTGGTTGAGAAGATCCTGGCGGCGGGCGAACGCCTCCCAGCCGCGTGGAACACGGACGGGACCACCGGCTATGAGTACATGAACCTAGCTTCCGCCCTTCTGCATGACGGCGAAGGCGTTAATGCGCTCGGCCGCTATTGGGGGCGGATCAGCGGCAGACCGGAGACGTTTGAGGTCGAGGAGCGCGCCGCCCGGCTGGAAATCCTGGCGCATCTGTTTCAAGGTCAGTTGGACGCGGTCGTCGACGCCTTCCATCGCCTGGCCCAGGCAGACCTTTCAACCCGCGACTTGACGACCCCGGCGCTCGGGCGGGCGATCACCACGCTGTTGAGCGTCTATCCCGCTTATCGCACTTATAGCCTCGGGGACGCGCCGATGACGCAGGCAGAGGCGGCGCTTCTGGACCAGGCGGTCGACGCCGCCCTGCCCCACACGTCACCCGGCGAAGAGGGGGCGCTTATGGCTGTCGCCGCTTGGCTCCGCGGGCAGGGGCCCGGCGAAAAGGCGGGTATTCGCGACGCCGTCCGACGCTTCCACCAACTCAGCGCGCCCATTTCCGCCAAGGCGGTGGAGGACACCGCCTTTTATCGCTTCGGTCCCCTGCTTTCACGCAATGACGTCGGATTTGACCCAACGCAGCCGGCTTGTTCCATCGCCGAGTTTCATCGCGCGAACCTGGCCCGCAATAACAGCTTTCCCCATACCCTGCTCGCCACCGCCACCCATGATCACAAGCGTGGGGAGGATGTGCGCGCGCGTCTGGCGGTGCTCAGCGAAGTTCCCACAATGTGGACGCAAAAACTCAGTCAGTGGCGCGCGACGGCGGATGCCCTGGCGTCGCCGCCCCCGGCGGGCGCCGTCTACACCCTGTTCCAGACCCTGGTCGGCGCTTGGCCGCCCAATCTCAGCGCCGTCGACGCCATTGGGCTCGATGCCTTCCGAACACGGATCGAGGATTGGCAGGTAAAGGCCCAGCGGGAGGCGGGGTTGGCCACATCCTGGGCCTCCCCCGACCTGGAGTATGAAGCCCTTTGTAATACCTACCTTAAGACGATCCTTGATTCCGGCGACGCTTCTGCGCTGCTTGCCGATCTGAAAGGCTTTGTGGATCACGTGGCCCCTGTCGGCGCCCTGAATGGGCTGGTCCAGGCGCTCCTGCGCTGCACGGTTCCGGGCGTGCCGGACACCTATCAGGGGACGGAGTTCTGGGACCTCAGCCTCGTCGATCCGGATAATCGCCGCCCGGTCGATTTCCAGGCGCGACAGGCGGCCCTGGCGAGCGGGCTTTCCACCGCCGACCTCGCCGCCCAGTGGCGCGATGGGCGCATCAAGCAGCGCGTGATCGCCCGCGCC